>Ga0307516_10005242_pt1 | contig 15608 bp, 18 predicted proteins | sample 19_EM_MG_FD_203310 | JGI IMG/M metagenome (GOLD analysis project Ga0307516, IMG submission 203310) | Populus trichocarpa ectomycorrhiza microbial communities from riparian zone in the Pacific Northwest, United States - 19_EM | ecosystem: Host-associated > Plants > Roots > Unclassified | place...
CATGCAGACTTGTCCATGGATAGCAGACTTCTGCAGCGCTCTCTTTCTTCTGTTAGGGCGTTAATTGGTCTTCAGCTCGTCTCACGGCTGTTCACATTCGTTCTCAATCAAGGTCTCGTTCGCCTTGCGTCTCCTCGAGCGTATGGCACCGTCGCCGTTCAATTCGAACTGCTCACTAGCACTATCCTGTTCCTCAGTCGTGAAGGCATCAGAAATGGGTTGCTACGCGTTTGGCCACAGAAAAGGAAGGATATGCAAAGCGACAAGAGTTTACAGGCAGCTCAGTGCGCCAACCTAGCCGCAGTCCCTGTGCTACTCGGCATACCAGTCATGCTCCTTACTGCGACCACATATGTGTATACAGCTAGTGAAGATGTTCGTCAGCAGCCCCACTTTCATCTTGCATTGCTCATATATTCTGTCGCGGCGATTGTTGAGCTATGCAGTGAGCCTATGCACAATCGGTGAGTTGACACCTTACCTTCTTCACCGAGTTTCCTCTCACGTTGATAGAGCTATGGGTGAAGGTTGCACTAGTATCAGAGTGAGGGCAGAAGCATTGGGGATCTCCAGCAAGACAATGGTCACCTATCTTGCTTTACAGTATGACAGTCGCTTAGGCGGCCAGAAACTCACTTTACCGGCCTTCGCTCTCGGTCAACTCGCGTATGGAGTTGTTGTATTCGTCATATACATGATAGAGATGCCTTATTTGCGTCTCTGGCCCAAGCGATTAAAATTGGGGTCTCCTGAGTTCGTCCGAGTTGTCAATAATTCGCCTGCCTTGTACTAACCTGGTGGTTCCAGACAAAATCTTCGGTGCAACTGGCTTGCTGAATTTCTCGATCCGACCATATTCCATCTCTCCCTGACCATGACATTACAATCCATCGTTAAACACTTTCTCACGGAAGGAGACAAGTTCCTCGTGTCATATTGGAGTCCACTGAAAGATCAAGGCGGATATGCAATTGCCGTTAATTATGGTATAATCTGATCTTGCGTTAATCATGGTTTCTCCATTTATCTCCTTGCTGCAGGCTCCTTGATAGCACGGATCGTTTTCCAACCAATCGAAGAAATGTGTAGAGTTTATTTTTCTAGGGTGCTCTCGCTTTCGACAGGTACCAAGCAGGGAAATAACGATGACGAGTCTATAACAGATAGTGCACTAAAGCAGGCTTCAGATGCAATTACAACGCTGCTATCGATCCAGGTAACATTTTCAGTACTCGTCGTGACCTTTGGTTCCCTATACCTGCCAATCGTGATGCAAGTCTTGCTCCCTCCCCAATACTTGGCAACGAGCGCTCCCCATGTCTTATCTGCATGGGTGTGGTACATCCCTTTCCTTGCCATTAATGGAGGGCTTGAGGCATTTCATTCAAGTACTGCTACTCCAGATGATTTGCGCAAGCAGAGCTGGTACGTCGCGTCAACCTCCTACGAACTTCTCTCCGGTTTCACGGCTTGCAGGTGGATGTTAGGATATTCTAGCTTATATATCATCTCGGCGATTTCTTTCTACCGGCTTGGATTTGGAGACGCATCGCTGGTGTACGCGAACATTGTCAACTTATCTGCCCGCATACTTTATACCATACCCTTTACCCTACACTTCTTCGGGAAGCGCATGAACTCAGCGCCATCCATCCTCATCGACGTGCTCCCTGATTGGCGATTCTTGGTCGCAACCGCTGTGTCGTACGTGGTCATCTCGCTCAATGAGAGCAAGCAGCATGTGATGGAATTGTCATCCCGTCATGCCTGGCTTTCAGTACCTGTTTTGTTACACTTTTTGTTGGGCGTTGGAATGGGCCTTGTGTGTATGCTAACGTGGTGGACCACAGCTGGAAAGTGGATAGTCACCCGGATGAAGTCCAAGGTAGAGTAGAGGATTTTACATAGTTACCTTGCTCCGCAAGGTCACCGACTCGAAAAGCATGTACATTTTTTCGTCATCCGCAAATATCATGGTTTGAATGAGCGCCAAAGGTTCGCGTGAAATTAACTCAGCCGTTGCGACAGGGGTCTAATGTGGATACTGTGATAAAGCTACAATATTGAATATCATTCTGTCAACATAGCCATACTATAAATTATCATAATATTTGGTTGTCTAGTGGAGCCTTTGATGTTTGGCTATAATCTTACAATGTGTTGAGGGTCAGTTCAACTGCATAGCAATACTATAAATGTTCATTACATTTGGTTGTCTCCAGATCCTACAGATGCATTTGATTTTGATGTTCTGCTATAATCCTACAATGTTGAGAGTCAATTCAACATAGGAATACTATAAATGTTCATTTCATTTGGTTGTCTCCAGATCTTGCAAGTGCATTTGATGTATTCCAAAGTAGACTTGTTTTTTGGTCCATCTTCTCGAGACGGTTGTCTTCGTTGCGTAGATATTCACTGGGATGTTGCGTGAACAATTTGTCGTCGAAGTCTCTAAGAAGTCGGATGGTACTTTTCCCACGGCTTCGCGACAGAGCAACGTATGCGTTGAAGGGAGCGAGTCATCCAGTAGGAGACATTCCAGTGTCTACAATGCATTATTCAATCGTCTGCCCCTGTGATCAGTGGTCTGTGAATGCGTAGCTATAGGCGGGGGTCACAGTGGTTTTAGAGCCATTCGCAGCAGAAATGGTAAACATTCTGCTGAGAGGGGTGATTGGCAAGGCGCCTGGTTGTAAACCATTGAGAACTGATGCTTTGGTGCGAAGCATCTGCACGAGCACATAAATTGTAGGGTACTGCAGTTCCATGCATTCGCCAGTGGTGAAGGTTCCGTCCTCTCTGGGATCGAGTACTTTGAACATGGTCAGGTGGGACAGACCATTACTCTCCAGCATTGCTCCATTGGCATGCCAGGAACCTAGCTGCGAGTCACTTGGGGAAGAGAGGGGAAGAGGCATTGCGACCGCGACCGGGAGAGGCAACGAGAGAGGACCGGACGATTACGATGGTTATGAGAGGTCGGAGGACTAAGCCTTTGTTCTGCTGTCCTGACCTGCCATGGCTGTTGTCTGCCCTGCCTATGGACCATCGGTCATCCCGGCGGCATTTTCCTGAAGAGCGAGATGCGAGGAAAGATCAAGACACCCAAGAAGAATCCTGAGTTCGCTTGATGATGCTCTCAGTGTGACCTTCTTTACAGGTATGACATACAAATCTTAATGACTGCCCGTTGGGAACTCATCAAACCTGTAAAGAAGTGCGATCGAAGTAGCGGATATCGACACTTGCGCAAGAGGATGTTTTCGTCGACTGGTTTTTTCAGTGCTTTTCCAAGCTGGAGTGAAAGCACGTACGCACCCAACTTTCCGCACCGACTCCGAAAAATACTCCATCCCACGCATCGGAAGCATTGCCATAATTGAAAGCAAGCTTCTTACTGCAGAGGAGAAAGGAAAGTGGCGGGTTCTCTGCAAACGTGCAAACGAAGAACATGTATGCGTATACTGTACTGAGTTGTTTCGCGTCATCTCAGATCTTCGTGGGACGCAAGTGAAGTGCATCCACCACCGTAGCTCTTTTGTTATCAGTGATATTGCCAATCGCCAGAGTGACGATCCCCCAGCCCTGGGCACATTGCGATCGCAGAGCAAACGTGCGACAAATTGTTCCAGTGTTTCGACAGGATGAGGAATTTCGGCTTGCCAATGGGAGCGTCTTCGTTGTGGTTCCGCCTATGATATAATATGTCGTTCCCTCCCTACTTTCACCTAACTTTCACCGCATCCTAAGTTACAACCATGAGCGGACGCCTCACTACGGGTACGTTGAGCCGACCTACTACTGCACTCGAACTCTTACTCAAGAACACTGATCGGCGTTACCTTATCAGAGTACCCTGCTTACCAGAAGCTCCAGGAGATCTACAGCAGGGAGCATGCCAGGCTCGTGCTCAAGGACCTGTTCGCTCAGGATCCCAACCGCTTTTCGAAGTTCTCCGCCCAATATGTCGACGCCACCGATCCTAGCACGACCTTCCTCCTGGACTACTCCAAGAACTTGATCACCGAGCCTATCCTGGGCACACTTCTTGCCCTAGCGCGGGAGGCAGGGGTCGAGACGTATCGCGACAAGATGTTTTCTGGAGAGCACATTAACACCACAGAGGATCGGGCAGTATTGCACGTTGCGCTCCGTAATTTCGACGAGTTCAAGATCGAGGAATCGGGCGTCAACGAAGTTGCAGACGTGCTGAACCACATGAGGGAATTCTCGGAGTCTGTCAGGAGCGGTGCATGGAAGGGATACACGGGCAAGACGATCGATACTATCGTCAATATCGGCATCGGCGGCTCAGATCTTGGGCCGGTGATGGTGACCGAGGCGCTGAAGCCGTATGCGAAGCGAGGCCTCAATGTACGCTTCGTATCCAATATCGATGGTACACATCTCGCGGAGGTTCTCCATTTGTGCGACCCGGAGCGCACGCTGTTCATCATCGCCAGCAAGACGTTCACCACGCAGGAGACGATCACCAACGCCGAGTCGGCCAGGGAGTGGTTCCTGTCCAGCGCGAGAGATCAAGCGCACGTTGCTAAGCACTTTGTCGCCCTCAGCACGAACACAAAGGCTGTCACGACATTCGGCATTGACACGGCCAACATGTTCCAGTTCTGGGACTGGGTTGGCGGGAGGTACAGCCTATGGAGTGCAATTGGGCTCTCTATCGCACTCTACATCGGTTACGACAGTTTCGAGCAGCTGTTGCGCGGTGCACATGGGATGGACAAGCACTTCAAAGAGACGCCTCTCGACCGCAACCTCCCTGTCCTTCTGGGTATTATTGGTCTCTGGTACAATAACTTCTACGGTGCCCAGACTCATGTCCTCCTTCCTTACGACCAGTATCTCCACAAGTTTGCGGATTACTTCCAGCAGGGGGATATGGAATCTAACGGCAAATCCGTCACCAAGAATGGGCAACGCGTCAACTACCAGACTGGGGTGCGTAGTTCCTTCGTTGCTCTGTGACAAGACGTTCATTTCAATCATTTTCTCAGCCCATCATCTGGGGTGCAGCGGGTACGAACGGACAGCATTCGTTCTATCAGCTTCTCCACCAGGGCACGAAGCTTATCCCCGCAGACTTTCTCGCCCCATGCACGTCGCACAACCCGATCGGCAACTCTAAGCACCACCGTATTCTCCTATCCAACTACTTTGCGCAACCCGAGGCACTCGCGTTCGGAAAGACCGAGGAAGAGGTGCGTAAGGAGCTTGGCCCTGGAGCCAATGAGGCGCTCGTGAAGAGCAAGGTGTTCGAGGGGAACAGGCCTAGTAACAGTATCATGTTCCCTCTGTTGACCCCCCGAACACTCGGTGCGCTTATTGCGTTATACGAGCACAAGATCTTTACCCAGGGTGTCATCTGTGGTATCAATTCGTTTGGTTCGTCAGCCACATTTGTGTTTTAAGGGCTACTTGACTGAGCCGCGGCTTGTTCGAAACCAGATCAAATGGGCGTTGAACTAGGAAAGGTGCTTGCGAAGAACATCTTGGCACAATTGAGCAGGCCTGAGGATGTGAAGGGCCATGACAGCTCCGTACGTCTTCTTTTCACAAGTCGACAGTGCTGATGCAAACTTTCTCATTCCAGACGACTGGTCTCATCCACTACTACCAACAACACAGGAGGGAGTGAAGTGTTATCTGATCGGCAACAGCTATCATCCTAGATCACTGTTCTTGTATTGTTTGCTGCATCAATTGGTATTACAGTCGCATCCCTCCTAATCGATCTATTGATGCATGAATGCCGGAGTTGTTGTACAGCATAGTGTAGTATTTGAAGTCATTGCCCCTGTTTGTCTGAAACCGAACGCGTCATCCTCGAATTCTTCCTCTGCGGAGAGGAGTGTCTGGCTCAGGAAGAACAGTGCACCCTACTCTTCAGGAGCATTGCGCGCAAGGAACGCAAAGACAATTCAGGTCGTGTCCATCAATATGAGTCCTGCTAGTGGAACAGCATGTAATTCTCCAAGCAACACAGCCGGTAAAACTCGTTGGCATTTAAGCTGCTGGCTATGATTAACCTACGATGCTGCAGGTTCTTCCAAGAAGCGCGTCGTATCGGAATTAGAGGAGACCGAGACGCATTCGGAGGCGGATGGTACGATGAACCCATCAAAAGTCAAGAAAAGTGAGACCATTTAAATTCACGCGTCTCTCTGCGCTACGCAGCCAGTCAATTGATAGATCGTCAACTCAGTCCATCCTTTCTTCACCAAGCACACTCAGGCGACTGCAGCATCCTCGTCGCAGTTCCAGTGGTTGACGCCATCTCTCGGTCCAAAACGCACATGTCTACATGGAATCAATCTTTCTCCTCTTTATCGCCCAAAGGTTGCAGCTCTTGATCTCGACGGCACTGTCATAAAATGGAACAAAAACCGCGGAAAGAGTGCGGAATGGGAATGGTGGAGGAAAGTTGTGCCGTCGAAGATGCTCGCTCTTCACCAGGACGGGTGGGTTGGCCAGATGTGCACGGATGATGAGCTGTCCCTTGACACGCCTTAGGTACTCTGTTGTGCTAATATCCAACCAAGCACTGAAGGCTGATCGGCTGATGGAATGGAAAAAGAAGATACCCCTGATATCTGCCGCTGTAGGTGCTCACTTAGTTGTTGCTGTACCGTTATCTCTGACCGACGTGGTGAACAGTTGCCCGATGTTCCGTTCCGTATCCTTGCAGCCTGCGCGAAGGATGGGCATCGTAAACCTATGCCCGGGATGTGGAGTGAACTCGAGCGTATCTTCAAAGAGCACGAAGTGGAAATTGGTAGGTTTAAGGCTCGTTCTAGGATCTGTCAGTCGATGTTACATTTATCTCAGACAAGGGAAGTTCTTTTTTTGTCGGAGATGCTGCTGGTCGTCCGAACGACTTCGCATCGACTGACAGGAAGTGGGCCCTTAACGTTGGAATACCTTTCTACACACCGGAGGTGCTTCAAGTTCTGTATCCGAGGATTGCACCTGTACCCTAACATGTTACAGGAATATTTCCTTGACCTCCCGCCTGCCTCATACAAGTTGCCTGGATTTCACGTATCAAGCCTACCTGCAGGTTGATTGTCCTGCTTCGACACTCTTCACAAGTCTGACTCACTTTATAGTGGAGCTAATTACTCCCTCTAATGCAGCGATCTTACTGGACTCGTCCGAACAAGAGCTCGTAATATTCATCGGTTATCCTTGTTTGGGAAAATCGTCCTTCTATCACAAACATTTCTCTCCAGTGGACTACACACATATCAATCAAGACACACTAGGTTCTAGACCCAAATGCGTGAAGGCTGCGGAGGGGGCCCTCAAGGCCGGCAAGAGTGTCGTTGTAGGTATGTATACCTTCTCTCCGTCTTACTCCTTGTGGATAGAGCGCGTACAGATAACACCAATCGAGACGTTGCCACCCGTAAGTACTACCTAGATCTTGCCAAGCAATACAAGGTTCGTGCGAGGTGGGTCAAGCCTTGTGTTCATCCACCATTTTCCAATTGCTTGGATAGGTGTTTCTTCTTTACCGGGTCTATGGATCTCGCATGGCACAATAACCTGTACCGTGCATACATCAAGCCTGCGTCTGATTCACAGGTACGCTGTCCACGGCATGCTGAAGAGTCCTACTTAAGATCTTGCTTAGCCTCGAAGGGATGTACTGCCTTATCTGGCCTTCATAGGTTTTCGAGACAACTACGAAGAGCCCCAGGTCAGCGAAGGGTTTTCGGATGTGATCAAGGTTAATTGGGTTTTTGAGGGTGATGAAGCTGCACGCAGCCAGTGGAGTATGTGGCTACAGATCGATGGGAAGTAGTGCATTCCAGGACACGTAGCAGTCCTGCTCCCGTACTGCCGTTGGACAGGGCGCACTTCATGTGTTCGGTCCATATACAGTTCACGAAATTGGTGGCTAAGCATAGAGGACTCGAGAGTAACTGCTTGGTTTCTAATTTATGTACTACATGTTTGTCCCCTTGTCTTCTTTCCTACACACGACACACGATGTGAAAGGCCCTCTGTCATGAGTTTGAATCAAGTGCTGCAGCACACGCGTCCTGGGGCGCCCAGAGGGCTGTGGTATTATCGATTACTGCACGCGTGCAAGGGTCCCGTACGACTATTGGTATATATGCATACCAATATGCAATTTTAATGCTCCTCCTGCCGGAGGCCACTAAGGTCCTTTGTTGCCCTAAAGGAGGGTTCAGAAATGTGTTGTCAAAGTGGGGCCATGAACATACTCCACTGGTGTACCGAGCACATCGATAGCATCGATTCGTGTTTCATCCTCGTCATCATGGTTAGACTCGACGAAAATCTATGGGAGTAACAAAGGTTTGCCAAGAAAAGTGACCGAAGGTCGTGCAACGCACATGGAGACTATTCACACTCTGGAAACGCACAAACCGCAGAGCGATCTGCTTCTCCTCGGTGATATCCGCAGTGCTCAGTTCTAAGACCTGGGTAAATTTGCTGTCTGCTATTCCTTCCACATCATCGAAGTCGATAGAAGGCTTGTTTACCAGGAGCTTGATGATTTTTGGCCCATTACCTGGGACTTTGGACTGGACGACGAGCTTGCGGATACGGACGGCTTGATTGAACTATGGGCTCATCAATGCAAGTCAATCTCGGAAGAGCATGCGACGTACATGGATATTGATCAAGAGTTGTCCATCGGCGTCACTCGCCAGATAGGTCGACGACTCAGGTAGGTTAATTTTCTTCGAAGCAACAATGGATTTGAAGTCGTGGTCCGGCTGCTCATTGAGACAGTTGACCTGGGACATATCCAAGTGCTCCAGCAGAGAAACCTAGGGATTAAATCATTTATCAGCGTGATCGACACTCGCAAATGCGAGTAGCATCAACCTCATCAGGCTTGGTTGCCGCGGCCATTGTGGTTGTGTGGTGAAAGTGCGCTGGGGGCAACCAAGGGGCAACGTACTTGTAGTTGATTAGGCCTGTTAGGGGTGATCTACACCGGTATAACTTTGCAAAAAAGGTAAAAACATCGATAGCAGACGAGGTATCAAAAGTATTACGAGGACCAAAGCGTCCACCATTACTCAAGAAATTTAAGACCTAGCAAATTACACACTCGTCCTTAGCCTGCTGGCGAGTCGGGCGTCCGACGTTGGATCGTTTGTTGCCCATGCGCTTCATCTCCGTAAGCCGGGCCATGGCACGCTTGTTTCCCTGGGCTACGAGTAGGGGTGGAGTCAGTAACACATGCAGCAAGGAAAGGAAGGGCGGAACACAACCTGCTGCACGCATGTACCATCGTTTCGCAAACTCAATGTCCTGCTTGATACCAATGCCAACCTCCGCATAGTAACCTACAGCATACTCTGCCTTGTTCAAACCCTTGTTCGCAGCCTTCCGTGCCCACAGGTACGCCTCTGAATCGCTCTGCCTCAGGACCCCTTCACTTCCCGTAAGATACCATCCACTCAAGGCAAGCTCGGCCTCAGAAAACCCTTTCTCTGCTGCCCTTGTGTACCAAGCTATCGAGCGTCTCGGGTCAACTGGGCAAGTGAGGACGCCATATTCATAGCATTGTCCAAGCTTATACTGAGACTGGGCATAGCCGAGATGCGCCGCTTGGGTTAACAGCGCTTTCGCATACGCCGGGTCGTGGAGGACAAGTCCCGAGTTTGGCATTTCGTGCAACAGGGCCAACTCATGCAGCGCATGAGGATTTTCTTCGTCCGCCTGCTCGGCTGCTCGTTTTAACCAATTGATGGCTTCGCGAGGATTCTTTTCTACTCCTAGCGTTCCGAGCAGGAGAATCATGCCCAGCTTGTACATGGCAGCGGTATCTCCCAGCGAAGCAGCCTTTCTGTAAAAAGCGGCCGCCCGCGGTGGTTCCCGTCTTGTCCCTGCACCAATCTCGTTACAAACAGCGACGCGGTACGATGCTGCAGCATGGTTCTGTTTAGCTGCCTGCAGGTACAAGGTGTATGCCCGCTCGTGGTCGACAGGGAGGCCAAGCATGCCTGTGCCATGGCAGTTTGCTAAGAAGAACTGTGCTTCATCGTACGGCTCACTCTGGGTGGCCAGTCTGCGGATGGTCTTGAGTGCCTCCTGGATGAGAAAATCACGGTATTTTTTCACGGCTCGTTGGTCCCTCGCATCCGTACCAATCTTTTTGGCCGCCTCTATTAAGTACTTGGCGTACTTGAAGTGAGCCTCGGGGTCTGGGTCTCCCTTGATGCGTTGACGATACTCGTCGATGTATTCCTTGGTAAACGGAGGGGAGTTTACATCCACAGCCTTGGACTGCTTTGTATGGATATCGACAGACGCATTTCGCTGGAGAGACTGACTGGGTGTTCTGAGTTCGAATTCAGTCTCTTCAACTCCAAGGCCCTGAGGAAGTGACGGAGTGGGCCCGTAAGGCGCCCCACTAGGACCACCGGGACCAGGAGGGCCCGGATGATAGGGTCCCGGACCAGGCGGGTGGACGTATGGCGCAGATTGACTCGTAGGGATGGGAGCTTGAGCAGGATACGCTTGGTAGGGATAATACCCGCTTTGACTCGTGTGCGACTGTGGTGGTGGGCCCATGCCTAATACATCTGACGCAGCGGCATAAAGAGCATCGTATTCCCCTTGACGAGGTGGTGCTGCATGACCGTAGTTTGGACCCATCTGCGGGCCATGCCAAGTATTCTGGTACTGAGTAGGATAGCTTGGGGGGTGTGAAAGTGTAGACGAAGATTCTGACGGAGGATATCCACTAGATGGACCAGAACCTTGATCATTGTAAGCATATGTGCTGCCGACGTCTGTTTCTACGGCTGGGCGCGATCGGCCGGCCAGATCGCCGTAACCATCGCTGTTCCGCTTCGGCTGATAGGCAACGCCCATGTCGTCAACAGGATGTTGCAGGTATGAATCACCAGGTCTTCGCGCCCCTGGCGGAAGAGTCGCATTTGGGGCTGGTGGTAGTGATGGATGCCGTGATGGATAAGGTGCACGGTATCCTGGGTTTTGCAGTGACATCGAAGTGCTGGGCCGGGGAATAAGATCAGAACCGAAGGAGGGAGTGCTGGTGCCGCGCGAGGCGGGGTCATGTAAACGCATGGCGTTCATGCTATTCGCAAGGGAGGCAGCAGTGCCGTGGGATGTCAGTGGCGAAATGGACTCGAGTTCCTCGTATGCTGGCGGGGGGTGGGAAGGCAGGGATGCAGCAGAATGATTTGGGTGACGAGCCAGTGTGCTTGCTGAGGATGGAGAAATTGCTCAGTGGGGTTGTTAGCTGGGCAGTCCTACGCAACAAAGACCTACATGACCCGCCATAGAAATTGTCGTTACCACCACTAAGCCTGTTTGCACCGTCTGAGGGTCCTTCTTCCGGTTGGTCGTATGCCAGAGCAGACATAGTAGCACTTGAGAGGGCACCGAGGTTAGGTGGAAGCATCAGCTACAGTCGTGGTGATCCTGTCGGGCGCAGACGTCGCGGGCACAGTGAGAGTAATGTTGACGAGCACGGTGAAGGTGTTCAGCGAGTGCCCTGATTGTGTTGCATCACAGCCTAATCGTGGACGGTTCAGACCAGTTTCCCACAGCGAACACGTTGAGACGAGAGTAATACACATGAAATAAACAAGTGGGATACTACACCACGACGCCGTCGACGTTGACATCCTCTGGCTCCTCCTCCTCCTGTCTCAAACGATCAATGTGATCGCTGTCAACATCCATCTTGCCAGGCGACGATGTTTCCTCCATAGTCACATCGGCATCAGCGACCACTGCATTAACTGGACGACCGTCCCAAACCCATTTCTCGAAGACCCTCTCGATGCGTTGCCTCTCCAGCCCACCATCTACGCTCCTGATCTTCACGATGACAGCTCGCTTTTGGAACACGGACGCCGTCTGATTATTAGCATCGTTGTCCAGCGGCTCATTACCCCAATCAGACCACCGCTGATGCCATCCCTCCTCGGACGGATACGGGGCCGTGACTCTCAGCGAATCTTCTTCGCTCGGTAGATCCAGGACCACATCCCATTCAGTGGGTTGAAAATTCTTGAATAGCACAGGGACTCCCCGGGATTCTAATGGAGACCGTTTCCGTTTGACGCCGTGTCCGTTGACCATCGTTTTCTTGGCTGGTCGTCCGAAGTCCTCATCATCACTAGTAGTACCTCCAGCTAGCCGGATTCTCCATCGCAACTCTCTAGCAACCGCCGCGGGATCCTTGACGCGGTCGTTGGGAACCTGATCCTTGGCATCGCGCTTTGCGGGCTCAGAACCCCTCTCCATGGTACGGACTTCAGAAATCAGAAACCCGGACAGGGCTTCCAGAGATTCTAATACCTGCGGGGAGAACTCTTCTTTTGCCTTTAAATCCCGCAGGTACTTCTCACCGACATACCAACATAGCCTGTAAGTTGTCGTTAGATGTGTAATACATCAGGGATGAACCACCTTTACTTGGTGAATAAGGGAAACCGGAACTTCTTAGGTACATGCGTCGTCTTTTCGATCTCCAGGACTTTTAGTTCTGATAAACAGTGTAAGAAAACATGCGAAAGGGCTTGGGAGGAGACCGCACGGGTAGCAATGTTATATGAGTGCAAAAAGTTGCCTCCAAACACTAAAGAGTCGACAGGAGTGTGCTAAAATACCATGTTCATTAATATTCCAGTGAACGAAGATCATCCACTCACTACGGCATGAATCCAGCCAGTGGGAATAATCATTGTATTCCCAGTATTCAACGTAACTTTAACCACTTCATCAACCATATCGCCCAACCACACATTAGATTGCAGCTCCGTCCCAGACCAACGCTCGTAAGCGGCGAGGTTGGCTGGTGTTGGCCGGATGAAATAAAAAACCTGCGACGTGGTTAACCAACTGGAGGAAAATGGTGCTTGAGATCCAACCTTGCTTCCGCGAAGGATGTGGTAATATACCGAAGAGCCTGCAAAGTCGATGTGCCAGTCCTTCGGCACCTTAGCAATTTGCGTCATATGTAAGAGGGGAGAATGGCTCACTGTCCACGCAGAGGCGACGCCCATTAAACAATAGAGTTGAACTTTGGGATATGAGTGACCTTTCCCTTTCCGTGTACTTGGCCAAAATTTCTCCACCCAATCCAGTTCTCGTACCAGACGTGGAGGTAGAACCTGGTCTCCCAGCGGAGTACCTGAGATCTCGAGTGAGATAACATTCCTAATCTTGTCCCTCGCAGAAGGCTCTTGGTCGTAGTAGTCTGCCCACTTTCCAAGTGTCCATCCTGGAGAATTCGATTGCGAAGCAACGTCTGTTACTTGTACGTAAATACGCCAATTTGTGCATACATAAATGGAATGCGTCAGCGCACCTATGACCTCCACAGGTGTCTCGCGACCAACAATATTGGCAACATCAGAGATAGTGCAATTTGGATCTGGCATCTTCATCCCCAACCCTTCGGGACTCTCGATGACTATAGGTTCGTGCATGGCGCTCTCGTCACTCTCGAGCCATTCTATACCGACGTCCGCGCCCTCCATTCGCTTGAACTCGTCGGGTTTTATCGGCTTTGATTGGATGACGCGCAACCATCTGGTGGGGTCGGATTCCACGCCGGAGTTGAGATTCGCATAGTCGAGCTGTGTTCGTTTGCGTGCTGACTTACGCGCTGGGGGCTTGAGCGTGATCGTTCGGGAAGGCTTCTCGAGCACACACGGCTTGCAGTACCTGCATCAACGACCCCAACCATTGATTATGTCTGTTCCACATTAATGCTGTACTCGGCACACTTGCCATTTGTCTATTGCGTCAGGGTCTCCGCCGTTTCCTGCACACACCCAATGATACCATGTCTTACATGCATCGCATCTTATCCAATTATCTTTGGTGCTTGGTTCAGCGTTGGGGTCCTGTTGATTTTTGCAGTCCGGACATGTGTCTTCTTCTAATCGTGTGAGGTCTTGCACAGGCTCTGGGGCAGGAAGCTCGTCGTCCTGTACAGGTGTAAGGGACGACCTAGTCGAAATTGGGGAAGGTTGGGCTGGCTCTGAGACCTTTGGCTGTGGGTTTGACCTAGTGACTCTGCGTTTGCTGCGAGCCATTTGGATTGCGTCCACCAAGTAGTGGTGGGCTAGAAAAACAACCAAATATGTGATTACGTAATACATGTCCTCCCTATTAGTATGCAATAGTATGTAGCACTATCGGAGGTTCCTTCAATTGTGATACTAACCATTGATTGAGCAAACGCAAGGTCCTTCCTTCCGATTCGTTGAAGGCCTGCCCTGTTGGTCGAAGATGGCATTTACCAACCATAGTAGCTCTGAGTCTCTGCATTCTTGTCAAACCAGACGGCTGTACTTTGTTTTCGCAATCTTTATCTGTGCAGGTAACCGACTTTACAGAGATATCTTGATCCAAATGGTATAGCACTTGCTCAGCATATGCGACGAGGGCAGAGGGGGGATGGTTTGTAGGGGTCGATCCAGATGATTCTCTCGAAATGCTAACAACAATATTGTACAGGTTGGTTCGCCGAGATCGATGGATTACATCCCAGGAAACACACTGCTCGCACTCAGGAGGGGGAGGATGTGCTGAAGTGATGGAAATAAGATAATTCTACATATCACAGTCGACACCAAACTGAACACGAGGTAAATGTTAGTTTTGTTTCTCTATGAAGCTGGGTTTCTACCATGTCTATTCAGTCACTGCTTCTCGCTAAGCGCGGCGACACCTGGGAGTACCTGCGTATACCCTCAGTACATCGTAGGGGGGGATGAGCCTAAATATCAAACTTACCTTGCCCTCAAGGAGCTCCAAGCTTGCACCACCACCAGTGCTGACGTGGCTGAGCTTGTCCTCTGCACCGTACAGTGCAGCAACCGTTGCAGTGTCCCCACCACCAATGATCACCGTTGCCCCCTTTTGGGCTGCTTCGATATTGGCATCGAGTAAGGCCTTTGAGCCGCCGGCAAATGCAGGGAACTCGAATACTCCCGGAGGACTGTAAGGCATCAGCCAATATTACTACCGAGCATGTTCAAGACATACCCGTTCCACAAGATAGTCCTCGCTTCCAGGACAGTTGCACGGTACAGGTCGCGACTAATCGGGCCAGCATCTAGACCCATCCAACCCTCAGAAATGCCCTGTTCGAGGGTAGCGTGGCCAGTCTGTCTGCCTGTGAGAACATGTACCCACACAGAACGCTAAGAACCATATACCTTGGCATCTTTGTCGAACTTGTCCGCAGTAATGAAGTCAACCGGGAAGACGAGCTTGACATTGTTCTTCTTCGCCTTTTCAACGAGAGCATGTACTTTTTCCGAGCCGGCTTGGTCGAACAAGGAGTTGCCGATCTTGTTTCGATCCAGGGTAAGTGCCTGACGGGCGTGGAAATGCGGAGACGCTTACTGATGCATTGTTCAGTACCTTGGCGAACGTGAACGCCATTCCTCCACAAATGATGAGGGAGTTAACCTTGTATGGGTTAGTATGGATAACTTGTGTGGCGCAATCATTGGAAATCCTACTTTGTCCAGCATATTCTCGATAAGCTGGATTTTGTCCGACACCTTGGCCCCACCCAGGATAGCTAGGAATGGGCGCTC
>Ga0307516_10005243_pt1 | contig 15607 bp, 21 predicted proteins | sample 19_EM_MG_FD_203310 | JGI IMG/M metagenome (GOLD analysis project Ga0307516, IMG submission 203310) | Populus trichocarpa ectomycorrhiza microbial communities from riparian zone in the Pacific Northwest, United States - 19_EM | ecosystem: Host-associated > Plants > Roots > Unclassified | place...
CTCACCGGCACCAAGAGCGAAAGGCGTGTATGCTCCGGATGTTGGTCACATGGGCGCATTCGGTACCGGCCAATGGCTACTGGTGGCTGTGTGGGAACTTTACGCTGATCGGGACTGGGCTCCCCCTGGAGGGACAGCCTCCAAAAATTCACCCAAGGGCAAGACGGAGACCAACCTGGGGGAACTTCGAACTCTCGAGGAGACTCCTCACCGACAGGTTTCCCGCGTACCTATTTATTGGAAGAGGAGTAGTAAAGATTTTCGACTCCAAGTTATTCGCCTCGGCGAGTTTTCCGGTCGGAGAATGGAGTCAGCCGGAGGTAACCTGGCAACATATACTATTTCCACGAAACACGTCGGGACTGGAACTCGACCGCAACCCAGCAAAGGGTGTGTTAACCCAAGCACAACATACGCTCCCGGCCATTGGCGATGGGTCTCACCTCGCCGTATGGCCCAAGTGCTTTAGCCGCCGGCGGACCCCGCTCCGAGGAACGATGGGTTGCAAGAATTGCCGGCGTCCGCGTGTGGACTTGTTGTATTCCAAGCTCTAAGTATCGGCCTAGTTTCTGATGCAGCCTCCCTCATCTCCCATAGATGATGGCACCCGCGCACGGGGCGCATCAGTGGTTTATATATCGCTCGTCTGATCCCCCGAACCTTCTTGCTTCCGCCGTCCCGGCAGAGCGAAACACCCTCCCCCACTTCCTCCCTCCCCCCACCTCCCCCACACCACCGCCACGCTAACTCCGGTTTGAACTTGGAGGGACAAATTCGATCACCATGACGCACATTACGCCAGCTATCTATGGCCTGTGGTCAGTCATGTCCGTTCTGGTGAGTTCTCTGGCGATTCAGCGACTGGCCCCAGGATCTCGAGTACCATTTGTCTGACCGATATCCTTTGCCCCATCTCGTGTAGCTCACCGCCTTCTGTGCATACCATCTATGGCATTACGACAGGTTCAGATGCCTGAGGTAGGTGCTTTCGTGGCACAACTCCGGCCCCCTCTCGCCCCCTCAGTTGTGAGCCGGATATGGGCGCTTATGTGGTACGGATCGGCAGGTGGGACAACCCGAGATCAGGGGTTTTCAAACGGTTCATGACGGTGCGCCCCAAATTGATTTTTCCCATCACCCCTTTCCTGACCGCGCGGCGCAGTATACGTACATTCTATCGCTGCCCACGCTAGCAACATATGCGATAGGCAATGCGGTGATAAAGTACCAGGAGGGTTTCGTGACCATCGCGGGTTTTGGGAGTGAGTTCAGGGTCATACCTCTTGACCTGGAGCAGACTCATTGTGCCCGCCTTCTCAGTTATCCCAAAACCGTACCAGTTATGGAAGAAGGAGCATGTACAGGCGATTTTCCCGCTCATAATGATCGTGTCCTTCGCGTGGGCGTTGGAGATGTGAGTGACGCTCCCCACCCACCCTGATCGAGTTCGGATACTGAGTTTTGTCGTGCCTTTTCCACGATCACAGGATCACACATCTTGAAGGTACGCACCGTACCTGTGGTTCTTGCGGATTTCACGATTTGCTCATCTCCTCACGCGTGATTGTCCAGAACTGTGCTTCTGGTTGTTCTTGACCAACACCAGGTCAGCTCAGCAAGACTGGTTCAGGAGTAGATTCTTCTACGTCTGGATGATCGGATCAGTCTTTGCCATCACCTACATGCCAGTGGTTACCGCCTTGGGACGGGATGACCCACTAAAGGTCAGCGTTTCCTCCTGGTGCTCCAAAGATGGCCATTGTTGACTTGGTTTGGGATAGTGTGAAGCGTGGACTTTCTTAGCGGGCAGCCTTGGAAGTTTGACATTAACTGTTCTGTTCATACCAGTCTTGTGAGTTTTGACCGTCATTTTGTGGAAACAAACGCTGACCCACCTTTTTCAGATTCATCTTCCCGAGTTTCCTACGGAACCTCGTAAGTGGGTTTCCTCAGGGTAGAGGGAAAACTTAATCAAACAACGCACAGGAATCTCAGGGCGTTGATCAAGCAACGGTGGTCCGCCTCACTGGGTTTCAGGAACTAAACGTGAGCACCCTGTAGCGTCCCGAGTCGGCGCTTGTTGATCATATCGTTCTTCAGCGAGTTCGGGTGATATTCCGTCTAATGTTCACTGGCGCTTTCTTGATCCTTGGTGTTGATGGCGTTCACGGACACCACCACGTGAACGAGAGCATGTTTTGGACTGATTTCCTGGCTATGATTGGCGCGTTCGGGTGCAGCATCTCATCAGCTCTCACGATAGTGGTGCGTTCTCGGTCGTTGTTGGTTGTGGCTCTCAATGCTCATCGCTCACTCTCCCCAGATCTTTTTCCCCAGGTCCGCCGTCACAGAATATATGGTTACCAGGTCGAAACAAATGACCGCCTCCATCGCCGCCGGGCAAACTATGGAACTGAGACGAGAACCACGGCATTTCATCACCTCAACCCACTCATCCACGTACCCCTCCAAATCGATGGCATTCGCGTCCGATGATGACCCTCCAGCATATATCAACGACCCTCTTCGTCGTGACTACTACTCCCGGACGCGCGCCCGGGATGGTGGGCTGAGCATCCTTCCAATTGCTTCGGTTTATGCCTCTTCACCCTCTCGCATGGAAGAGCTCAACCCGACCGTTCGGACGACAGAACCCCCTCCTCTGCGGCCGAACAGAAGGGATGACAACGAGCTCGGAGTGGACAGCCGTTCACCCACAACACAGGTCTTGCTGCCTATTTCTGCCAACCACAAATTATCGAGACATGGGGGTAGTAGTGGTGGATTTTCCGGTAAAAACTGGCTTAGGAATATCAAATCCCCTATCGGTGAGCCTCATACCCGCTCGTGCCTAACCTCCCTGGCGTGCTAACCACTACTTTCCCCAGATATGATAGGTTGAGCTTTCCGCTCACTCTCGCTCTTTACTAGTCTACTACTGCTTTCATAATGCTATAATATTTATGTAACTTCGTACGATCGCTGTGGAAGGGGGTGTTATGTGCACTGGAGGTAGCTAACATTCACAATAAAGGTTGGTTACGACGGGATGGCTATTTTCGCCAGGACCCGTGGAATTTATTGGAGTCAAACTTATGGCAAGTTCTGCGAGATCTGAGATCCATTTCACGTCCTTTAGACCGAAAGCTATTGTAAGGGCTTCCACACTGCCCCCGACGAGCCCGTCACCACCTGGAAGCATACGACTACAAGGGTTTCACAATCTACATCCATCTTTTTCTATCCACACTGTTGGTACTGGGCCCGATATAGCAGCTGGTTCCCACCCGTTCTATTTTCTTTCTGTCCCTTTCTGCCATCTTAGCGCGCTGCAACTCACCCGGCGTTGCGCGCCGCGAAGGACAGATAACATGGAACCGGTCGAAAGGCTCATTCGGACGTGGGTAGCGACACAGCAGGAAACTGCGATTACGGCGACCGTTGCAGGTAAACTTATTTCGTCACCTGACTGTCCACGATACGAGCTACGATTGTGAAGGGATGTCCGGAAGCCAAATCACACTGTTGGGTATTGTACAAGCTCTCGGGGAGTACCTCACTTCCGATGAAGACGAAATGCGGTCCAAGGGTAAATCTTTCCGCTGATGTGACTCCTCGACTTCGTGCATCTAACTCGGGGCGTGGGGTTTTTTTGATCGGCAGGTGTCGGTTTCCTCTCCGCCGTGTTGAAGGAGTCTCCTCCGGATTCTTTCAACCGCCAAGCTGGTGCGCGTCCCCCTCCTGTCCCTTCGTCCCTGATTTTTTATTCTGGTGTTACATCAAGTCCGGGTTTTGACGAGGTTTTACTGCGGGAAACTTGATGATACGGAGACGGTCGTCCCGTGTCTACAGGGTCTGACGACCCTCGTAACTTTGTCACAGTTTACTTCCGGTGATGCCCTTGACGTGGTCAAAGCGTTCGTACCAACGATCTTATCCGATTTTGTCCTGTGAAAGTTTAGTTGTTATCTCTTAGTCTCTTCGCCCACGTCAAAATGAGGGCCTTGACGGTCCATCCAAGATACGCAGTATTTTCCATCCTATACACGTTAGTGTCCAATCATCGGGAAAGTGCGCCGTCCTTTGCTTTCCCGGGGACTTGGTTACCGGGCTGATGATGTTCGTTATCGCGCAGGTTTGAAATCGATGGGAAAGGAGTTTGTAACCGGGTACCACAGCGTCGCTGATGGAGAGAAAGACCCACGAAACTTGTTGCTCGCCTTCTCCATCGGGAGAGTGGTGTTGATCGAATTCGACATCTCATCTCACGTCGCAGTCAGTTCCCGTCCCCCCGTTCGGAACGGAGGGTTAACTTGGTCACACGCAGTCTTTTTTCGACATCATTTTTTGCTATTTCCCAATCACATTCAGACCACCACCGGACGACCCATATGGCATCACGCCCGAACAACTCAAGGAGGAACTCCTGTCCGTACTCTACGTTGGTTCTACTCTCCGTTGGGAACCTGATTTGATTTCCCACAGCGGATGTTTGAGTGCGACTCCAGTATTTGGACTGCTGGGGATTGACCTCTTCGTTGAGAAGTTGACCGCAGGATCGCCTGTAACGAAGGTGGGGAGACCAATGATCTCGCGCAGGGCGAGAAGCTTTCTTCTGATCGCCCCCTTTCTGACTATCAGCGGGACACACTCAGGGCATTACAAGTGTGCCTGCCTGTGTACGGACCGGTAGCTGCCGAGACAAATGCTAAGAAGCTCTGGAATTGCCTGAGGCTGGAGATATTCCAACCGGTTGATTCAGAAACCGAGGACAGCGCGCTTTTGGCGACCCATGTCTTGGTGAAAACGATTCACGAGGGCCAAGATTTGCAGATCGATGATTTCAAGGGGTTCGCTAAAGGGCTTACGCAGGAGTGTTTGGATATTTTGAAACAGCCAGAGAAGAGCCAAGCGCGGCACGCTATCAAGGTCGTGTGTGCGTTATTACCGACGACGCGTAAGGTTTACATTCCGATCCGAGAGCGAACCTGCTCATCGGGAGATCGCAGCGTCGGTGTCGAGATATGTTGTCGCCAAGGGCATACCCCATCTAATCGGCTTGTTCCAAAACCCGGACGAAATTGCAAATAGGGACTCGGTTGTATCTCATCTGGCGGACCTCTCCGAAGCCCTTCGTAAATCACCACTGGCGGTCAGCGGGGAGGGTAACTTGGCTTCTCTCAAGGATGAGACACTCGGCGTCTTCGTCGTAGGACTCAAGGCTTTCTCCTCGAGGAGGTCTGCGCTCAGGGGACTGAAGAGTATGGTAGAGACCGAGGGGCTGGTCGCTGACGAAGAACTCGGTTTCATAGTTCACAGCGTCGACGATGTTATTTTGGACGAAGAGGACGACGAGGAGACCAGGTGAATGCTTTGAACTGACGTACAACATGCCGGGAACTAATGTAGATCAAGCGATGCTCTTGTCAATTTGCTCACATCGATATCGGCTGTGTCCTCACGACACGTTACCGACGGAACTCTCCCTCTGTTGTTTATCGCTCTTCCAGACGAGGCTCCATCCCGTAATTCTCCGACAGAAATCTCAAAATATAGGCGCGTGCTCCAGCTACTGACGAGGTTATGCGTCCAACCTCCGCTGTTTGAAACTCTGGTCATCCGACTTTCCGCGAAACTTGACATCCTGTTCGCTCGTGCTGGCGACGCCGAGGACGCTGAACCTATTGCTGCTTATGCCCATTCTCTCCTCCAGACCCTATCTCATGTTTTAGCGGTCAAGGTCAAAGAGAACCACGCGGACATCCCGAAGTATCTGGACGTATTGATCATTCCTCTGTATAACCTTTTCGTCTCGTCCGCTCTCAAGAAGCCAGGCGGTATTGCGACGAATGAGAGATTGTTGGTTGTCGCCGGCAAGGTGGTTTCGTTTGTCGTTCGGGTGTTGCCCACAAGGTGAGGGAGCGGTCCTTCGGTTGAGCGTCATTTACCAACCATTTGTTCCTCCTCAGGAAACAAGAGGAATTTATGAATGGATTGCTCCTACTCTATTGGGGTGGAGTGACAGACATCGTCACCGTCGGGCGTAACAAACTCCCCGCAACCGCAGAGTTCACTCCGTTTAAGGTGGGTTGCCCGGAGTTGGCGATTCATGTCATAACTGACCCGCAGCCGAAGACGTCGGCACTAGCAAACCTCATCTCCCTACTCGCCTCAGCTGTAGTGCCACTTCGTCAGGAGGTAGAGGTATTGTCCTTGCGTTACCCGACCACCCACCTGACAACGCACATACGCAGATTCCGCCGATTGGGGAGGATCCGAACGAACGTCTCGAACGGGCACTCGTCTGGAGTGTCAATGGGGCGCAGAACACCCTACAGAGGGATTCTGCGCTGCACCTCGTTGCGTCGATGGTGAACAAGCGGATTGCTGGTGGGTCCTGTTGAGACTTGCCGTTGTCTGGGGGCGCTGATTGTTGCTTGTGGCGTTGCAGACTTGGGGCAGTTAGTGGACGAGAGATTGCCTAAGTTCTGGGAGGAGTACGTCAAGAATCGCGAAGTCCCAGCGGCTACCCGAAAGAACGCATTGACTGCGTGGTTATGGGTACGAACACCCTCGTGATGGGACTCGATGGTGGATTGCTTGGTGACCGGATCCACTCTAGGTTGTGAAGGGACTATTGATAAGAGGAGATCCGAGGGCTCTGTCTCTCACGGAGAACCTCTTCGACGTGTTCTCTGACGAAGCGATCAACTGGGATGCTGCTTCGGCAATTGGGAAGATCGCAGCTGCGGCGGAGGTCCTCACGAAAACTAACTATGCTGTCACGAAGGTGTGCACAAGGTCGCATTACCGGACGTACGAACTTGGGCTCATTGGCATTGATTGTCCAGTTCCTTGCCGTTCAGAAGTTTACGAACGCGCTGTTGCCAAGGTTGATGAAGAATGCGCAAGGCTCATTGGGTGAACCGGGAGACCCCATGGTCCAGACAGCTCACCTCGTTGGACTATCGTCACTCATAAGGGCGATACCAAAGGCGACCTACATTCACGAGATGTCCGCCGTAAGTAAACCCCTTGGCTGCCACTGAATTAATTGAGTTCATATTCTCTTGGGTCTAGCTCATGCCATTGTTGCTTCGCGGATTGAACCTCCCAGATAATGAAATTCGAGCGGGCATCATCGACACGTTGATCGCCACAACCGATCCAAACAGCAAAGACAGCGACCTGGTGTCCAAGTACGCCAGTTCGTTGGTAACCGTCATGTTGAAAAACGCGAAAGCGAAGGATATGCCATCACCGGTACGTGTTGTGAGACATTGCTCAACGGAAAGACGAGTAAACCCACCACGTCAGGGCGTTCGAATTGCCGCTTTAAGATACATCGGCATCTTAGCGACTGTGGTTCGGTATGACATCCTCCATCCCCAGAAAGCGACCGTCATTCGGGAGCTCTCCACGTGCTTGGATGATCCCAGGAGGGTTGTAAGGGACGAAGCGGTGTACGCTAGGACCAAATGGTGAGTTTTACATGGTGTTTATTCTATATAGGCTGGATGATGGGTACACTAAAATCAACACGGGGTTCTCAGGTTCCAATATACCGGATAAAAAACCGATGTCAAATAAAGGTGGGTAAAACAAGGGTAACAGATGAGAGAAGGAAAGCAGAATGGGTCCTTGGACAATACAAGAGTGTAATAGTACTAATCCTTGTTGGTTTATCACGCCACAGCTATTGCTACCTGATGTGAAAGTGTAGGGGGTATTGTGAGGCGTGAGGGTGTGTAATCGAGCGTCGGGGCCGGTATAAGCAGAATTGGAGAACGATAAATAGATCTATGAGGGGGCCATGATGGCTCGGATCCTCGCAGTGGCCTCGTCCAGAGCGCGCTGAGACTCCCGCAGGTGTTCCTCCACGACGAGCCTGCCGTCGATATTCCGGTCCCGAATGGTAGCCAACGAAGCTGAAGCCGAGAAGCTTGACAAGGATGCGTCTTTCCGCTCCGCTTCCCATTTCTCTATCTTCTGCCTACTCCGCTCGGCGCTATCCCAATCTGTTCGCCATCCGCCGAGTTTGTTCTTCAACGCCCGGATTTTACGACCCGCTTCCGAAGTGGCGGCCCCGTTGACCTGGACCTGCTCCGAGATATTCGTGAGAGAGGACACCAGGGTTGATGTATACGTTCGGAGGTGGGAGAGTTGGGGTATTGTTTGTGCTGGGGTGAGGGGGTCGACGATTGGCGGTGGAGGGGGGATGGAGAAGGTTTCTTTGGAGGGTGTAGGTTGGTCAGAGTCGGAGTATGGTTCTTCGTCGTCGTATGAGTTCTGAGAACGTGGATCCCAGTCTCTTGATAAACGACGAGAGTGGTTTATGGAATTCACAGAGCTTTGGCGGGTGTGAGAGGGTTTGTTGGTGACGAGTGAGTTCGCTCGTGAGAGTGGTTGCCGTCCTGGTTCCGAGAGGACAAGTCCTTCCACACTCTCCAGCTCGTCCAGTTGCCCCAGAGCGTCATCTCCACCAATTTCGCCAGCGATCTTCTTGAACTCCCTCTCGTACATGAGCAGTTCGCGAACCTGTTGCTCCCGATCTCGAGCGGTCTCGTTGATGTGACTGATCATGTTTGACGCGATGTGTTCGAGGGTGAGGTGGGATGAGTACGGGTTGGTGGACGATTCGGCGTCGAGATGTTGGAGTTGGGAGAGGAATTTCTCTGTGAATTCGAGGTCTTGGGATAGAATCTTCATCGGATCCTGCTCGCGCTGTCGTTCTCTTTCCTTCTCCCCTCCCCTGCGGCGGTCACGATGTTTTCGCTTGCTCGGGGAGGAGGGGGGACCAGGAGAATCGAATGAAGGGTCAAAGTCATCCGCATTGCCGTTGATAGCGTGGGGGGAAAACGTTTCTAGGTCGTAGAGGGCCGGGTCTTCGTCAGGTTCCAGGACAAAAGGGGGCTGACCAGATTCATCCCCGAACCTCACCCGGATGTCTGACCCGTCATTGTGATCATATCCCCCATATCCAGAGTCATGAGGCGCAGATCCGTCAATTCCTTCTGCTCCCTCATCAAATTCCAGACCGAATTCCTCTGCGAGCAACTTGGGACCCATGGTGGGTTCTGGGAGGAGGGCTGCAGCAAGTTCGTGGGCTAATGAGTGTTTTGCGCTTGATGGGCTAACGGAATCGTCCATGGCTTGAGCCAAGCTGTTGGTGCGCAGAGAAGCGTTGGACCGTCTGCCGTTCAAGGTCAGGTTCTGTTTCGATGGGATGCGTCGGGGTGCTGAGTGTGAGTGTGGGGAGAGGAAGGACGGGTTTGCTTGGCCATTGCTGTATTGTGTTGGCATATCCGGTATAAAAGAAAGAGGTGGATATGCGCGTGCGGTGGTGGTGGAGGAAGGAGTGGGTCGGTATGGACCGAGGCGGACGAGGATGGTAACTGCCGATCACCCTTGACCACGTCTGCTCATCTGGCTCGACGGCCACTGCCGCATTCTTTGTCTTTGCAGGCGGTGACCTGCGCGATGTCTCTCGGGACGGACCACTGATAGGAGAAAGCTAGTAATGTACACTGCACAGATGCAGACACGGATGTGTGATTAGTTTTCCTCGTCGCCCTTGGAGGGTCTCCTCCCGCTTCTGGATTCTGAAGATGGCGACCTCCGCTCTCCAGACCGGCAGGGAACACGAAAGAAAAAAAAGAGGTCTGGTTGTCGTTCCACGTGGAAACCGTTGCGAGCTGGCGATTTCGGGGGATGTGTCCGTGAGAGGGCATGTCGGGCTCTGCGCCGTGTCGCCTCCGTGTCGTCCGCCATGGCTTTGGACCCCTCGCGCGTTAACTCCAGGCCGTGTTCTCAGTTCTGGTTATTTGAAGGGTGGCGTCCCCGAACCCGTGTGCCCAGGTTACCCGCGTCCTGACGTGGCCCCGCCGCTGGAATCCGATTCGGTTCCTTCGCCACGTGCCAGTCTTCCGTCAACCGGTTAAAGCGGTTCACTTCCGCCCACGTCAACTCATTTCCCTCCTCTCTCACTCCCTCCTCTTTGCATCCAAGCGAGGGCCCGGCCATGGCTTACGACTCCCAAAAGCTCGCACATTCCGTCAAACAACAAGAAGTTGTCATTCCGGACCTCACAATCAAGGAACTTTTGGACGCAATTCCGTGCGTGTCTGCTGGTCGTCGCGTGCCGGCAAAAATCTGACGAAAATTTTCAGGGCCCACTGCTTCAAGCGCAACGGATGGCGGTCCTCCCTTTACATGTCCGTTCTATATCCAATTCCACATTGACAACTTCCGCTTATGACCGTCTCCTCGTGTAGCGCCGGTGACCTCACGGCCCTAACCGTCCTGTACAAGACCGCTTGCTACCTGGAGGGGCTCATAACGCCAGAGGTCTTCCAGCTGCCCCATCCGTTCCTCTACTGCGCTGCCAAGTTCTCCCTTTGGGCAATTTACACCTTCTGGGCTGGTCTCGTGGGAACCGGTCTATGGATCATCGCTCACGAGTGCGGACATCAAGCCTTCTCGGAATCCAAGTCCCTCAACAATGCTGTGGGTTGGGTGTTGCATTCTGGGTGAGTATATGCTACCACGCATCTCACGTTTTCGGTGCTGATCTTCGTGGTCCAGATTAGGTGTTCCGTACCACTCCTGGCGTATCTCCCATGCGAAACATCACGCTTCGACCAGTCACTTGACACAAGATCAAGCTTATGTTCCCCGAGACCGCGCCTACATGAACCTCCCAGAGTTCAACTCTACCCAGGAGGAACTTTTAGGCGGCAGTGTGACTGAGGAGGTTAGGAAGGAACTCGCGGAGGCGTTGGCCGATTCGCCCATTGGGACATTCCTAGGTGCTCTCAAGTACTTGGTCAGCTCCCAATTCCCCCTTCGCCACAACACGGTCTAATCACCGATGGCTTTGCAGACTATTGGTTGGCCCGCCTACTTACTTTTCAACTCATCCGGTCAAACTCGCTATCCGTTCGGATCGACGAACCGTGAGTGATCGAAAATCATTGATGGATGACGTATTGACACTAGTTCTATTTTAGACTTTAACCCCAACGCGGTGATCTTCTCGCCAAAGCAGAGAATGCAAATCGTTGTCTCGGACATTGGTATCTTCATTTGGGCCGCTGCTTTGTGCTACTCGGTTGGAAAGTTTGGGTTCCTCGACGTGTTCAAGACTTACTTGGCTCCTTACCTCTGGTTTGTTCTCCCTGATTTCTCGATTCTCCCACCTCTGACCCATCTTTTCGTCGACAGGGTCAACCACTGGATTGTCCTGATCACCTTCCTCCAGCACACCGATCCCCTCCTCCCACACTACCGTTCAGGCGAGTTCACCTTCCCAAGAGGCGCGCTGGCAACGTATGATCGGAACCTGTTGGGAGACTTGGGTCCCATGATGGCTTGGTTGGCGGCGACGCTCACCCACGGGATCTCCGAGACGCACGTGGCGCATCACGTACACAGCAAGATCCCGCATTACCATGCTTGGGAAGCTACGGATGCTTTAAGGACCAAGTTGGGGGAAGCGGGGATCAAGTTACAGGGAAGAAATTCGGGGTGGGGGGAGGTTTACAGGGTTTATAAACAATGCAGGGTATGTCTCTTGTCGCTACACTTGCGGTTCGGGTGGTCTGGAGTCGCGTCCCCACCGCTCAGCACGCTCTTTCACCTCCTTGCTAATGCGAACCTTTCCCTTCTTTAGTTCATCGAGGCTGAGGGAGATATCGTGTTCTACAAAAACGCCCAAGGATTGGCCGCCGCCAGACCTAAGGTGTCCGACACCGTCGTCAGTGACGGACACGATTCTGGAGTGGAGATCCCTGAGAAGGATCTGTGAACCCCCCTTTCCCCCCTTCGTTTCTGGGTTCCGGCGCCGCGGTGGAATGTTCATGGTCACGGTCGTTGTTGGGTGGATCAGGTTTCCCCGTATCCGTGCCTGAGGAACCCACGCCTCGGAGATTCGTTGGGGGTTGGGGGTGGTTTGATGGACCCCTTCAACCTCCGGTTATGCATACGATACAGCCACCTTACAGGTTCAGGAATAATTCAAACTAATTGACACAGAAGGTGCATGTAGACATCGTTCAAGTACTTAGATGAGTGAAGCATAGACGAGCTCGAGTACGGTTCAGACACTTCACACGGTTGCCGATGAGTCAGATGGGTGTGGCAACTGCCACAACCGACCAGACGACGGATGGGCAGATAGAGAACGAAGACCGCATGGTCATCACGGGAAGTCGGGAACCAGAGCGATCCGCGGAGTTTGTAACGGAAATAGCTACTGATACCGAATCCGGGCGGGAGACCAGCATGCGAATTTGAACGACTTTGCCAGATTGTACATGGACAAACAGGGAACAGAGGGCATACGCGAAGTCCGAAGGTGGAAGGAATAAAAACCGGTACGTGAGGTTTTCTGCCTGCTGGTTAGAGCGGAGGATGGGTGGCTATGAAGGGTATCTTTCGGAATGCTGACGTGCGCGAAGGGTTGAAGTTATCATAGAATACTCTGAACCGGACTTGAATAGACTGGGTGCCAATTCTAGCGTGGGCCATAGGACAGTGTCGTGGTGGCGGTGGGGCCGGGTTGACCGCGCGTATGTGGTGTCCCATGGAATAAAAACCGTGAGTGGCAATGGCGGATGTCTGAATATAAGATGGAGAGGCGTGGTTGGCCGATATTATGGGGTGGCGGTCACAGCATGAGGGGGTTGCGGTGGTTGGGAGACAGGTCACGACGCAGTTGGGAACTCGATTTCACCAGACACTCTGAACGTCTCGCCAGCGTATCTGGATTCATCTCGTCCTCCTTTTCCGTGGGAAGGAAGAACAGAACTTTAAATAACATCTCGACTGGAAAATTCCGCCCGGGAGGCACCCTCGCCGGGTTTGACGAAACGGGCACCAGATGTGTGACGGAAGAGTACAACGTTCGGCCCTGATATTCAAAACGAGGTGAAAGGTGATCGAACTTGTGTGTCGGGCTGGCGGGGAGGGTCCCGTGGTCGACAAGCCCGAACGCTTGGCCCTCCTTCCTCTATACACGGCGTCCCGTTCAGTGTCCGCGATAGCGGATGCGTACCCGCGGACGACGTCAACGTTTTGGAGGGTGGGAAGCACTTTGCGGACGCGTTTAGCGAACGTGAGCACGCCGTGTTCCAAACCATTAGTGTTTGGAACGAATCTGTGTAAAACAACCCATGAGACAGTTGGCTCGCGAGTGGGTGTACTGACGTTGATCATGGGTGTGACTTTGGAGATCGGAGGGTTCTTGAGGTCGGAAGGGGCGGTATGCGCTTGGGCGATCACTCCAATCAAGATATCAAGCTTCAAGTCTTGACAGCCGCACCGGCTCATCGAGCGTGTTGGAGAGCTCGGCAATATGCTGATGGGCCTCATCGTATCGTTCCTTTGTCAGGCGGTAAAATTTTCCTTCTCTCACTCCAGACGACCATGGCCACCGAGATTCAGTTGCCCACTACGATGAATGCCGTTGTGATCCAAGAGGTGCGAGCGCTACTTCCTTCTCCTCGCCACCTCTAACACCAAGCTACTCCCCAGACCAAAACCGTTGCCATAAAGGGAAAGCCTGTCCCAGAAATCGGCGATAATGAACTCCTTGTCAAGATCGAATGCATCGCTCTCAACCCAACCGACTGGAAACGTACGTCTCACATCGTCACGTTCGACGGTGACCCCCCCCCATCTGACGCACCGTTCGGATAGACGTGAAATACATCACCCGTGCGTTTCCTCGTCACAACCTCCTGTGGCAAGTGAAAGGTTGACCGCACACCACAACTCTAGATCCCGGTGCGATATCCGGATGCGAGGCCGTTGGTACGGTCGTCAAAATCGGTCCAAACCAAAACCCGAACAAGCCATTCAAACTCGGAGACAGGATCGCCGTGGGATGCCATGGCGGTACGTCGTCCACTCTCACCTCACATCCTTACCGATTGACTGATCGATGCTTGGGCGTTCAGGTTATTATTCAGATAACGGAGCGTTTTCAGAGTACGCCAGGATGGTGACCGACCTGGCGTGGAAAATACCAGACAACATATCGTACGAACAAGCCGCGACCGTTTCAGTCGGGCTTTATTCCGCGACGATGTGCATGACCCACCCCAAACGACTCAACATGGCCGAATGGCCCAATAAGGTCTCCAGCGAGCAATGGGTGAGTAACGCACAACGTACTGCTCCCACGTGTCGCAGATCGCGTTCGGTGTCCTCAGTTCTTTATCCTCCACCACTGCGAATCTTCTGACATCTGGAGTACGGGTTCCCGCCCGTTCGTTCGCTCCTATTTTTGTAGTTCTTGGTGTATAGCGGGTCGACGGGCGTCGGGCATTACGCCGTTCAGTTGGCTCATTTGTCTGGATACAAAGTGGTCACCACGGCTTCGCCGAGGAACCACGAGACACTCAAAAGCCTCGGCGCAGATGCGGTTTTCGACGTAAGGATTTCGCCAAGCCGCTTTCACCCAAGAACTGATAGACATACCGTCTACTAACGGTACGCGTGCATGTAGTACAGAGACCCAGACCTGCTCGCTAAAGTCAAATCGGTCACGGGAGGCTCCCTCGGAATTGCCCTCGACTGCTACAGCTCTCCCGAAAGCCAGAAATTCTCCGTCGGGGCTATGGGTACCGAAGGGGGCAAGGTCTTCCTCGTTACCGGTCCAAATCCTGAAGCTGCCGTTTTGCGGAGTGATGTTTCTCTTAAACGTGCGTTGACCGTCATGCTGAGGAGAAAGACTCGCAAAGTCCTGATCTAATTTTCGTTACCTCCCGCCACCGTATCCTCCCGCCCCCGCACGACAAATACCACAACAAATACCACGCCATTGTGTATCGACTCTCGTCGTTATCACGACCGCCCATCCTGGCCCACAGTTATGCTCCTCTACTCAATGTTCAACAAGCCCTTTGAAATCTTCGGGAACGTCTTCCCGCCCTCCAAGGAAGACTACGACCACATTTACCAGTTCTCCCAGAAGGTCCCCCAGCTCCTCGAATCAGGTTCGCTCAAGCCGATGAAGGTCAAATTGTGGGAAGGTGGATTGGGGAAAGTCGCTGAAGGGTTGGTCCATCTCGAAGAAGGGAAGGTCAACGCCGAGAAGCTCGTTATCAAGATGTGAACTGTAACATACAGATTTATTGGGAATATCCCAGCGAATTTTCCGGGTCCCCCGGTCGGGGGGGCATGGGAGAAATTGTAACAGAGCCGAGGTGCCAGTCCCTGACCCCGCTTAGGCCAATTTTGAGAGACCGAGGTTCCCCACTCAGAGATGTGGAATTACTCATGATGTATACCAAACACTGTGACAGTGGGTAGGTATGTCTGTCCATCTGTCATGATCGAGAGCTTGCCGGTTAGTTCACTGGGGTGGGGTCCTCAGGGCCATTCTTTTTTTACCCCTGCTCATCCAACAAGCAGCCTAAAGGCAGTTGAATTCCACCAGCAAAGGCCAAATCTATAATTCCACAAGCTTCAGCAATAGGTATGGTCAAACTGGGTTAATTATGGCTGATTACCAGACTGATTAATCCCATGATTATCTGCACAACATTGTAAATACTTGAGGCAAAGTCTGAGAGTGTCATGATTTTCACCAGTTTTCCACCTT
>Ga0307516_10005244_pt1 | contig 15603 bp, 17 predicted proteins | sample 19_EM_MG_FD_203310 | JGI IMG/M metagenome (GOLD analysis project Ga0307516, IMG submission 203310) | Populus trichocarpa ectomycorrhiza microbial communities from riparian zone in the Pacific Northwest, United States - 19_EM | ecosystem: Host-associated > Plants > Roots > Unclassified | place...
ATATCTTTTGCCATTTCTTTTCATGCTCCTCGGTAGCTAGTCATCGATTTTATATCCGTACTATGTATTGTGGTATGCCGTGGCTCCCGTAAATACAACTGAAGCAACTACGCACCTGCACCGAGACTGGAGACAGGGGGCCAGGGTGGGGGGATCAGCGACCGGGGGTGGGGGAGGGCGGGCCCGGCCGGGCCCGGCAGTCCGTCCAGTCCTCACTGAAAAATGTCTACGGGCGAGTACTAGCGGCCATCCAGTCCCGGGCAGGCCTTAGGACGGACGGGACAGACGACTGCGAGGCCTGACGCAAGCCTTGTGGAGGTATCACGTATCCTAAATATTCAATCTCCTTGGTGTGGAATTCGCACTTGGAGGCCTTCAGTGTCAGTCCCGTTTCCTTGACTCGCTTCAGTATCGTTCGGACGTGTTTCCGGTGGTCTTCCAGGTTCTGCGAAAATATGAGGATATCGTCCAAATATGCCACACAGAAGATATCAAGGTATTCGCTCAGGATTTCGTTCATCCATCATTGGAACGAGGCTGGTGCGTTGGTCAGCCCGAACGGCATGACACAGTACTCGTAAAGGCCGTATCGGGTGCGGAACGCTGTTTTCCACTTGTCCCCGGCCCTAATCCTGAGGTTGTAATAGGCGTCCCGGATGTCAAGCTTGGTGTAGATGGTGGTGCTGGATAGTTGGTCGAGGGACTCTCCGATCAGTGGTAATGGTGTTCGATCCTTGATTGTGATTTCGTTCAGTTGTCGGTATTCTACACATAGGCGTAGTCCTCCATCCTTTTTCTTTACGAAGTATATCGGTGCGCCGGCCGGTGAGGTGGATGAGCGGATCCATCCCCGCTTCTCATTGACATCAAGCTATTCTTTGAGAGCCTTCATTTTTTCCTCGTTCAGGGGTCGTAGGGGCTCATACGGGGGCGTCTTCTCTTCCTCTAGTGCGATATGGTGGTCTTGAGTGCAGTGGGGCGGAGGTGCCGTAGCCTCTTTTTCGGTGAACACTTCGATGAATTCGTGATATTCCAGTGGAACTGGATTTTTGCTCGTTTTGGATGTTTCCTTGATTTTGTTGATTATGATCTGACATACTTCCCATGGGTCCGTTTCGCCGATCTCCCAATTTTCTTCTTCTTCCAGTGTTTTCCTGTAATATTGTTCGGTGGCTTTTTCTTCCGGAACCGTGTTGGCTCTTGGGGAGCTAGGTAAGCACTTCTCGGCGTAGTGGTCCGCGTGGAATTTCACAGTATGAATCTTCCATCCTATTACCGGGTCATGGAGCTTGAGCCATGGGAGTCCTAGGATGATTGGTGCGTTTCCGATCGTGATGCAGTATAGCCGGATGTCTTCTTCGTGATGATTGATTGTGAGGTAGACCTGTGCGTCATGGGTTACCGGCCCGCCGGCAACCTCGCTCCTGTCTACGGTCAGCACCCGGCTTGGTGTTGCTTTTTGCTGCATGGGAATTCCGCTTGCTTCTGCGTAGGCTTTGTCGATGAAGTTCTCAGAGACTCTGCTGTCAACTAGGGCGGTGGTGTTGTGTTCATTCCCGTCGGCTCCTATGATTCGGACTTTGATCATGATTTTTTCTTCTCGGTCGTACCTGGTCATTCGTATCCTGTAGGGTGGGTCTGGTTCTGCAACTGGTTTCTCCCTCGGGTGGCTGTTGCTTAGGCCTGTTCCCGAGGGCTGTCATTTCCCGCCGGTTTGGGTTCTTCCCTTGTTTCAGTACCTATGATGTTTTCTTCGTACGTGGCTTCCACTGCCTGGTATGGTCTTCTCTATCTGGTCCGTGGTTTTTTTGGCTGGGGGCATTCCCTCGTGAAGTGCCCCTTTTTCCCGCAATTGTAGCACTCGTCCGTTGGTGGTCGTCGTGGGAACCGGTTTGCTCTTGGTGCAAACTTAAATCGTCGGATGGCGTCTAAATCTATTGGGTCCCCCGGGGGTGCTGACGGGGGTTCTTTCGTGTGGAAATGGAAGCGTGCTTCTGAACTCGCTGCCGGTCGTCGCCTAATGACTCCGAGGTTGCATAGGCGGCTATCTGTTTTGATGGCCGCAGTGGCATAGTCTATCAAAATGGTGGCTGGTACTTCGCTCATGACCAAGTGTCGTTTTACTTCTGGGTGTAATCCATGTCGAAACCGCGCGATGCATACGTTGTCCGCGTATGGGAGGTCTGCTTTGATTCGCTGGAATTCTGCCCAATAGGTTGCTGCCGTCCGACTTCCTTGCTGGATTTTCTGGAACTTTTCGAAGGCTATTTCTTCGGCATCCACCTGGCCGAAGGTGTGCTTCATGCTAGTCTTCAGTTCTTCCCATGTTAGGTTGATTCCTCCTTCCTGATTCAGGAAGGTTTCCACCCAGTTCCACGCTACTCCTCGGAGAAGGTAGGATGCGTATCCCGTTTTTTTTTCATCGTCGTTGAATCGGTTTCCCTCGGTTCTAAACTTCAGCTCGCACTGGGCTAGGAACGTTTTGAACTTCGCTTTTTCTCCTTCGAATGGTTCGGGGTCCCGGAGCTTTGGGTAGCTGGTCTGCGGCGGTCTGTCACGTGCTGCCAGGAGTGTTTGCAACATTTCTGTTGTCAGTAGGTGGGGTCCTTCTATCATTCTTCTGAGTTGTTCGGGTGACTCGGGTGTCTGTGCTCGGGATCGTGGTTCTGAGGTTACTGGGCTTGGTACCAGCTGGTCGTCAGGGACGTCCCTAAATTCGCTAAGGTTGAGGGGGTCCCCGGTGTTTTCGTCCTGGGAATCCACTGTGTATTGCTACGTCGGGTGTCGATGGGGGAGACGCAATCTAGTGTCAAGATCCTGCCTTGACTACTCCATGGGGGCTCGACAGGCAACGTAGACTTCCTTGGGAGCGGGCGCTCCTGCACGCACTTCCGGCATATTCACACTTCCCTGTGTCTTCACACTTTCGGCGTACTCATGCGCCACTCGTAGTCACACTTCCGGCGTACTCACGTGCCACTCGTACTCACACTTCCGGCGTACTCACGCGCTGCTCGTCGTTCTCACGGTATCCATTACGCCCGGCGTAGTCTCGTCGCGGTCCTCTCACACGCCTTGCGTGGGCTTGTTGTTCTCGCGGTATCCGTCACGTCCGGCGTGGTCTTGTCACGGTCCTCTCACACGCCTTGCGTGGGCTTGTTGTTCTCGCAGTATCCGTCACGCCCGGCGTGGTCTCGTCGCGGTCCTCTCACACGCCTTGCGTGGGCTTGTTGTTCTCGCGGTATCCGTCACGTCCGGCGTGGTCTTGTCACGGTCCTCTCACACGCCTTGCGTGGGCTTGTTGTTCTCGCAGTATCCGTCACGCCCGGCGTGGTCTCGTCGCGGTCCTCTCACACGCCTTGTGTGGGCTCGTTGTTCGTCTGGGGGTTGGTAGTCGCAGCGCCGGTTTCACGGGTAGAGAGAGGTAGGTCTGTGGAGAGATAATATTCGATTACGATCTAATGCGCTTTAACACTACAGGTTTTGTGTGCTCCTCCTCGCCATACCACCCCCATGGGGCTCCCATCTTTCCCGTCCGCCAAAAGAAGTAAACGCACCAAGGAAATCGAAAGACAAAGCGCGCATGACGTAAGCAACGAGAAACGAGTACATTCATTGAAATCAGTCGTAGTATCGTTAAGTTTAAACGGCGCCGAGGCGGCAGCCATTGGGGAGGTGGAGAAGCAGCAAACGCAGAAGCGCGAGCCCGCCGAGTAGGTGGGGTGGCAGCCAACGCCGGAGCACGAGCCCGCTGAGAAGGTGTGTGGCAGCAAACGCCGGAGCGCGCGGCCTCTGAAGAGGTGGGGTGGCAGCCAACGCCAGAGCGCGAGCCCGCCGAGAAGGTGTGTGGCAGCAAACGCCGGAGCGCGCGGCCTCTGAAGAGGTGGGGTGGCAGCGAACGCCGGAGCGCGAGCCCGCCGAGAAGGTGTGTGGCAGCAAACGCCGGAGCGCACGGCCTCTGAAGAGGTGGGGTGGCAGCGAACACCGGAACGTGCGACCGCCGAGGAAGTGTGAGGTAGCGGGTGCCGTGGCGGGGAACCAGGTGACAAAGCCGATGCCGATGCCGTGGCGCGCAACCGTGATGTTGAGTGGGAGCGCACACCGGAGTTCGCGACCGCCGAGGAAGTGTGAGGGAGCGGGTGCCGTGGCGGGGAATCGGGTAACCAAGCTGATACCGGTGCCGTGGCGCGCAACCGTGAGGTGGAGGTGGAGGAGGTGGAGGAGGTGGAGGAGGTGGTAGTAGCGGGGGACCAAGCCCGCGACCACCGAGAAAATGTGAGGTAGCAGGTGCCATGGCGGGGAATCGGATAACCAAGCTGATGCCGGTGCCGTGGCGCGCAACCGTGAGGTGGAGGTGGAGGAGATGGAGGAGGTGGTAGTAGCGGGGGACGAAGCCCGCGACCGCCGAGGAAATGTGAGGTAGCGGGTGCCGTGGCGGGGAATCGGGTAACCAAGCCGATGCCGAGGCCGTGGCGCGCAACCGTGAGGTGGAGGTGGAGGAGGTGGAGGAGGTGGTAGTAGCGGGGGACCAAGCCCGCGACCGCCGAGGAAGTGTGAGGTAGCGGGTGCCATGGCAGGGAATCAGGTAACCAAGCCGATGCCGGTGCCGTGGCGCGCAACCGTGAGGTGGAGGTGGAGGAGGTGGGGGAGGTGGTAGTAGCGGGGGACCAAGCCCGCGACCGCCGAGGAAGTGTGAGGTAGCGGGTGCCGTGGCGGGGAATCGGGTAACCAAGCCGATGCCGAGGCCATGGCGCACAACCGTGAGGTGGAGGAGGTGGAGGAGGTGGAGGAGGTGGAGGTGGTAGTAGCGGGGGACCAAGCCCGCGACCGCCGAGGAAGTGTGAGGTAGCGGGTGCCATGGCGGGGAACCGGGTGACAAAGCCGATGCCGATGCCCTGGCGGGCAACCGTGATGTTGAGTGGGAGCGCACGCCGGAGCGTGCGACCGCCGAGGAAGTATGAGGTAGCGGGTGCCGTGGCGGGGAACCGGGTGACAAAGCCGATGCCGATGCCATGGCGCGCAACCGTGATGTTGAGTGAGAGCGCACGCCGGAGCACGCGACCGCCGAGGAAGTGTGAGGTAGCGGGTGCCGTGGCGGGGAATCGGGTAACCAAGCCGATGCCGGTGCCGTGGCGCGCAACTGTGAGGTGGAGGTGGAGGAGGTGGAGGAGGTGGTAGTAGCGGGGGACCAAGCCCGCGACCGCCGAGGAAATGTGAGGTAGCGGGTGCCGTGGCGGGGAATCGGGTAACCAAGCCGATGCCGGTGCCGTGGCGCGCGACCATGTTGTGATTGGCGGCTTAGCAGACAGGAGCGGGGTCCGGCTGCAGCCAAGATGTGTTGGCGTGGGCGGGCAGACTTTTCAGGGTCCGAGCCGTGCCCACAGGTGTTGAGCGGGGTATCCATTCGCGTCGACGCAAAACGAGAACCGAGAAGATTGAGGTTTTCTGTTGCGCGCGCACGACAGGGAAAGAAAGAGTTGGATCTGTCGCGATGGCACGACAGAGGAAGTGTTGTAGATGCCCTCGGCCATCAGAGGTAGACTCTGATGGCCGTGGGGAGAAGTTGTTGTTGCTGCGTGGAAGGTTGGGGGGTGTTGCGAGGATAATAGATTGCGTGGAGAAGAATCTCCAGACTAGCTACCACGCCCTTCCTTTATACTTTTCCTTCCCTCTGTGGAATCACAGCTTGCCCGCAAGACTGACACAGTTCCACCATCATGACTCAATCGTCGCGCCCAAGGAAACACATGATCGCACTCGGCCGCCGCGTGGCCACCACTCTACTCATGGCAACAGCAGAAAGGACACGCAAGCAAGAACAGTACAGAAATAGAAGAAGGTCGTGCAAGCATAATCAAAGGGAAACAACATACGTAAGAAGACAGGAGAAGGACGCACAAGCACTATCAACAGGAAATAGCAAAGACGAGAAGGACATATAGGCACCATAGAGGAAACAAAGGAGAAAGGTCTAGACCGGCCAGCAGTCTGGGAATATCGCTACCGGCACGATATGGCGGAGATCAGTCAAGGCGCCTAAGCGCGGAGGATGACCCTGGCTGCAGCAGCGGTGATGAGGGCCAGCCATAGGACGACAAGGGTGACGGTGGCCCCGGCCGCGGCACTTACGAGCCTGCCGCGCGAGATTCATGACAACTTCTCACGTTGGTTCTTTTCAGATAAAAACGAAGGGTTTCGGGCTGCAAGAAAAAACAAGAGAAAAAATCCCAGCATGAACACTACCACCGAAACCCACACACAAGATCTAAGATTATTCCGTTGTGAATTGTCAAAGTAGCCTGATCACTTTTGATTTTTACCTACACTCTGGTCACAAGATGACCCCAGTGTCACAATTAACGTGTCAAGATCCTGTCTCACTAGTCCGTGCTGCTCGACAGGTAACGTAGGCTGTCCTGGTGGTCTTCTTCCTTGGCGGTATCTGACTTCGCCCTAGTCTTCTGCACGTCCCGTGTGGTCTCGTTGCGGTATTCGACTTCGCCCTGGCGGTATCCGACTTCGCCCTAATCTCTGCACCCCTGGTGTGGTCTCGTTGTGGTATTCGACTTAGCGGTGGCGGTATCCGACTTCGCCCTGATCTCTGCACACCTGGCGTGGTCTTGTTGTGGTATTCGACTTCACTGTGGTGGTATCCGATTTCGCCCTAATCTCTAATAGGTTCTTACAGGTAGTGGTCGCAGCGCCGGATCACAGATGTAGAGAGATAGGTCTGTGGAGAGAGATAATATTCGATTACGATCTAATGCGCTTAAACACTACAGGTTTTATGCGCTCCTCCTCGCCATACCACCCCTATGGGGCTCCCATCTTTCCCATCCGCCAAAAGAAGTAAACACACCAAGGAAATCGAAAGACAAAGGGCGCACGATGTAAGTAATGAGAAACGAGTACATTCATTGAACTCAGTCGTGGTATCGTTAAGTTTAAACGGCGCCGAGGCAGCAGCCGTTGGTGAGGTGGAGAAGGAGCAAATGCCAAAGCGCGAGCCCGCCGAGTAGGTGGGGTGGCAGCCAATGCCGGAGTGTGAGACCGCCACAAACGTGTGTGGCAGCCAACACCGGAGCGTGAGCCCGCCGAGAAGGTGTGTGGCAGCAAACGCTGGAGCACGCAGCCTCTCAAGAGGTGGGGTGGCAGCGAACGCCGGAGCGCGTGACCGCTGAGGAAGTGTGAGGTAGTGGGTGCTGTGGCAGGGAACCGCATGACAAAGCTGATGCCGGTGCTGTGGCACGCAACCGTAAGGTGGAGGTGGAGGAGGTGGAGTAGATGGAGCAGGTAGTAGTAGCGGGGGACCAAGCCCGCGACCACCGAGGAAGTGTGAGGTAGAGGGTGCCGTGGCGGGGAACCGGGTGACAAAGCCGATGCCAATGCCGTGGCGCACAACCGTGATGTAGAGTGGGAGCACACGCCGGAGCGCGCGACCGCCGAGGAAGTGTGAGGTAGCGGGTGCCCTGGCTGGGAACCGGGTGACAAAGCCGATGCCGATGCCGTGTCGCACAACCGTGATGTAGAGTGGGAGTGCACGCCGGAGCACGCGACCGCCGAGGAAGTGTAAGGTAGCAGGTGCTGTGGTGGAGAATCGGGTGACAAAACCGATGCCGATGCCGGGCGCGCAACCGTGAGGTGGAGGTGGAGGAGGTGGAGGAGGTGGAGGAGGTCGTAGTAGCGGGGGACCAAGCCCGTGACCACCGAGGAAGTGTGAGGTAGCGGGTGCCGTGGCGGGGAACTGGGTGACAAAGTCGATACCGATGCTGTGGCACCCAAATGTGATGTTGAGTGGGAGCGCACGCCGGAGCGCGCGACCGCCGAGGAAGTGTGAGGTAGTGGGTGCCGTGGCGGGGAATCGGGTAACCAAGCTGATGCCGAGGCCGTGGCGCGCAAGCGTGAGCTGGAGGAGGTGGAGGAGGTGGAGGAGGTGGTAGTAGCGGGGGACCAAGCCCGCGACCGCTGAGGAAGTGTGAAGTAGTGGGTTCCGTGGTGGGGAATCGGGTAACCAAGCCGATGCCGGTGCCATGGCGCGTAACCATGTTGTGATTGGCGGCTTAGCAGACAGAAGCGGGGTCCGGCTGCAGCCAATATGTGTTGGCGTGGTTGGGCAGACTTTTCAGGATCCGAGCCGTGCCCACAGGTGTTGAGCGGAGTATCCGTTCGCGTTGACGCAAAACGAGAACGGAGAAGAAAGAGGTTTTCTGTCGCGCGTGCGCGACAGGGAAAGAAAGAGTTGGATCTGTCACGATGGTACGACAGAGGAAGTGTTGTAGATGCCCTAGGCCATCACAGGTAGACTCTGATGGCCGTGGGGAGAAGTTGTTATTGTTGCTGCACGGAAGGTTGGGGGCTGTTGTAAGGATAATAGATTGCGTGGAGAAGAATCTCCAGACTAGCTACCGCGTCCCTCCTTTTATACTTTTCCCATCCCTCTGAGGAATCACAGCTTGCCCACAAGACTGACACAGTTCCTCCGTCTAACATCATGACCCAATCGCCACGCCCAAGGAAAACACATGATCGCACTTGGCCGCCACGCAGCCAACACTCTACTCGCAGCAAAGGAGAAAGGATGTGCAAGCAGTAACAGTAAGGGAAAGGAAGAATGATGTACAACTTAATCAAGGGAAAACAATACTCGTAACAAACATGGGAGAAGGATGCGCAAGCTCAATCAACAGGAGACAACAAACGTAGTGGACAGGAGAAGGATGCATAAACACTATCAAAAAGAAACGGCAAAGACGAGAAGGATGCATAGGCAACATAGAAGAAACAAAGGAGAGAGGTCTAGCCGGCCAGCGGTTGGGGGATATCGCCACCAGCGCGATATGGCGGAGATTGGTTGAAGCGCTTAAGCGTGGAGGATGACTGTGGCTGCGGCAGCCGTAATAAGGCCAAGCCACAGGGCGGCAAGGGTGACGGCGGCCCCAGCCGTGGCACCTAGGAGCCCGTTGCGTGAGATTCATGACAGTACATCCCCTGTCCTGACCAAAGCTCCTGCGAGGTCATGTCGGGTGGCGCGGCAGCGGATGGGGGTGCGGTAGATGCAGACGGGCCCGCTAGCCTCTTGCCAGTCTTGGAGTTGTTCGTTCATTCGCCGATGTTCGGTGATGATGGCTCCCAGGGTGTTGGCCATCCACTGGAGTTGTTTTTGGTCCGCGTTGTGGAATTCTTTCATCCGCTGGGTGAGCGTCCAGTGTATAGCGTGGTTGTGGCGTACGTCTCTGGTAGCAGTGTGGTGGAGCATGGTTACGATGTCATGTAGCAAAGATATTTGTTCGTCTCGGAATGCTGCTGGGGTAGCGGCGCGTGCCTCATCATCGGCAGTGGCCTCTTCCAGGGGTGTGGTGTTTTCTTGATCCTCTTGAGGGGTCGTGATGTCGGCCAACAGGATGCGTTCTGCCATAGTATGGCAGCGTTGGTGGTGGTCTTCCATGTTCACTAGGAACCGACAGTCGGGGCAGACCTGCTTTCCCTTTTGCCAGTCGGCACAGGCTTTGCGTGGGTTTAGGTGTCGGTTGCAGATTACCTCCGCTAATTCGAATGGATGGGCGTTGGGACACCTGCCGGGCTGGTGCTTACGCCGGCGGTGGTCATTTCCTCGTTGCGGGTAGTAGTTGTCATCTTTCATCTGGTGGTGAGCGCCACAGTAATCGTCGTAGCAGGCGGTCCAGTGTAGGGAGGTATGGTCATTGGCGCGGGGCTGTCCCACAGGGGACAGTACAGGTGAGGGTGCTGGTGGAGGGGCATTCCATCCGTCCATGGTGGTGGTATTGGCAGGGATGCCCCAATTGTTATCGTGTTTGGTTTTGGTGTTGGCTTACTCGGCGTTGGTGAAGGTCCAGCCTTCATTGGCATCGACAGTGGCAGTGGTAGACATATTTTTCGTTTGGAGGGGATGGTTTCTCTGGGTATTCCTGGTGGAATTGCTGGATGATGTCAGGCGAGTTTTTCGAAGTTGTGTGCAGGATACCAGGTGCGATCAGGGTCATGGAAGCCAGTCCACTTGACTCGATACTGGTTCTGGTTCTGGTGGCATCGGGAGTCGAGGACTTTCTCTACTTCCCACTCTTGCTGTTCTTGGATGACTACAGGAGTTGAGGACTTTCTCTACTTCCCACTCTTGCTGTTCTTGGATGACTACAGGAGTTGAGGACTTTCTCTACTTCCCACTCTTGCTGTTTTTGGATGACTACGGGAGGCGGTGGCGGTTGGTTGTGTCCGGGGATAGGTTCGATGCTAGCTGTGGGTTCGAGGAGGCTGATATGGAAGACTGGGTGGATTTTGACAGTGGCCGGCAGGTCCAACTTATAGACATGTGAGCCTAATTTCTCCAGGATGGTATACGGGCCTAATTGCTTGTGGTCCAGCTTGTTCGATGGTCGGGTTGTTCGGATGTGTTTTTGCCGCAGCCAGACTTTGTCGTCTGGGTTCAATACCGGGTCCGGATGTCGTGCTTTGTTGGCCTGCTCCGTTTGAGCCATTTGCGCTTCTTTGATTTCTGCTCTGAGGTCCTCATGCAGCTTCCTTAATACTTCAACGTATTCTGATACTTCTGGTGTTTCTTCGTTCCTGGTGCCGAGGTCTGGCAGAAATCGCAGGTGGTATCCATAGTTGGCGAAGAAGGGGGTTATTTTTGTGGTTCCAGTTTGGGTGTTGTTGTAGAAGAATTCGGCAATTGGCAGTAGTCTTTCCCAGTTATCCTGTTGATAGTTGCAGTATGCCCGGAGATACTGCTCCAGGGTGGCATTGGCCCTTTCCGTTTGTCCATCCGTTTGTGGGTAGAAGGCTGTACTGAGGTTGCGTGATATCCCGAGTACTTTCGTCACTCGTTTCCAGAAGTTGGAGGTGAATAGGGACCCTCTGTCTGATATAATCTTGCTGGGTAGCCTGTGGGGTCTGATTACTTGCTGCAGGAAGTGATCTGCCAGGTCTTCGGGGTTCATGGTGCCGTGGCATGTGACAAAGTCTCCTATTTTGGTTAGCCGGTCGATTATCACCCCCAGTGCGTCTTTCCCATTGCTTATCGGCAGTGCTATGATGAAGTCCATTGATATTGTATCCCATGGCCGGTGTGGGAGTTCGAGTGGCTTTAGCAGTCCAAATGGCACCTGTCAGATTGGTTTGATGCGATGGCAGGTGTCACAGTGGTCGACGTATCTGTGGACGTACTTTCATTGTCTTGGCCAGTAGAAATTTCGGCTAACGAGTTCCAGGGTTCTTGCTCAGCGTGGGTGTCCCGCGGCTTGTGCGTCATGGTGGTCTCTTAATATGCGAAGTCGTAGGATGTCATTGTCAGGGATCGATATGAGGCCATCGTACATTAGCAACCTGCTGTTTTGCTCACATAGCCCTAGTGTGATCTTTCCGTCGCGGGTGGTCCTGTTCGCCTTTTTCCTCTGGATTTCTTGGATCTCTTGATCTGCAGCATTTAGTGTCCGGATTTCGCTCAGGAGCTCTTTGTCTATTTCAAGGCTGATGGTTTCTGTTGTATTGGCTTGGAGTACTTTGGCGTAGTTATTGATTCGGGGCACCTCGAAAGCTTCCTCGGGTAACAGGATTCGGCCGTGGTTCTGCCGATGTTTCATATCCCCTTCCCAGGGAGAGTCTCCTGACTCTCTAGACAGGATGTCCAGCTTGCCGACCAACTTCCCGGGTCGGTATTTGATCATAAAGTCATAGTTGGCTAGTCATTCGCCCCACCAGTCTTGCTGTAGGTTAAGGTCTTTCTTCGTTCTCCAATATTCGAGGTTCTTGTGGTCAGTAACAATCGTGATTTTTGGCCCTGTTGTTTTGCAATATGTGTCCCATTTTTGTAGTGCATCAACAATCGCCAGTAGTTCCTTGTCGTGTATGTCGTAGTTCCGTTCTGAGTCCTTGAGTTTTCGGGAGTAATAGGCTACTGGATGAAGGATCCCATCGTCATCAGATTGTGAGCAGATGGCTCGAATAGCATAGTCTGAGGCATCGGTCTTGATTGTGACCGGTCTCTCTGGGTCAAAGTGTTGTACTATTGGTTCTGTAACCATTGGTGTTTTGAGCGTATCAAAAGCTGTCTGCTGTTCGTCGCCCCATTCCCAGCTCACTTCCTTCCTTGTCAGGCGGGTGAGGGGTGTTGTGATCCAGCTGTAGTCTTGTATAAACCTTCGGTAGAAGTTGGCGAATCCTAGGAAGCTCTGAATTCCTTTGACGTTCGTTGGTTCTTTCCATTCCTTGATTGTCCTGATTTTTTCTTCATCCATTTGCAGTCCCTGTGGTGATATAACGTATCCCAAGTATTCTATTTCCATTGTATGAAATTCGCATTTGGATACTTTCAGCGTGAGCCCGGTTTCCTCAACTTGTCTCAAGATTGTCCGGACGTGTCTCCGGTGGTCTTCCAGATTTTGCGAAAAGATGAGGATGTCGTCCAGATAGGTCACACAGAAGATATCAAGGTATTCGCTCAGAATCTGGTTCATCCATTGTTGGAATGACACTGGTATATTGGTCAATCCGAAAGGCATGACGCAGTACTCGTATAGTCCGTACCAGGTTCGGAAGGCTGTTTTCTATTTGTCTCCTACTGCGATTCGGAGGTTGTAGTAGACATCTCGGATATCGAGTTTGGTGTAGATGGTGGCACTGAATAGTTGATCCAGGGACTCTCCGATTAATGGCAATGGTGTCCAGTCTTTGATTGTGATCTCATTCAGTTGTCGATAATCCACACATAGGCGTAGTCCCCCGTCCTTCTTCTTGACAAAGTGTATTGGCGCCCCAGCTGGGAAGGTGGATGTCCAGATCCATCCCCGCTTCTCATTTACTTCTAGGTATTCCTTGAGAGCCTTCATTTTTTCTTCATTCAGGGGTCGCAGGGGCTCGTACGGGGGCGCCTTTTTTTCCTCCAGTGGAATGTGGTGGTCGTGAGTGTGGTGGGACAGAGGTGCCCTAGGGCCTTTTTCGGTGAATACTTTGAGGAACTCATTATATTCCGGCGGAATTGGATTTTTGCTGGTCTTGGAGGTTTCCTTGATTTTGTTGATGACAGTCTGGCATACTTCCTATGGGTCCGTTTCGCCAATCTCCCAATTTTCCGGTGTTTTCCTGTAGTATTGCTCCAAGGCCTTTTCTTCCGGAACCGTGTTCGCTCTTGGTGAGTTAGGTAAGCATTTTTCAGCACAGTGGTCTGAGTGGAATTTGACAGTATGATTTTTCCACCCTATCACCAGGTCATGGAGCTTGAGCCATGGAAGTCCTAGGATGATTGACGCATTTCCGATTGTGATGCAGTGTAGCTGGATGTCTTCTTTGTCATGGTTGATTGTGAGGTGGATTTCAGCATCGTGGGTTACCGGCCCGCCGGTGACCTCGCTTCTGTCCACGGTTAGGACTCGTCTGGGTACTGCTTTTTATTGCATCTGTATTCCGCTGGCTTCCTCATACGCTCTATCGATGAAGTTCTCGGATGCTCCACTGTCTACCAGGCCTGTAGTGGCACATTCCTTGCCATCAGCTCCCTGGATCCTTACTTTGATCATTATTTTTTCCTCTCGGTCATATCAGGTTGTCCGGATTCTGTAGGGCGGTTCTACTTCTTCTTTTGCAACTGGCTTCTCCCTCGGGTGACTGTTGCTAGGGTCTACTCCTGAAGGCTGTCGTTTCCCGACGGTTCTTCCTCCATTTCTTCTTCAAACCTGGCTTCCGCGGCTCTGTATGGCTTTTTCCATGGGAGTTGTGTTTTGTTGGGCTGGGGGCATTCCCTCTAAAAATGCCCTTTCTTTCCACAGTTGTAACATTCATCTGTGTTCATTCGTCGAGGGAATTGGTTTGGCGTTCTCTGGGCGAACTTGAATCGTCAGGTGGCGTCGAGGTCTATTGGGTCCCCCGTGGGTACTGACGGGGGTTCCTTGGTGTGGACATGGAAATACGCTTCTGGGCTGGCAGCGGGCCATCGACTGATGACTCTGAGGTTGCATAGGTGGCTATCGGTTTTGATGGCAGCGGTAGCATAGTCCACCAGAACTGTGGCTGGTGCTTCACTCATGACCAAATGTCTTTTGACTTCGGGGTGTAGTCCGTCTCAGAATCGTACAATGCATACGTTATCCGCATAGGGGAGATCTGCTTTGATCTGCTGGAATTCTGCCTAGTAGGTTGCCGCCGTTCAATGTCCTTGCTGGAATTTCTGGAATTTCTCGAATGCGATTTCCTCTGTGTCTACTTGGCCAAACGCATGCCTCATGTTAGTTTTCAGTTCTTCCCAGGTTAGGTTGATTCCTCCTTCCTGGTTCAGGAAGGTTTCCACCCAGTTCCAGGCCACTCCTCGGAGTAGGGATGACGCGTATCCCGTTTTCTTCTCATCGTCGTCGAATCGATTCCCTTCTGTTCTGAATTTCAGTTCACACTGGGCCAGGAAGGTTTTTAATTTTGCCTTTTCTCCTTCGAAAGGTTCTGGGTCCCGGAGCTTTGGATAACTGGTCTGCGGCGGTCTGTCGCCTGCTGCTAGGAGGGTTTGCAACATTTCTGTTGTTAACAGGTGGGGTCCTTCTGTCATTCTTCTCTGCTGTTCTGGTGTTTCCGGGGTTACTAGTCTTGATCATGGTTCTGGTGTAATGGGACTTGGAGCCCGCTGGTCGTCGGGGACTTCCCTGAATTCACGGAGGTCAAGGGAGTCCTCGATGTTTTTGCCCGTGGAGTCCACTGTGTCCCTTGGTCTGCTACGTCGGGTGTCGATTGGGGAGACGCAATCTAGTGTCAAGATCCTTTCTCAGTAGTCCGTGCTGCTCGACAGGCAATGTAGGCTGTCCCGGTGGTCTTCTTCCTTGGCAGTATCCGACTTCGCCCTAGTCTTCTGCATGTCCCACATGGTCTCGTTGCGGTATTCGACTTCGCTGTGGCAGTATCCGACTTCGCCCTAATCTCTGCACGCCTGGCGTGGTCTCGTTGAGGTATTCGACTTCGCTGTGGCGGTATCCGACTTCGCCCTAATCTCTGTACGCCTGGCGTGGTCTCTTTGTGGTATTCGACTTCGCAGTGGCGGTATCCGACTTCACCCTAATCTCTGCACGCATGGTGTGGTCTCGTTGTGGTATTCGAATTCGCTGTTGCGGTATCCGACTTCGCTCTAATCTCTAATAGGTTCTTACAGGTAGTGGTCGCAGCGCCGGGTTATGGATGTAGAGAGATAGGTCTGTGGAGAGAGATAATAGATTGCGTGGAGAAGAATCTCCAGACTAGCTACCACGCCCCTCCTTTTATACTTTTCCCATCCCTCTGTGGAATCACAGCTTGCCTGCAAGACTGACACAGTTCCTCCGTCTAACATCATGACCCAATCGCCGCACCCAAGGAAAACACATGATCGCACTCGGCCGCCGCGCAGCCAACTGTTACACCTGAACGGTTGGGCGCGAGTAAGTAGCTAGATAGAGAAGATCCAGTGGCTGAGGGCGAGGAGGCTGAGGCCGTGGCGAAGGAAACTCAGGGAGTCTAGGCCGGGACAACGGAGTCGGCCGAGGCCGAAGGGCTCTGGATAGATGGAGAAGATTGCAAACGAACGGGGATCGGATAGGAACAGACCGGGCTGGATTCCTGCGGGAAAGATAGCCCCTC
>Ga0307516_10005245_pt1 | contig 15597 bp, 12 predicted proteins | sample 19_EM_MG_FD_203310 | JGI IMG/M metagenome (GOLD analysis project Ga0307516, IMG submission 203310) | Populus trichocarpa ectomycorrhiza microbial communities from riparian zone in the Pacific Northwest, United States - 19_EM | ecosystem: Host-associated > Plants > Roots > Unclassified | place...
CGACACCAGTATACTCTTCTCCGTTTTCGGCTTGCCACACCCAACTTGTCCGTTTTCGTGAGAATCCGACAGATACAGTAGAAAAGGAAGGCATGACAACGGATGTAACATTTGTCATTGCGCTGCCACCCATCGGTGGGGAGAGTAGTTCGGGATCGACAAGGAGTTGTCGCTGGGAAGCCGAAACCTGGAGGCGAACGACGATATCATCGAGTCCTTCGTCTTCGGCATAGGCATCGGTACTGAGATCGCTGTTAGGCATCTGACTGGTGGGCTGGGTGGGCTGGGTGGTGCGGATGGGATCGATGTCTGGCGAGCCGGATGGAGACGGCAGTAGGTATACATAGTGGTTGGTGAGTGGGGTCTTGCATACCCCGCCGGAGTAAAAATTTTCACCCTAATTGGAAAATTTTCACGCTAGTGGGGTGCCCGGCCGGGCCCCGCCGGGCCCGGCAGTCTTCGGCAGTCCGTCCAAATCCTATCCCAGGGCGGACTAGGGCAGTGGGGACCCTGCCCGGGACGGGACCGTCCTAAAAGACTGCCGGGCCCGGCCGGGCAGGACGGACTATTGCGAGGCCTGCAGTGCTCCCGTAGCACCTGTAAGTATCGCTAACTTCTGTAAGTGGAGAAGTTATATTTTGCGCCCGTAAGGATTTCTAAAAATAAAAGTGGTTTAATTTTAGCTGAAACCTCGAGAAATGTTAGTTCAAATTTATGTCTCACCTGTAAAAAAAGCAATATACTTCAACTTTCAATTTTTTTTCTGATGTCGTTGGCGGGTGCAAATGACATTGTAGTGTAGATCGATATACTGGTGCTCTCGTGTCCATAGGTACTTCTGATCAAATGATCTTTCCAGTAGTAGTTGTACATACTTCGACTTCCCACAGCCATGAAAACAGAGCATCATTATCTTGAGATCCATCTCTAACCTCCCAACATGTCCCTTCCGCGTTGATTGCTGGAAGTCCACAGCCACTAAAGCCTGGGTCATGGAGAGCATGGTATTCTCCAGCACCATGTCTTGTCCAGCTGTGCTGTGTTGACAAAGGAATGCCATTTTACCTGAGGCTTCAGTGAACTTCACCTCATCAGGAGATCGATCTGCCTTTCTTTTCGACATGATATCATTGCGGCAGACCTCGTATTGTGCTGCAACCTTCTCCACAGCCATTTTCCTTTGCCAGGCGACCTTTCCAAAGCTGAAGTAGTATAAGACAACGCTATCAATCAAGCGGCGACAGTCATTCAGCGTCACCCACCTCTTCAAGTCGGCCAATGTCGCAATGCGACCGACACCTCCAGCCAGTAGTGATGCTTGAGTCATCAAGCCCGCAGCTATATAGCCTCGAAGAACGTGATCTATCAACCAATAAGAGGCCTGGAAGTTGGAACCTTGCTAATTGGCCCTGGATCTCCCCAGAGTGGCCGCAAATCTGGACAGGCAGCGTGAATCTCGTCCACCTGGTCGTCCCCAATTGCATCTCATCACAGCATCCACCATAGCCATCGATGTATGCAGGTAAGCCGGTTTTTCCACTGCAAAGCTGAACCTATCAGAGTCTGATTCTCGGAGATGCAGATCCTTTAAGGCCTTCAGATTCTTGTATGTCAGCTGGTCGCCATAGCATAGGAGGACCCTATTGCGATCAGTTAACTGAGTGGCTGAGGTTCCAATGTACTCTAGCAATGTATCAATGACATGGACAGTTCCATCAATCGAAGTTTCGTCTATGGCCATCGTCGGGCACTTATGGAAGTCTGGCCTATATATATCTAGTCGCAGATATTGAGCCAAGGAAGTTGAATCCCACTTGATCCTCTTATCATCAACCCGGTAGTGCAGCAAGCCATCACCACAGAGCATAGTCAAGATATCGGCTACCAACTTGTCGGCGATCTGTGGTACATGTGACTTCAGCAAATCGAGTTCTAGAAACTCTGCGGGGTCTGGCTGTAGGCAACTATAATCGACTTGCTTGAATAGCAGCTCCCGGGGCAAGCCAACAGCCCTAGCACAGCCAACCACCACATTATTATACGCCTCGATCTCATCATCCATTGTATCATCTGAAGGAGGAGGTAGATGAAGTGGAAGGACTAACGCAGAGGTGTTCTGTTGGACCTTAGAGCCTTGATTCAATACAGTCTCTTCGGCTTTGCGATCAAACCGAACCAAGTTGTCCCAGCACATTGCCATAGGCTTCACTTGGAATGAGTTAGCCAGGGCTACACGGTCTCAACTGGCGTTCTCGCGGAGCCAGATACTGGAGGTATCATAGGCGTTGCACAGCCCACAGGCTGCCAGAAACATATGCGTCTGTTTACGCACTTTTATTGCTGTGACACTGGGGTTCTCTCGTAACCGGAGCGTGGGGGGTTCAAAGGTAATCAGGCTACTTTTGACAATTCACAACGGAATAATCTTAGATCTTGTGTGTGGGTTTCGGTGGTAGTGTTGGTGAGGATGTTCGTGCTGATTTCTCTTCTGCTTCTGAGAGAAAACCTCTTTCTTTTTATGGTCGAGGCCATAGCGTGAGATCTGATGAACCAGCGTGAGTGCTGGTGACTCGGGCTTGGATTCCCCCGAGGTGCGGGGACCCCGTGGGTGATTCATTGGTCATAGCAGGGTGTAGATAAGGGGAGATGAGGTTTCATGCATCTTGCGGCACCCTAGGCTCAGAGTCCTCCGTCTCTCCCTGAGGCGAGAGCTCCCTGGGGAGCCACGTACTGTATGAGGGCCATGCAGTCGTGCGGGGTCTAAGTTCTAGAGTCTGTCGATCACCCTGAGGTGACGCAATCTCCCTCTGGAAAGAGATCCGTTCGTTTGCACTCACCCCCTCATCTCCGGAGTTAGCCTAGGTCCGGTTTTCTCGGCCGACAGCTAATCTCCGTCTCCTCGATCTCCTACCTAGACTCTCTGGCATCATTACCCGTGCTTCAGAGGGCAACTAGTGCCTTTCTGAAGGCCCGTGATGAGTCTCCCTTGCTACGTACTCTAGCTAATTACTAAGGTGTAACACTACCTCCCCTCTCCCTTAGCCTCGTCCCGAGCGCTAACTATTTGGAGTAGCCCGTCTCTTTTTGATCGCAGGATTCTTTCAACGCTGAGTTCCCTTCAACGTCACGGACTGCAGTCCTCCTCCCCTGCAGCCCTCCCAGCCACCGGATCAGGGCATCATTCTCTGTAATCCGTCGGAATGGCTGGGCCCTCTGAGTAGGCCGGTGCGTACTCATACTGTCGATGTCTCCCGCCGGGCCGCCGTGTTCGTGAAGACGAGCGTACCAGTTTTCCCAGTGCGCATCCTGTCGACCTTCGGCTGGGGCACGTGAAAGGAGTGACCAAGCCCGAGCAAGCCGAACGAGCCAATGGTGTGCACACAGAGGTGTCCGTTGGCCGTTAGGGTTCGCCGCCTGTTGGTGGGTTTGTCTTCCATGGTCGTTAACCTGTGCGGGGTTCGTTCGTCGTTTTGGCTGAGTCGGGCACTCGCGGACGGGAGCATATGACGCTTTTCCGGGTTTGGGACACGTGGAACGAGTGACCTTCTCGACTCGGGGTTCGTGCCCGGGCGCCCTTCTTGCCCTCGTAGGTGTACATACAGAGGTGTTCCGTACAGAGCGCCTACGGCTTTCGTCCGATCGAGTCCGACGCAACCTTATGATGGGTTTGCCGTGCCGGAGCTTCGGTTGCCCGAGAAGCGGGTCCTTTTTGGTGGCTCTTCTTTGTTCGTCAGGTTCCGAGGTCGTGGAGGTGTGAACAGGGTTTGTGGATTGGATTGTCGGGCGAAGGCGGCGCGCCGGGCGTCGCCTTTCTTCGTTGTCTATCCTGCACGGTTTCAGCGCTTGATTCCGTCGGACCCGTTCGTTCGTGGTGGGACTATGCTTTGGTGAGTCGATAGTCCTTTGGTGTGTCGGGATTCCGTCGATGAAATTCCCGAAGCTTTTCCCGGCCTCCTTCCGAGAAGTTGTCGTATGGTTCTTCCATCCAGTCTTTCCGCTCTGGATAGTCGAGCCATTTGACGAGATATAGGATACACCTACCGCTTTTCCAGGATGACATCACTTCTTCGACGTCGTATTCCTCGGATTGCTCGATGTCGTCGGCTTCTCGTAGTATTTTCGACGGGTCTGGCGGGGTCTAATGTTCGCTGGTTCGATAAGGCTCGAGTAGCGACACATGGAAAACGTTGTGTATTTTCCACTTTCTGGGCAGCGTCAGCCATACCGCGAGGGGGGAGATGATTTTCTCGATTTGGAAAGGACCATGATTCTTGTGATCCATTTTCCTCGAAGGGCGGCGGGTTTTGATATTCCGGCCGTTAAGCATGACGAGGTCCCCCACTTGGTATGCCGGAGGAGGTTTTCGTTTTGGGTCCTCATATCACCGCATTCGTTCTTGCGATGCTTCCAGGCCCCGCCGGGCCTCGTCCTGTACCGCCTTCATCCAGTGGGTGTAGATGGTACTGGCGGGGTTAACCGGCTCCTCCTCAGGGTTAGGGGGATCCAGTGTTCGTGGGTGAAATCCGTAATTGGCGTAAAAGGGCGAGATTCCGTTTCCCGATGTGACCGAATTATTGTAGGCGAATTCGGCCATCGGGAGCAACCTTACCCAGTCATCCTGCTCGTGTCCCACAAATGCTCGGAGGTAGGCCTCAATTGTCTGGTTGAGTCGTTCCGTCTGTCCGTCCGTTTGTGGGTGGAATGCCGTGGACATTCGAGGCCGGATTCCCAGGAGCTGCAGTAGTTCCTTCCAAGTTTCCGATGTGAATCGCGAGTCTCTGTCTGACACGATGTCCGTGGGCAGCCCATGGAAGCGCCATACCTCCTTAGCGAATGTTCTGGCTAGGTTGGCCGCCGTTTTTTCCTTTAGTGGCAGGAAGTGCGCCATTTTTGTGAATCGGTCAATGATTACCCAAAGCTGGTCGCATCCTTCAGATGTCGGGAGGTCCGTAATGAAGTCCATGGCTATTGATTGCCAGGGGGCGTATGGTAGTTCCAGTGGTGAGGATAATCCGTACGGTTGGTGTCTTGAGGCTTTGTTTTTCTGACATTCTGGGCAGCTCCTGACAAAATCCGTGATCCGTTCGTTCATCTTGGGCCAACAGAAGTTTCGTCGGATAAGTTCGATAGTCTTATCCTGCCCCATGTGCCCGGCTACCTTGGTGTCGTGCTCGGATTCCATAACCTGTGGGACCAATTCCGCCGGGATCCACAGTTTCTCTTTCCTGTATAGTAGGTTGTCCTGGATCCTTATTTCCTTCGGCACCGGTTCCTTCAGTGCTGCTTCCTTTGCTTCCTGGTACTGTGGATCTTCCTTCGCTAGTTTCCCGATTTCCTCCAAGAACGCCGGGTTCCATCTTCTTACCGGGAGCGAGGATAGTCTGGCTGACGAGCAGACGAAGGAGATCGCGTTTCGTTGTGGTGCATCTGAGTCTTCGTGATTTTCGGCGTTTCCAAAGTGTTTTTTTCCTAAAACCGTCGTTATCGGCTGGTTTTCTATCCCCCCCTTTTCGGGGCGGCACTCCGAACGCCTTGATAATGCGTCTGGTTTTCCGTTTTGCGAGCCTGGTCGATAGTAGATTCGAAAATCGATGCCGGCGAGTTCTTGCGCCCAGCGCGCTTGTCGGCGGTTAAGTACTTTTGTGGTTGTGAAGTACTCTAAGTTCTGGTGGTCTGAGAAAACCTGGATCTGGTGTTCTGCTCCTTCACAATAGCGTCTCCAATGCTTAAATCCGTCGACTATTGCCAGAAGTTCCTTGTCGTGTATCTCGTAGTTGATTTCTGCCGGGGAGAATTTTCTTGAGTGGAACGCCACTGGGTGTAGCCGATTTTCCTCGTCTCGCTGTGAGAGAACTGCTCCGATGGCGAAATCTGAAGTGTCGGTTTCCATAATGACTGGTCGGGTTGGGTCGAAGTGAACTAGGATGGGTGCCGTCGTGAAGCGGCGTTTTAGCTCTCTGAAGGCTGCTTCCGCTTCCTCATTCCAGGACCAATTCTTTCCTATTTCCTTTTTCGTTAATTCCGTCACCGGTTGGGCTACTCGGGAGTAGTCTTTGATAAATCGTCGGTAGAAGTTGGCGAATCCTAGGAAGGCCTGGACTTCCGTCAAAGAATTTGGGGTTTTCCAACTCAGGACCGCTTCCACTTTTCCTGTTGACATTTTGATACCATCCCGACCAATTATGTAACCCAGGAATTCTACTTCCTTGGCTTTCCACACGCATTTTTCGGGAGAGACTGCCAGCCTGTTTTGCTGTAGTTTTTTCAATACTTCTTTGACCAGTCGGTCGTGCTCTTCCTTGTTTTTTGCGTATATCAGGATGTCGTCGATATATGCTAAGACTCCGACGTCAAGTACATCTGATAGGACGTGGTTCATCATGTCTTGGAACGTAGAGGGCGCGTTGGTCAAGCCGAAGGGCATTACCTGGAATTCGTATAGTCCGTATCGGGTTCGGAAGGCTGTCTTCCATTCGTCGCCTTCCCGAATTCGTATGAGGTTGAATCCGTTTTTCAAGTCCATCTTTGTAAACCATTGGGCGCCCTGTACCCGGTCCTGTAGTTCTTGTATGAGTGGCAGGGGATATCGGTTCGGGATTGTGACGGCATTCAATCCCCTGTAATCCACACATAGCCGCAAGCCTCGACTGTGGGGTTTGGGGACGAATAGGATTGGAGATCCTGCCGGAGATGTAGATCTTTTTATCTTGCCGGTTTTCTCCATTTCTTTTAACCTTTCTCGGAGGGTCTGTAGTTCTATCTCCGAAAGGGGGTAAATCGGTCCCCAAGGCGCTGTCGCCCCTTCTTTTAGGTCTATTTTGCAGTCGTATGGGCGGTGTTCCGGGAGACGGTCCGCCGCTTCTTTCCCCATTATTCCTAGGTATTGGCGGAACTCGACCGGGACGGTTTGTAACGGATCCTCTTCGCAGGCTGCCGAGACGTGTCCTAATAGGCCGGCCGCTGGATCTGTGGCTACTGTGTCGTCCCATGTCAATGAGAATTCGTTTGTTGCGAATTTGGTGCAATTTTCCAAACATCTTGTGCTGTTGAAACGTATTTCTTGGTCCGAGGACCACGAACCTTGTGGTGGATGCTGTTCTATCCAGCTGAATGGAAGAAATATGTCGATGCCTTCTTCCATTGGCGATATTTCCAGGACTTCTTTTGAGAAGTGCTTTCGATGTTGTAGACATAGGGGTTCCGTGTAGTGTTGCCCGGCGCCTTGGACCGTGGCTCCCGTAAAACTTTCTATCGTTCGAGCTTCCTTATGCTTTTTCTTTGGGATTCCCCATCGTTCAACCGTTTGTTGATTGATCAAGGCTATTGAGCAGCCGGTGTCTAAAAGCGCTTTTATCGGTTTTTTCTTGGTTCCGATGTGGAGCAGGATGTTGATTATTGGGCGGGCGGTTCTCCGCCTTTTTTTTTCGGGACCCATGTCGGGGTTGCTCGTCCCCCTTTTCGTGACGCCGCATACCATCGTACGAACTCTTTCCGGCGTCGTGAAAGAGTTCCTTAAAAACCCGAGTCCTCCGAGTTCTCCCAGAATTTCCCGGGGTCTGTGTCCATGGTTTCTACGGCCGCCACCTTTTGTTGCTTGGTGGGTGGGGCGTCCGGTTCCTCCGATCGTTTTCATTTTTCCGGTGCCGTTATGGCTACCGCGGAGACTCTCCAAGGTGCTGGTGGTAGCGTGGTTCCCTTTTGGGTACTTCCGGCGAAACATTCGTACGTCCGGTGGCCGCCTCTGCCGCACCGCCAACAGTTATCGCTACTTTTCCCGTATTCTTCTTGTTCCTTGGCTGGGACGCCGGCCAGTGCTGCGTCCTTGGATACCCAGTGCCCGGGCTGGTTGTACTGGGTTTTTCGGTCCGTTCTTGGAGCGCCCTTCTGTGGGTGGTCCTTCGGCTTTTCCCCCGTATTCGTAGGTTTCGATGACGGGGTCCTCCTGGGTGCCTCGGTTTTTGGCGGGGCCGCCGCTCGGACCAGTTCTCGGGTTGCCCTGAGGGCTTTTCTCTTTTCCACCTGGATTCCTGCTCTGTAGGTAGCGCGCAGGAAGTCGTCATGGTCAGTGAATTCTCCTTCGTTTTGGCTGAACCTCGTGTCCAGGATGGCGTCGGTCATGGCTAGATCGACTTTTTCTAGCAAGCTTTCTCCGTTTGCCCGGGCGAAGTTATTGAGCGACCGGAGTTCCGTTATGTATGTTCGGATACACCCTTGGTATCGGAGCTGTCCAAGTTTTTGCTGAGCATCGGCCGCTTCGCGGTCGTTGTGGTACTCTGCTCGAATCGCTGCTGAGTAGTTGACCCAGGTGTCCGTATCTCCCAGGTCTCTATAACGATGGAGGTGCCAGGACAGGGCCGTATCCGTCAGGAGTGTCCCTATCCAGGCTATTTTCTGTCGGTCCACGGTTTCTGGGTAGAATCCCAGATACATTGTAACCGACTCCCACCATTGATTGAAATTGGTGGTGTTTTTCCCATTGAATGGTTCGGGGTTCTTCATTTTTAGCCGGGAGGTGTTGATTCTGGCCGCCGCTGGTGCCGGGGCTGCTGGTGCGACGGCGGCTACGCGTTCTGCCACCGCCCTGGCTATGGTTCGGGCGAGTTCTTCGGTGGTCAACGTCCTTTGCGCGGGTCGGGGCGTTGGTGGTGGTGATGGCGAAGGTGGGGCTGGTAGCGGTCGGCGCGGAGGATGTGGTGGCATTCCTCCCCCACCGAACATGGGGTTTCTTTCAGGTGCTGGAGACACCGCGGGCGGGCGGTTTCTTCTTACGGGCCGGGGTGGCACCGGGGGTCGTTGTGTGTCGGGGCTGGGGCTGCCCGGAGGCTCTGCTCGGAGCTGCTGCAGGGCGTCGGCCAGGCTCGACGTGGTGGCTCGGACCGGGCTTCGCCAAGGCGTCGGCTCCGGTGGTGGACTTTCTGAGGCTGGTGCTGGAGGCCGTGGGGTTTCCGGAACCGGAATTCGAGTGGCTAGAAGCTGGAGGGCCTCTGCTTGTCGTCTAGCCTCCTCCCGGGCTTCCTGCAGCTGGTGCTCCAGGTATTCCACCCGCTGCCATTGCTCGTCCGCTCGCTTTTGGTGCTCTTCTGCCCATAACTCTACGTTACCTTGGAAGTTTGCCAAATGTTGGCTTCTTGCCACATTCGCCTCCGCTAGGAATGATATGGAATCGTTGAGTCGCGTTAGCTGCGTAGCCTGTCCTACATGCTTTTGATCGGCCTCTTGGGTTCGTTCGATAATGGCGCCCCAGACATTGTGCGCAAAGGCTTGATATGCGCTGGCCACGCTTGCTAGTTCGCTTTGGATCCAGTCCCCTGTGATCCTCTCATTAGCGCTTAACCAGTCGTAAACGTACCTAGTTCCCTCCGATAGGTCTCGGTAGGCTTGCTCGATCTGCTGGATTCTTTGGTCGGCGTGATCGATCGTATTCCCACAGAGGTGGACCAGCTGCCCCAGGTCTTGTTCTGCTTGCTTTTGTTGTTTGGCTAGGGCGCGGAGCCATGTGGCGGGATTGGCGACCTCCAAGGTTTGTTCCGCTTGTTCCGTGCCGTCGGTGATCTGTAGTACATCTCTGGGGGCTTCCAGACGGAGCATGTTGAAGTCGGTAGATGCCATTTTTAATATAGGTCCAGAAAGTGGCCTGTGTAGATTGTTTCGTCGTCGGTAAAGTAATAGTCACAGAGATCTCGGAGCTCGTTTTCCGTGAATTCGGCGTTTGTATGGTTGTGCGCGCAGTTGACCCAGTATTGCGTATACCAGTTCCAGGGCTCGTGGTCACCTTCGAGATAGGACGTAGGGATAGGTCCGTCGCTGAATGTATCCCACTGTTCGTAGTCGGCTAACTCGCTATCGATTGATTGGAACGTATAGTTAAAGGAGTACTGAGACTTAGGTTCCAAGAAGGTGGATAGCTCGACGAGATAAAGGTGGTCTTCGAAGTAGGTGTCGTCGAAGCCCGTCATGAAAGTAGGGTGATTATGAGATCAAGATTATAGTGTGACACTGGGGTTCTCTCGTAACCGGAGCGTGGGTGGTTCAAAGGTAATCAGGCTACTTTTGACAATTCACAACGGAATAATCTTAGATCTTGTGTGTGGGTTTCGGTGGTAGTGTTGGTGAGGATGTTCGTGCTGATTTCTCTTCTGCTTCTGAGAGAAAACCTCTTTCTTTTTATGGTCGAGTCCATAGCGTGAGATCTGATGAACCAGCGTCAGTGCTGGTGACTCGGGCTTGGATTCCCCCGAGGTGCGGGGACCCCGTGGGTGATTCATTGGTCATAGCAGGGTGTAGATAAGGGGAGATGAGGTTTCATGCATCATGCGGCACCCTAGGCTCAGAGTCCTCCGTCTCTCCCTGAGACGAGAGCTCCCTGAGGAGCCACGTACTGCATGAGGGCCATGCAGTCGTGCGGGGTCTGAGTTCTAGAGCCTGTCGATCACCCGGGGGTGACGCAATCCTCCTCGGGGGAGAAACCCGTTCATTTGCACTCACCCCCTCATCTCCGGAGTTAGCTTAGGTCCGGTTTTCTCGGCCGACAGCTAATCTCCGTCTCCTCGATCTCCTACCTAGACTCTCTGACATCATTACCTGTGCTTCAGAGGGCAACTAGTGCCTTTCTGAAGGCCCGTGATGAGTCTCCCTTGCTACGTTTTCTAGCTTAATGACTAAGGTGTAACAATTGCCCTCATGAAGATCCCCATCCGTCTAGTGATACCATTATTACGTTGGGACCTTGATGCCATGACAATCGACATAGTAATGATCGACATCAGTGGCTTTGGTCGTGGCTTCCGGTGTCTTCTTTGCGATTATTCGGCGACCTCGGGTTTAACTTCATCTTCGGATTCGGAAGAGACTGCGTCCTGCATACTGCTTTCGCAGTAGGGTTCATCGTTTTCTGGACTGTCATCATTGACAACTTCCTCCATTTTCTCTTCAAGTTCTTCAGGGTCCAGAGGTTTATCGATGTCCCCTCCGCGTAGAGGCTTCATGGCATCGTCCACGCAACATAGAAGTCTCAGTAGACAAAAGAAGATCGGGGCTTTAGCTAGATATAGCTTTTCATACTGCTCAAAACTGAACTCCTCACACATTTTAGGGGAAACGTCCTCCGGTTTCAGGTGCATCATAGGGTCTTTGCCAACGGCAACAACCTCTAGTCGGAGAATACGGATAATGATGTTGTTGAAGTACGGCCCGAAGTCTTCGTATAGCTGGCGATTCCTCACTGTAGTCTGTCGGTGTTTGAGTGCGTAATCTGAGTTCTCCAACATTGCCTTGAGGACTCGAGCCATCCCACCATCCTTATAGAACATGCCATGCAATATCTTGGATGAATTTGAGCCACTGGAGAAGAAAGATTCAAGGAATGAACAGACTGACAGGCTGTTTTACCGTAAGGACTCGAGGACATCTTTGATTTTGTTGTCCATAGTAAAGAGGTGCTGCGAATCGGGTGGGCAATCGATGAAGGTGTAAATGTGAAGGATCACCCAATGGCAGTAAGGAAATCCTGACCACTGATACTTAGCTACAAAAGTTAAAGGTTTAGGATGAAGACGGAAGTTTGTTACTTTTAAAGATTTTAGCAGGCTGCTGTGTCGATTTTTGGCGTGTGGACTTGGTGGGTGGACTTGTTGACTTACGAGATTCAGGAGCCAGATCGCCCAGACCCTAACGTAGTGAGTAGAAATATTGCCGAGGAATGAGGCTAATATTACGTGCTAGAGAAGGTTGGGTCTGGTACGAGACAAGATATTTGGAACAGACCTTATGCTTTTTTCCCCTCGATGGAGCTCTAAGCTTGCCGAGCGCCAGTTTACGTAGCTCCTTCTCCTCCTTCAGACAATCGACCTCCTGTCTCTCATCCATCTTTCTAATGAGATCGGCTCCATTTAAAACCCGAACGTTAGAGATCACCCGCCTGTCGGTAACTGCAGCCTTCTTGCCCCATACTATCAACGTACATCACCAAACTCGATCCCCCTTATCTCCGCGGTCGCAAGTGCTGTCTGGGTTGTGTGACCATAGCACTCGACAACAGCAATGGCAACATTGACATCACCAGTCTGGCGAAGGGCTTCAATCGCCAATTGTGTTTGCTGGCGCACATCACGACTCTTATGGGGAGTGTTAAGTTGGGACAAAATATCGACAGCTAGCTGTGACGAAGTGGCTACAGTGGAGGTTGGGACTGTGACAGGGTTGGTATCACCAGTAATCAGTCTTGTGACAGCATCAGGATTGAAGGGACAAATCCCAGTTGCACAGAAGGCGGAGGCGATAATCTTCTTTGTATTGGCTTGCCGGCTTGCTGCACTGTAGAATCTCCGGAATGTTCCCTTCAAGATACCTGTTCAAGTATTTCGGATATAATCGTCTGCTGCTTTGCCGTAATACTCATGCAGGGGGGCAAAAAGACCGACGTCAAGGGGTTGGAGGAGATGTGTTGCATGTGCTGGAAAACAAAGGAGTTGAATGTTGTTGTCGATACTATACTGAATAAACTTGAGGGTAAGGTGCGAACGATGGCCGTCTGGGATGAGCAGTCGAGTGTCGCTAACCCCTATCCGGCCCTTAGTGCAACGGTCAAAGTGGTACAACCACTCCAAGCCCAGCACGTGATCAGTCCACCCGTTAGGTGAACAGGCAAACATCGCATCAGGGTCGCTGGTTTTTGAATGCTAGCCTATATACTGTGCAGTTCCCTTGAAAATCACAAAGGAAGGCAGCATGTATTGCGCCGCACAGCAACATTCTACAACTGTAAGCATCTCCTGCATTCCATCCTGCGTCACCCTTGGTGGCTAACGGCTAGCTCTACAAACCACCTTTGCTCTCGACGATCGACCGATGATGAACCCTTTCTCGTCGTTATTGAAGATGTCTTCGGGCTTAAGATTGTACTTGTGGACCAATCGCTCCAGCTTTCGAAGTAGTTTCGTAGGGTGGGAAGGTGGGTAGTGTATGCCCGTTGGCGGTCTAGCTGGGTGCCATACTTGGCTGCAAGTTCCGGATGACGTTTAAGAAAGATTCCCACCCATCGCTTTGCTAACCCAGCCAGTGTAGGATCCAGTCTCCTTACTGCAAGCCGCTGCAGAAGATCCACTGCCAGGACAAGTCATACCACCACCACTTCCGATTATAGTCGAAGGAGAAGAGGGATGGGAGATCGACGAGATACTGGATAGCAAACGAACGAGAGGAGGACGACTTCAATACCTAGTCAAATGGAAAGGATTCGATGTGCCGACATGGGAACCGGAAGAAAACTTGACGGAGGTGCGCCTACCTTGAACGCTACCCAGAAAGGCCCAACCAGATCGCTCTCGTAGGAACTCGAGTCCTAGAGAGGGGATACTCTAACGGCACGCCGCCGCCGTCACCACCTATCCCGAACGACTAGAGTCTGGAACGTTCTGGATGGAGCGGCGCAAGGAAGGTTTGGGTTCTGGGTTGCGCGGCGTGGAGAGGTTCTGGTTGCGCGGCGAGGAAAGGTTCTGCTGGTTCTGGTTGCGCGGCGTGAAGTAGGATCTGGATGTGGAGGATCGCGTTCATTGTATATAAGAGTGCGCTGTTGTCTGTCTTGCATGTTTCTTCTTCACGCAACAACATATAGTCTGTAGTACTGAAGCACAATGGAATTAACTGCCACTTGTTTCCTCAGGGAAAAGTTGTTGCGTCTGGCGGATGGGAAAGATGGGAGCCCCATGGGGGTGGTACGGTGTGGAGGAGTGCATATAGTCTGTAGTACTGAAGCACAATGGAATTAACTGCCACTGCCACTGACACTTGTTATCGCCAGCCATAGTCGGACTTGACTACTAGCAATTGTTCCGCCTCAACGCCACGTCCCTGCCTTGCCCATTCCGCGTCCTTGCCTTGCCCGTTTCCCCACATCTTGTCCTTATCTGTCCACACCCCCACGCCCTCGTCCATAAGTCCCGGTTCGCTATCTGGAGTCAGAGAGCCACGCCCGTTACACATGCAGCCTGCGCCGAAGATGCTCTCCGCTCGGAAAATCTCAACCTTGGTCCCGGTAGTGAGCAACCTCCTCTACGTCTTGGATTCAACCCATCGACACAGCAACCCCAATCTATGCAAGATTCCAAAGGTGTTCCTAAGGGCATGAAGAAGATTTTGGAAGAGAGAGGATTGTGGCGAACCAACCTCCGTGCTCATTGCAAGATCAACAATCCAAAACCTGGTGCAAAGACGAAACGTATTGACAACCCTGGTTGCCTCCACCCAACTGATGGCCGTCACTGCTGTGCGAGAGCAATCCTCTCCTCTCAGCCCAACTTTGCAGCACAGATGAGCCGCCTTGAAGAGGTTATTGAGAAGGCGGGCCATCTTGTGATGTTTTATCCCAAGTTTCATTGCGAAATGAATTGGATTGAGTATTATTGGGGGTCATGTAAGCGCTATGCAAGAAAGCACTGTACATATACTCTGGCTGGACTGCATGACGGTCTGCTAGTCGCACTGGAGTCTGTGCCAGATACATTGGTTTGGAAGTATTGGGATCGTACTCAGCGGATCATAAAGGTGATTACCCTTTCCCCCGGCTACCTCTCCTCAATAATCTTGGCCGCTGGCTAACAGAGTCCTAGGCTTATCGGGATGGGCACTCGTTTGGCAGCGATGGATTCAAAGAGCGGGTGTACTCTAGTCATCGGCGTTGTGGAGGTTAGTTTCGATGGTTTTGTCATAGGCGGGGGTGACAGAGGGAGGAGCCTTGGCGAGCAAGGGTGGGGGCGAGCGGGACTGTTTTGTGGTTTGCTTTCTGTAAAAGTTTGCCTTGATGATTATATCGTTGGAGTTTGATGGTATCGCTCAAACGTGATGCGTCGTCTTTTTCTCTACTATGAAGAAGTATATAGAAAGAAAGAAGAAAGAATGCCAAAGACGCTGCTATGGGAGAATGCCAAGCCGTCGTTGCCAGGATCCCCTTGCCACTGCCGTTGCTATGCCATTGCTCTCCGCAGCGTTGCTGTCGTCGCCGTTGCTGTGGTGACGCTTCCACCAGCGTGCCACGCCGGAGCGGCGAGCGGCGAGAAGCAATTCCAACACACCCCCTCTTCTCGCGCTCCGTGCCAAACAGGAATCCACCAAATCAGAAACATAAAAGAAAGCAAAAAATCAATCCCATTAAATCCTCGTCGACCTTATTAAAACCTCTGCAGTGAAAACCTCGTGGGAAAAACACCTGATAGTAGGAAAAAGAGTGCCGACTCACACTTGCTGACAGGATGCAAAAAAAAATGTTCAACAAAAACAATCCTTTTCCAACTCCTTATCCCCCGCACCCCCTTTTCTTCGCCAAAGAACTGCACCCCCTTTTTCCTCTTCGAGATCAGAGTCATTCATCGTATTGGGGTTTCTTATCGTCAGGGCCGAGGGTCATTCATCGTTTCCGGGATTTTCGTCGTCGGGTCCGAGGGTAAGACCGCTGAGTTGCAATAGTCGTTCATGTCAGGGAACCGCGAGAGGCTTCGTCAGCAGATCGGCAGGGTTGGACTCTGAGGTGACGTATTGGAACTTAACTGCGCCTTTCATCTGTTCATCGTGAACATGATGATATTTTACGTCAATGTGTTTTGA
>Ga0307516_10005246_pt1 | contig 15596 bp, 18 predicted proteins | sample 19_EM_MG_FD_203310 | JGI IMG/M metagenome (GOLD analysis project Ga0307516, IMG submission 203310) | Populus trichocarpa ectomycorrhiza microbial communities from riparian zone in the Pacific Northwest, United States - 19_EM | ecosystem: Host-associated > Plants > Roots > Unclassified | place...
TATATCTTGACCGAAGTACTGTGGGTTTAACCGGACCTTGGTAATACCCTTACAAAAGATCTGGCAGTCCAGGAAACTAAGGTATCTTATGGTAGTAGGTGTGGCGAGACCTGATGTGGTCGAGCCCGGCAGGGTGCCACCCTATGGGTGATCGCTACCGGACACCCCCCGTTGGCAACAAAATATCTCGACAGAAGTACTGTGAGACCGTAGTAATACCCTTACAAAAGATGTGGCCGTCCCAGAAACCTTCATGCTTGAAGAACCAGCCGAATCTAGACTTGATTCTGTGTGCCACTGATATGCCGTTCGCCATCATTGCAGATAGTATCCATAGGATACGATTGTCGAGGGAATTTCTGTGATGTGAGTGTCGAGGCATCTTGCACAGGCTTGGGTGTTTATATCAAGATGTAGAGGTGATGGCTATGGTGTTGGCGAATGGCCTTGTTGCTGGGTAATGGCTAGGGTGTTGGCGAACGGCTATGTTGTTGGCGAAATTGGCTTTTTTATTATTTTCATTATTTTTTTGGCTGGGTTTGGTGTGGAGGTACAGGAGTCACTTTTCGGGCGGCTTTTCTTCCAGACCCTTATGATAAGTGGGGCGCAGTGGGTATTTAGCGAGTTACGAGCGGGTAACCACGCAGCGCCACAATCGTAAGGGGCTGGTGCGAGACAACCGCACGGGTAGAATCTACTGCTAACGTAGTAGCGCAGGAAGTGAATCAAACCTGGAAGTGAATCAGTCCTCGAGGTGTGATTCACGGCTAGCCATTTTGAGCGTCCCCCCATGTTGAGGTAATGTATGTACTCGGATGTTCCAGAGCCCACTCGCCCAGTGTTCTCCCACTCTTTAGACAATAAAAGCTGCACACGGGTAATGAACAAACCAAAGATATTCTTAACCATCCGTTTACACTCGCTCGCGGACAGGTTGTAGTTGTGGTGGTTGATGTGGTGGTGATGGATAGCACGGAGCTGCCTAAAGTAGCTAGCCTTGAATCACACCTCGAGGAGTGATTCACTTCCAGGTTTGATTCACTTCCAGGTTTGATTCACTTCCTGCGCTACTACGTTAAATGTCGTCGGATCACTTTCACCTGGCACCGGATCACATGTCGTTGGATCACATGTCCTAAGATCACATGGCGTTGGATCACATGTCTTGAGATCACATGGTATTGGATCACGTAAAAGCTTCGACTGGCCCCCGCCCCCCTCCTTTTCCACCGGCCCACCCCAACCATCACCACCCAAACAATGACCCTTATTGTTCAACCAGAAACCCTCGACAAAGACCTTGAAGCTCTATCAAGCACTTTAGGAAAGACGTACGGAGATACGGTATACAATATGCCGAAAAGCCACAACAAGAGGGGAGAGGTGAGTAGCCACAGACATCCATCCAGCAAAAAGAAATCAAGATGCCACCCTCCTGTCCTGTTGCGGTAAATCCCACTCCCAGAACACGCAAACCCCCTCCAGCTCCATCACTACCACCAGCATCCCAGTCTTCAAGATATGTTGTGACAGCGACATCGCGTCTTGAAACCGAAAAACGTCTTCACGGGTCATTCACTTTGAATGACTGCTCACTGGGAACGCTCCAGCGCACGCGTAGACAGGGTAGACATGGGAAATAATACAACAGGAGAGTTATAGGAAATTTAAAGGAGATCGTCGCTGCTGTTGTAATCCTTCTTGCCACTCAATCACACCAAACTCGACCTTTTTTTGTGTTCATGCACTCGGCCGAGCCCTAGACAGCAGAATTGCTCCCAAGACGCGATAGTTCGGTGATCACTGCACGCCCAATTAGTACTAAGAGGAAGGTCAAACTCCGTGGCTTGACTTACTAGAGGTTGGGATAATTACCGTCCATCTTTCCCTAGCGCCTAGGTTGAGAGTCTGAATGATAAGATTTGTATCGACAACAAACGCAGTGATCTCCGGGTACAAGACCTCCGCCTCCGGACCCTTGACTACCACAGACTGGGACACCCCAGAACCGGATCGGTACAGATCGGTAATGTCACTGACGTACAAAGCTCGAACCTATCGGCTTATTAGCCCGCACTCACTCCCGTGTCATCGCCAAATCTAACCTGTCAACTGTGATCCGCGGGTATGTTCGGCAAGAGCCAAAACTTCACCCATAGCGTCGTCGAACTTGATATGGAACACGGTGAAGTGCGGCTGGCCGACTGGTTGACTAACACAATTGAGTGGCCAACTGGTTGACTTCTGCTGCTAACCGGATTGAAGATGGGATTAAAGACTGTTACAATCGGGTCCCGGTCGGAGCTGAAGGGTCTAGGAGCGCCATGAGAAAAGATTGGCTGCAGGGTGTTAAGCCTTGCGATATTAGGGAGATGGCTGTACCAGTCCATCGCTATGTTCAGCCAATGTTTCCTGTCACATTCGTCATCCTCGATCGCCATCCTGTAACTCACAAGGTCCCCCAAACACTCAATCCAGATATCCGACAAAGCGTGCAGCGTTTCGTAGAATTCAGTCATGAGAGAGTAAGCTAGAGAGATGAAATACAACAAATGCTCCTGCGAGGAAGGTCAGTAATAGCGCAGCAGCTCCAGAAAACGGTGGATCCCATGGTACCACATCCTGGCTGGCATCCGGTACACCTGCGCGAGCCTTTTCAAAGAGGGTCCTGCGGTCGGGTGCTGTGAACATAGGAAAAAATCGTAATGCTCATAGAGCAGGGTACGATGTAGGGATGTGAACGCTTGCCTGGAATTTCGTCAGTTCTTCACCAGCACAGAAGCCACCGACCCGTACTTACCACTGCTTGTGACTCAACATTGGTAACCCGCTGGCTAACTCCAAGGCTTTATATTTCTTGGAAACGGCTTCGTAACACCTCCGTTCTACCACAATCATGCTGCAGTAGATGCCCGTAGCTTCGGAAACGAGGCTTTTGGCACTTAGTGGTACTCCTTCTCTTGACTGAATGAGAGGGGGACCATCCTCCTCTTTCTGATGTCCTACATAGAACAGTGTCAGTGAACCGGCATTCACACGGCTGATCAGAAGCGCAGTACACGTACCATGCTTGGTGCCGGCGATTCCCTAGTCTTTCCGGTATCTGCCGCTACGCTGGACTGAGACGCAACGTGGGATGCCGCGATCAGTGTCAGAGGGTGTATTGAAGTGGAATCGGTGTTGCCTTCGCTCGGAAGCGACTTCACCATCTGCACGTCTTTGATCCCGGCCGGCCTTCGAATTCATTTCAGCTCTGAGATAGGAGGGAGAAAGAGAGGGGGGGGCGGGCGCAGACGGGGTAAGCACCTCGTACACGGTCCTACTCTGTCCACCACTCTGCCGACTCTTCCAGCGCTGACCGGTGGTCCTACTTCGTCTTCCGTGTCGAAGGCGGCGGAGGTAGACATGATGCTTGGTGGCGGTGGAAGTTTCTCTCACAGTTGCTAGACAGCAACGAACTTGAAATTTTGGGGCTGAACTCTGGTCTCGGTGGTGGGCTCGTGAATGTGTTGTATTGTCGCTGAATGGCTTTCTTCAGCGTTTGTGGGTTTCGGACTCCTGTTATACATACACTGCCTGCGCTGGAACGCAGAGGTTACGTGTTCGCACTGAGTACGCCGAGTGCACACAAGATACAGGGCACTGAGCACACTGAGTGGAACGTTGTGTGTACACCTTTTGCACGGAAAGTGTATACACACACAACGGCAAATTGGGATTGATGGTAGAGGGTCAGTGCCGAGCTAGTGAGTGTGCTACTTGTTTTTTTTCTTGGTGAGGTTACCCAAGTAGGTATGAGAATTCCCTCGGCCTGCGCTTGTATGAAGATGAATAGCTGCCGCATTTTCCAGTGGAGCGGTCGACTGACCCCGCAGCCTGGTAGATTCCAGGGCCTTACATCTTTCGGTGTGGTGAGACCGCATATTGGTATTGGAGCGGCCGTGTTTTTCTGTGTGGCCCTCTCACTGCCGATGGATGGAATCGGGGCACGCTGATCTTTAACAGATGGACTGTTGCGTTCGGGGGGTGTTAAACCCACCACAACCAGCACCACAGCCACTTGCCGAACAGGTATGTAGCCCTCGCATAGTTCTCCGTTCGACCAGGTGCACAGTCCCGCTGCATAGCAATGTGGTTCCAGCCGCTCGTTACAGGGGCTAGCATTAGCCAATAGCCGCTCGCAGGAGACACAGCATACGACACTCATTACAGGGAATAGCATTAGCCAATGAATCATCAGCCGCAGTCGCAGGAGATACGGCATACGATGAATCATCAGCCACTCCCAGTCGCAGGAGATACAGATCGATGCAACACACACCTCCAGCCGGCTCTTTGCAGAATCTAAGGTGTTGAGCCCGCCAGGCGGCAGCCGAGGGAGAGAGAAGAGGAGCGGAGGGTAGAGGCCGCTGTTACTCACCTTCATGACCCAACACGTCGTATCACTCGGCTCGTCCGGGCGTCGGCCTACCGGGTGGCCCCGCTCTGCGACCACCAGGGCCGTAATTAGCCAATGACGAACACCCAAGATGGCAGGCGACTTGTTCAAGGATTGGATTTTTTAAGGGGTGAGGGGCGTGCAGCAGAAGCAGAAGACCTGCTAGAGGGGTTTTTTTTTGGGGGGGGGGGGGGGGAGTTGTGGAGCACCACTGGAGTACGTACCTTGTTCTCGCTGTCCACACCGTCCTCGTTGTTCTTGCTGTCCTCACATCGCCTCAACCCCCTAAACTGTCCAGCCAGGCTCCGAGCCCCTGTCCTCGCCGTCCTGGTTGTTCTCGCTGCCCTGCTGTTACTGTCTCGTTGCCCCGCGCTTCGACCGGCTCCCGACGTCCCTGTCGTCCTCGTCGTCCTTGCCGTCCCTACCGCTGTCCGTCGTCCTCGTTGTTCTCGCTGCCCTCACCCTCCTCGTTTTCCCCGCTGTCCTCGTCGTCCTTGCTGCCCTGCTGTCGCAGTCGCTGCCGCTGTCCTTGTCGCACTCGTCATCCGCGCTGCTCTCACAATGTTCTGGGCAGACAGCCCAAGACTTGATGGAGCTGCCGGATACTCGGTGGTATGGAAAAATGGGCAATCATGGCGGGTATCAAGACCCACATGGGCTACAGTCAGGAGGCATACGGCGCAGTGTGCGTCATCCTCACTAGAGCGCTGGAGATCGCTTCGAGAAGGTGTTTTGTGAAAGTGGGTAGCGAGTGGGAGGGTATTAAATCATGGTCACTCGCTGGGACTCAAATTGCGGTCATGAACTATCATCTCAGAGGGCATCTGGGCGGAGACAGTAACAGAAGAATTGGGGTGGTTCGGCCGTTCGGACTCATTTCGTTGTTGAATACGAAACTGACTACAATCCATATGTTTCAATGCTTGCTTGTACATACCTTTTTTTTTTTTGTTTGGTTTATTCATTACTCGTATGCGACCTATAGAGGTCATGACGAGGGAACATATATACAGTCCGGTTTCTGTCCGCAGTCCGCGCAGTGGCAGCACAATGCTAACGCCCCTTTGCCCTCCGCCCAGGCCTGATGCTTGTACATACCTCTGCTGCCAACATCCTCATTAGTATATCGTACTACATCGGCAGGTGGAAGAAGGATTGTGCTAGCACCGTTGTGTGCGGGCGTCTGGCGTTTAGCTGTATCAAGATGTCCGGAGGTCATCCAACCATCACCCCTCCCTCAGTCTCCCGAGATGCCGCCTCGTCAAGTCTAGGCGGGCCCTTGACCCATATATCTGACATTGGCAACGTGGCTCGGAGCAATCAGGCAATGCCATCGTAACCGGCTTCATTGATAGACTCCAAAGTGTCGGGGATTCGTAGCGTTTCCCGTCGGACGACTAAGCTACCTTGAAAAGAGTGGCCTTGCTGAAGGACGACGGTGAGCAACCAAGCCGACACCGAACTTGCTACTGGTAAGCCACTGTGCAGAGGCCCACTGTGTGTAGAAGAAATAAGCCGGGCCTGAGCCTCCTAATACTGACGGGTAATTATTACAGGGAGCAAGCGGAGTGATGGTTGATGACGGGCTTGGCGAAGTCTTGCGATCGCGGATTAGTGTGGTACCAACCGACGACCAAATTTTCTATTTGGACTTACATAGGTATGTACATATCATGTGGGCATAATATAATTGCCTAATCTACTAACTTCAACAATCAGTCAAATTAAACTCTCGTTTCCACCAGCTTCCTGCAGAAGTGATAAGCCATAATGAATGGCTTTCCTCACTTCCGCGAAACGCACCGCCAGAGTCGCAGACTCAATAGCCTTCTGTGCTAGGTCGCGGCGATGGGAACCTTCCGCAGCTGCAAACTTTTGTCCTAGCGCTTCGTGGTCCTTGACCAGCTGCTGGATGTATTGGGCTTACTCGTCGTTCGCCTTGACTAGCTCGTCATTCTCCTTGACTAGCTTGTCATTCTCCTTGACTAGCTTGTCATTCTCCTTGACTAGCTTGTCATTCTCCTTGACTAGCTCATCATTCTCCGTGACTAGCTCGCCGATGTCGCGCCGTTGTGCCCAATAGATGTTTTCGTCAGTTTCCATCGCGAATTCGTTGACTGGGTCTGCGGAAACGTCGGTAGCCTCTACACCAGAACGAGCAGTATCGTCCTCCGAAGCTTGAATAGCTCCGTCACCGCCGAATTCGATCAGCTCCTGTGGGTGGTTCATCGTAATAATCAGGTTGTCTGAGGGCCTGGCCAGCTACGCGAAGGATGGCAGGTTATATATGTGCTTTATCACGAGGGATTTGGAAATCTAAATCTGTTGGTAAATAGATCCTTGTTAGCTGCACAGCTGCTGAGGACCTCCGGAGCAGACACGCGCCAAGAGGAAATAACTAGAGACGGCGGTTTTTAGTTCCAAATAGAAAATCTGGGAACATTATCTAAAAAATTCTATTGATTACAGGTGTAGCTATAAGCGAATTAGAATGTGGGCATTTCTTAGCTCATTGGTGGATTTCCGGGCATTGGGCCATACAACTAAGTAAGCTATTACCGGGAACTTCGACCAGTCAATTTCAAGTGAGGGGAAACGGGATAAACGGGATAGACGACGAAGATATCGATTTATAGGATAGTTATACAAGAGGTTGCATGAGAGAGTCAGAGAATCGTTGCTATCCACTCGCTGCCATTCACTCGCCACCACCAACTCGCCACCATCTACTCACTGCCATCCACTCGCCGCCATGCACTCCCCACCATTCACTCGCTGGGCCGGCGGGCGCCCACGGGCCAATGCCTGTAGTATGAGAAAAATATTTATCAAGCGCTCCCGAGAACCGCAGGGCAACTGCGCCCACAGTAACCCAACCATCGTGCTAGCCCTCCCACAATAAAGAGTCCACGATGCAGACAGCGATACTAGCTATGGCCCCTATGTGGCACCCGATTCCATGTGTTCAAAACCCAGAAACCCACTCACAACCCAAGGAAATACCCACTGGATTTGGCTTACAGCTTCACTGCTCCTCCTCTGATGAATAGAGTTTTTAGATAATCTTGTCCCATTCTCTTTCCGGTGCTCTTCTCTGTGTGTCTTTTGTTGTGGGGATGGCCAAAAGCTCCCTGTAACAGCTTACTTCACTGTATGGTCCAAAGCCCGGAAACTCACCTAATTCGCTTATAGCTACACAATATCTGCTGCGATCAATAGAATTTTTTAGGTAATGTTGTCCCCCTTCTCATTCCAATACTCTCACACATGAGTACAATTCTCTATGTCTTGTTGAGTGGTCTGCAAAGGCGACAGGAGGCCATCATAAGATCTCACTCGTCTTTATGGGCTGAAAAGAAAAAGAAAAAAAAGCTTCGACTAGCCCCCGCCGTCTCCCCCCCCCCCCACCCTGGGGTGGCAGTCACTTAGTACCAAAGTCCAAATAGAAAAAAATGTGTGGCATTCAAGTAGCAACCCCTGCACTTCGTACGCAACGCTAATCAGTTGACTTCCCATATATGTCGTAGCCTAGAGCAGCAGCAGCAATGCATTAATAATCAAGAGGATGCAACTCCCAGTGACCGAGTGAACACCAGAAAGCGGTCTATCCTTCTCAATTTTGCCAGCGCATTGGCCTTCCGGACGACTAATGTCAAGGCAACTGCTGTCCGAACGCAGCACGCCATGGCATCTCGCTTCTTGACGAGCAGTGTCAGGGCATTTGCCATCCAAACGCAGCGTGTGTCTTCCGGACGCAGAGTGTCAAGGCATATTTCTTCCAGACGCAGAGTGTCAAGGTAAATGTCATACAGACGCAGAGTGTCAAGGCATATTTCTTCCAGACGCAGAGTGTCAAGGTAAATGTCTTGCAGACGAGCATTGTCAGGGCATTTGCCATCTGGACACAGCGCGTGTCTTACAGACGCAGAGTGTCAAGGCATATTTCTTCCAGATGCCAAGCGACAAGGGAAATGTCGTCTGGACGACAGATGCCACGGCATCTGCCTTCCGGACGTGGAGTATCAGGGCATTTGCCATCCGGACGCAGCGCGTGTCTTCCGGACGCAGAGTGTCATGGCATATTTCTTCCAGACGCAAAATGTCAAGGCAAATGTCTTCCGGACGACGCATGCCATGGCATCTGCCTTCCGGACAAGCAGTGTCAGGGCATTTGCCATCCGGACGCGGCGCGTGTCTTCCGTGTCAAGGCATATTTCTTCCAGACGCAGAGTGTCAAGGCAAATGTCTTCCGGACGAGGAGTGTCAGGGCATTTGCCATCCAGACGCAGCGTTTGTCTTCCGGATGCAGAGTGTCGAAGCATATTTCTTCCAGACGCAGGGTATCAAGGCAAATGTCATCCGGACGACGCATGCCACGGCATCTGCCTTCAGGACGAGGATTGTCAGGCCATTCGCCATCCAAACGCAGCGCATGTCTTACGGACACAGAGTGTCAAGGCAATATTCTTCCAGACGGAGCGTGTCACGGCAAATGTCGTCCGGACGAGGCTTACGATGGAGCGCCACACATAGGTAACAGAGTGGTCACAGTCATAGCATCCAGACGCGACTGTCAGGGCACGGTACATTGCAGCGAAGACTATTAAACACGTATTTGCTTCAAGGCATTGTGACTCAATCCAGTTCTATTGATGACATCTAATATATATCTATATACCACACTACCTTACCCAGTGCAAGCACCCAGCGTCACAACCATCGCCTGTAATGCTGTTCCTGTCGTGGATAGCATCGCTCTGCGGGACACAAACTAAGGCATTTAGCGGATAAGACACGATGCAGTGAGAACGACATCAATGAATACTATACCAATGAGCAATACAGGCGGCAAGGACGATTGCGAATAAAACCCGGCGAGAAGGTCAACGAGCTTCCTGAGATTGTTAGCACAGCTCTTAGAGGGACAGACACAGCGGGAAGTTGTACAATACGACACAGTGAGTAGGATGTCGATGAGGATGCTGGCAGCGTGGATCATGTCAAGCAAGACGCGACAAGTACGATGTCGATGAGGATACCGGCGGTGTGGATGATGTCAAGTAAGACGCGACAAGTACGATGTCGATGAGGATACTGGCGGCGTGGTTGCCAAGCAAGACGCGACGAGTACGATGTCGATGAGGATGGCGGTGAGGATGCCGGTGGCAGGGAATATCGCGAAAGACGCGGCGAGAAGATCATCGAGCTTCGTGAGATTGTTAGCGCAGCTCTCAGAGGGACAGACACAGTGGGAAGTTGTACAATACGACGCAGTGAGTACGATGTCGATGAGGATACCAGCTGCGTGGATGATGGCAAGTAAGTTACAACGAGGCAATGCCAATGGCGCGTCAAATGATGAAAGAAGAAAAAAAGGGGGAAATACATTTGAGGCCCGTGCCGTCGTATTCTGCAAGCCTGTGTTGACCGAGCCAAGCCAAGCCGTACGCAAGCACAGCCGCTAGAAAATGCTTGGTACCTCGCGAGTTGCATGTGAAATCACTCGTAATTTACAAAACATGTGAATTCCACTCCCTGCGTCGTCGATGTCCCCCGGAACCCTCAGTTTATATTCGTACAATCGTTCCCTGTCATATCAATCCAGTCTGGGCGAAACATTGTGCGTACTGGCTCGTGCTTAGGTACATATCTATACCGGTGACACTTGTCCTCCAGATATCATAAGATGTAACGCCTCAGATATGATTGTGATGATAGACTTCACTATTGCTACCTTGCAAAGCAGGAGCCAGTATGCACAACCTTTCGGCCAGACTGCAAGGATACGACAAGGGACAATTGTACGAATATAAACTGTGGGTTCCGAGGGGTATCAACGCCGGTGGGTGTGGAATTCACATGTTTTGTACATTACGAGTGATTTCGCATGCAACTCTCGAGGTGCCAAGCATTTTCCAATGGCTGCGCTTGCGTACGGCTTGGCTCGGCTCGGTCACCACTGGCTTGCAGAATACGACGGCAGGGGCCTCATATTTCCCCCTTTTTTTCTTCTTTCATCATTTGACTTGCCACCAGCATTGACTCGTCACAACTTACTTGCTATCATCCACGCAGCTGGTATCCTCATCCCCATCATACTTGTCGTGTCTTACTTGACATCATCCACGCCACCGGTATCCTCATCGACATCGTACTCACTGTGTCGTATTGTACAACTTCCCGCTGTGTCTGTCCCTCTAAGAGCTGTGCTAACAATCTCAGGAAGCTCGTTGACCTTCTCGCCGGGTTTTATTCGCAATCGCCCTTGCCGCAAACATCCTGACCGCCATCCTCATCGACATCGTACTCGTCGCTTCTTGCTTGACAACCACGTCGCCGGTATCCTCATCGACATCGTACTTGTCGCGTCTTACTTGACAACATCCGCCGCCGGTATCCTCATCGACATCGTACTTGTCGCGTCTTACTTGACATCATCCACGCCGCCGGTATCCTCATCGACATCGTACTCACAGGGTCGTATTGTACAACTTCCCGCTGTGTCTGTCCCTCTGAGAGCTGTGCTAACAATCTCAGGAGGCTCGTTGACCTTCTCGCCGGGTTTTAGTCGCAATCGTCCTTGCCGCAAACATCCACACCGCCATCCTCATCGACATCGTACTCGTCACGTCGTATTGTACAACTTCCCACTGCGTCTGTCCCTCTGAGAGCTATGCTAACAATCTCAGGAAGCTCGTCGACATTCACGCCGGCTTTTATTCGCGATCGTCCTTGTCGCCGGTATTGCTCATTGGTATAGTATTCATTGATGTCGTTCTCACTGCATCATGTCTTATCCACTAAATGCCTTAGTTTGTGTCCCGCAGAGTGATGCTATCCACGACAGGAACAGCATTACAGGCGATGGTTGTGACGCTGGGTGCTTGCACTGGGTAAGGTAGTGTGGTATATAGATATATATTAGATGTCATCAATAGAACTGGATTGAGTCACAATGCCTTGAAGCAAATGCGTGTTTGATAGTCTTCGCTGCAATGTACCGTGCCGTGACAGTCGCGTCTGGATGGTATCACTGAGACCGCTCTGTTACCTATGTGTGGCGCTCCATCGTAAGCCTCGTCCGGACGACATTTGCCTTGACACGCTACGTCTGGAAGAATATTGCCTTGACAATCTGCGTCCGTAAGACACGCGCTGCGTTTGGATGGCAAATGCCCTGACAATCCTCGTCCCGAAGTCAGATGCCGTGGCATGTGTCGTCCGGACGACATTTGCCTTGACACTCTGCGTCCGGATGGCAAATGCCCTGACACTCCTCGTCCTGAAGGCAGATGCCGTGGCACGCGTCGTCTGGACGACATTTGCCTTGACACCCTGCGTCTGGAAGCGTCCGGAAGGCAGATGCCCTGGCACGCATCGTCCGGATGACATTTGCCTTAACACCCTGTGTCTGGAAGAAATATGCCTTGACACTCGGCGTCTGTAATACACGCGCTGCGTCTGGATGGCAAATGCCCTGACCCTCCTTGTCAGGAAGGCAGATGCCGTGGCATGCGTCGTCTGGACGACATTTGCCTTGACACCCTGGGTCTGGAAGAAATCATATGCTTTGACACTCTGCGTCCGGAAGACACGCGCTGCGTCTGGATGGCAAATGCCCTGACCCTCCTCGTCCGGAAGACATTTGCCTGGACACTCTGCGTCTGGAAGAAGTATGCCTTGACACTGTGCGACCGGAAGACACGCGCTGCGTCCGGATGGCAAATGCCCTGACACTGCTTGTCCGGAAGGCGGATGCCGTGGCATGCGTCGTCCGGACGACATTTGCCTTGACACTCTGCGTCTGGAAGAAATATGCCATGACGCTCTGCGTCCGGAAGACACGCGCTGCATCCGGATGGCAAATGCCCTGACACTCCTTGTCAGGAAGGCAGATGCCGTGGCATGCGTCGTCCGGAAGACATTTGCCTTGACGTTTTGCGTCTGGAAGAAATATGCCATGACACTCTGCGTCCGGAAGACACGCGCTGCATCCGGATGGCAAATGCCCTGACACTCCTCGTCCGTAAGGCCGATGTCGTGGCATGTGGCGTCCGGACGACATTTGGCTTGACACCCTGCGTCTGGAAGAAATATGCCTTGACACTCTGCGTCTGTAAGACACGCGCTGCGTGCGGATTGCAAATGCCCTGACACTCCTCGTCCGGAAGGCAGATGCCGTGGCATCTGTCGTCCAGACGACATTTCCCTTGTCACTCTGCATCTGGAAGAAATATGCCTTGACACTCTGCGTCTGTAAGACAGGCGCTGCGTCCGGATGGCAAATGCCCTGACAATGCTTGTCCGCAAGACATTTGCCTTGACACTCTGCGTCTGGAAGAAATATGCCTTGACACTGTGTGTCCGGAAGACACGCACTGCGTCCGGATGGCAAATGCCCTGACACTGCTCGTCCAGAAGCGAGATGCCATGGTGTGCTGCGTTCAGATGGCAGTTGCCTTGACATTGGTCGTCCGAAAGGCCAATGCGCTGCCCACCTCCGTCTAGTACGCATATGCACGGGCGGTTCTCGTCTGGAGCAGCATGTGCGCTGACATGCTTTGCCAGGTTGCGTCCCGAGCGTCTAGATGTTTCGGACGCGTATGGAGCGTCGGGACGCAGGGCCTACCTCCGGACGCAGGATTTTTTTCCTGATGTGACGGATCTCTTGTAGCTCCGCGGTGACAACTCCCACGACGGATCGCTCATATAGCTTGCCTGGCGGCTGCACTAGGGATACCTCGTGGTTCCGCGGCGACAGCTCGCTCGACGGATCACTCATATTGCTTGCCCGGCGGCTGCTTGGCGCATCCCTCGTTGCTCCGCGGCGACAACTCGCTCGACGGATCGCTCATATAGCTTGCCTGGCGGCTGCATGAGGGATCCCTCGTGGCTCCCTGGCGACAACTCGCTCGACGGATCACTCGTATTGCTTGCCCAGCGGCTGCACGACGGATCTCGTGGCTCCGCGGTAACAACTCGCTCGACGGATCGCTCATATAGCTTGCCCGGCGGCTGCATGGGGGATCCTTCGTGGCTCCGCGGCGACAGCTCGCTCGACGGATACCTCGTGGATCCCTGGTGACAACTCACGCGACGGATCACTCGTATTGCTTGCCCAGCGGCTGCACGACGGATCTCGTGGCTCTGCGGTGACAACTCGCTCGACGGATCGCTCATATAGCTTGCCCGGCGGCTGCACAAGGGATCCTTCGTGGCTCCGCGGCGTCAGCTCGCTCGACGGATACCTCGTGGATCCCCGGCGACAACTCACTCGACGGATCACTCGTATTGCTTGCCCAGCGGCTGCACGACGGATCTCGTGGCTCCGCGGTGACAACTCGCTCGACGGATCGCTCGTATAGCTTGCCCAGCGGCTGCACGACCCATTGCTCGTGGCTCGTAGCTGTTAAAATAGCGCTGTCACACCTATGTATTTCCTATGTCATTGTTGGTTGGCGTTGATATGTTGTGGTGGTGGCGCGGAGTGGGTGCCGACGGCGTGGAGTGGAGGAACTGTTGCCGAAAGCACAGTGCGGAGGGTGACATTGTGACTGCGTGACGCAACAACAGAGGTGTCATTGCGCAGTGCGACACAACATTGGTGAAATAATTGCGTCGTCTTTCTCCTTTCCACTGTTATGTCATTCTCTCACCCAGATGGGTATATATGTAGTGTTATTTCTGTTCGAAGAAGGGATATGTTCTTTGTCTTCAATCAGTCACAAGCTCTCTTTCTCTCTCTCTCGTATCAAATCTTCTAGTTTCCAAACGACTCCCACTTCCGCAGTGCACCCATAAATACAGTAGCTCCGCGGCAACAGCTCTCTCGAGGGATCGCTCATATAGCTTGCCCGGCGGCTTCCTGACAGCTCGCGGGCATCGCTTCGGTGGATGATTCAACGCATGCCTGACGGCTCACTCGTCAGCTCGTTTCGGTGGCTTTGTTCGGTGGCTTGCTCAACGGCTGACTCATATCGCTTTTGACGGCATATTTGGTGGATCGCTCGACGTGCTCGCCCGTTGGCTCGCTCGACGGTTCTGTTCGACGGCTTGCCTGGCTTCTTGCCCGACGACTTGCTTGACAGTTCGGTTTGGCATGTGCCCAGCGGCAACCCAACACGTCCATAGCGATTCAGGTGGTAATTACCTAGCTGGCGACCAAGGTTTTTGTTTAATCATTGTTCACATGCATCCTAGAGAAGATATGTACAGCATGTTTCCTGTCCGCAGTCCGCGCGCGGCGGCTCGTTGCAAGCACTGCTTTGTACTCTGTCCAGGCCTGTCGCAAAAAGATATGACGCGCACCAAGGAAATCGCAAAGGAAAGGCACATCCACCCCATGAAGGAGGGAGTTGGTGCTGGCGACAAAGGTAATGGCGACAGGGCGCGGTACGACGCGACGTGACTGGGATGGCGACCAGATTGTCAATCCAGTAAATACTCACTGGGAGTTGCATCCTCTTGATTATTAATGCATTGCAGCTGCTGCACTAGGCTACGACATATATGGGAAGTCACCTGATTAGCGTTGCGTACGAAGTGCAGGGGTTACTATTTGAATGCCACACATTTTTTTCTATTTGGACTTTGGTACTAAGTGACTGCCGCCTTCTGCGAGACACGGTCCGCGCTAGTCCACGTTATCTAAAAATTCTGTTAAACCGGAAAGATTGATTAGATTTCCTTGGCAAAAAAAGAGCCGGACTGGGGAGGATCATGAAATATCATCATCTCACCCGACCCAAGAGGTCGAACGCTTTCTTTTTAATTTTTGTTTAATCATACTCGCATACAGCCTATCTAGACTACCGTGGGCGTACATTTTGTCCGGTTCTCGTTGTTACTGTCTCGTCGCCCCGCTTCGACCGGCCCCCTTTGCCCCCCCTTTGCCCTCCGCCCAGGCCTATCCCAAGAAGTTGAGGAGCCAAGGAAATTTGACAAAGGAAATCGCGGCCGCAAGGAAAGGTTGGACAGAGGAAAATCGAATGAGGGACTTAGACAAAGGGAAGTACAAAAGAAATCGAACCCCGTCCCCTACTCCTCCTCGTCGACCGGCCCCCCCCCCCCCCCCAGCTCCTCCGCCTCCACCTCTCTCTCCTCTTCCCGCTCTCAGCGCTCCCGCATCCGTAGCGGAGAGAAAGTCTAGTACCGCCCA
>Ga0307516_10005247_pt1 | contig 15595 bp, 12 predicted proteins | sample 19_EM_MG_FD_203310 | JGI IMG/M metagenome (GOLD analysis project Ga0307516, IMG submission 203310) | Populus trichocarpa ectomycorrhiza microbial communities from riparian zone in the Pacific Northwest, United States - 19_EM | ecosystem: Host-associated > Plants > Roots > Unclassified | place...
GCGGGATGATCACGCTGAAGATCGCCATCCGGGCCTTGCCCTTGCTCAGCACGAGCAGGGCGAAGAGGAAGTTGCCCGCCACGGTGAAGATGACTCTGCCGCGGTCCTGGAGCTCTTCCTGGGACATATCGTCGACGCCGAACGGCAGGAACCCGGAGAGGGCCAGGCCGACCAGGGCCGCCGTGAGCACCACCACCTCGACGCTCTTGCGGCCGTCCTCGGTCCAGTAGACGTCGTCGAGGTGCAGGATCAGCGCGAACTCGTCCAGGACCAGGCCCGCGCCGATACCGAAGACGACTGCGAAGGCCGCCGAGCCGAAGCCTTGCCGGCTGCTGGCGACCGCGCCGAAGCCGCCGACGACGGTGAGGAAGACACCGGGGACCACGTGATGGATGTGCACTCCCCCGGCGCTGACATTGCCGAAGGGGCCCTTGCCCGCCCTGATCATGCGCGTGACGACCCGGGTGATCACGAACGTGAGGACGAAGGCGGTCAGGGCCAGCAACAGCGGGAGTTTGCCCGGTTCGACGATGTTCCGGTTCAGCCAGTGGCCCATGCGTCCAGTCTTCCGGGGAGCGGACAGGGCCGCCTGGCGGATGTGGCGTCCGGGCTAGCTCCGGTCGCGCATGAGCTCGGAGGCATGTCCCGCAGGGGAGGCCCTACTCTGCCGAGGTGTCCATAGCCCTGCCGCTCGACGGTTTCCGTTTCGCCTTCGGCACGCTCAGTGTGCTCCCCGTCAAGGTGAGCCGCTGGGACCGGGAGGCCGCCCGGGGCGGAATGCTCTGCGCTCCCCTGGTCGGAGTGGTGCTGGGCGGCCTCTCCGCCGCCGTCGGACTCCTGCTGCTCGTCCTCGGCGCCTCGCCCCTTCTCGCCGCCGTCGCCACCGTCGCGGTGCCCGCCGTCCTCACCCGGGGTCTGCATCTCGACGGGCTCGCGGACACGGCGGACGGCCTCGGCAGCGGCAGGCCCGCCGAGGACGCCCTGCGGATCATGAAGCAGTCGGACATCGGGCCCTTCGGGGTGATCGCCCTCGTCCTCGTCCTGTTCGCGCAGGTGGCCGCGGTGTCGCAGCTCTACGGCGACTCGTGGGCCCGGGGCGCGGTGGCCGCCGTCGTCTCGGCGACCGCCGCCCGCCTCGCGCTCACCCTGGCGGCCCGCGCCGGGGTGCCGGCCGCCCGGCCGGAAGGGCTGGGGGCGGCGGTCGCGGGCGTGGTCCCGACGGGCGCCGCCCAGATCACCGCCCTTGTCACCGTCGTGGCCGCGGCCGGCACGGGCGCCCTCCTCGGAACGTACGACATCCTCCGCACGGCACTCGCGGTCGTCATCGCCGCCGGGCTCGCCGAACTCCTTCTGCGGCACTGCACCCGGCGGTTCGGCGGGGTGACCGGTGACGTGTTCGGAGGGCTCGCCGAAACGGCGGCCACCACCGCGCTCGTGGTGCTGACGCTGGGGTACTAGGGCCCTAGCAGGCCTCGCGCCACACCCCCAGTTCGTACTTCTTGAGCATCGAACTCAGCTTCAGGCGGCGGGAGTCGGCGCAGAAGCGGCGGGTGGGCAGTTCGTACTCGACGTGGAAGACGGCCTTGTCCGCCGTGATGAAGGGCTTCATGTCGGCGCATTCCCCGTACTGGGCGCACTGTTCGTTGACCGCGAAGTCGAAGTCGTCCACCAACTGCGGGATCTGGTCGAGGTCGTTCTTCAGCCCCACGGCCAGACCGCGGTCGTGGGCGAGCTTCGCGACCAGGCGGTTGTAGCGGAGCTGGTCGGCTGCCGTCAGCGGGAAGCCGGTGCGGTTGCGGTAGCCGTCCATGTTGTCCGGCTCCACCGCGTCGAAGCCCTTGTCGCGGCACATGTCGATACGGGCCGCCATCAGGGGCTCCAGGACGTCCGTGCGGCGGATGTCGAGCCAGCGTTCGCCCTCCCAGCCGTTGCCCTTGCCCAGCACCGACCTGGGGAACCTGTCGGCGTCGGGCCGCCAGTCCTCCCAGGCGCCGGTCGAGAGGTAGCAGATCACCTTGCGGTCCTCGTCGTGCAGCGCGGCGACCGTCGCCCCGGACTGGTCGAAGCCGTCGATGTCGTAGACCGGGACGTCGACGCCGGTGTCGACACGGCCGCTGAGCTGCCACTGCCAGGCCACCCCGGGGCGCGGCCGCCAGCGTTCGCCGGCCTGCCGGCCGGCGTCCTCCTCGGGGTCCGTCGTGCAGGCCGTCAGCAGCAGTAGCAGGGCTGCGAACAGGATGGGGCGTCTCACCGGGCGGGCTCCAGGGTGTGCGGGCAACGTACCCCCAAGGATGACCTACGGGGCCGGTACGTTCCCCCGGGTCCTCGTGCGGTTTGACAGCGGAGGACCCGTGTGAGCGGACGCGGCCCCGAGCGTAGGCTCGTGCGGGGGCTCTGCCACCCGGTAGAGACCGTTCCGCAGGAGGGCTCTGGGGTCGCTTGTCGGGCCCGGTCGACCCACCCGTGTTCGGCCACAGCACACTTCAACGGAAGCGAGATTCCACCACCGTGACTGCTCTCACTCTCAGCACCGCCGCGGCGCCCGGCCTGCGGGCCGACGCGATCGTGATCGGTGTTGCCAAGGGTGCCGAAGGCCCGGTCGTCGCACCGGGCGCCGAGGCCGTGGACAAGGCGTACGACGGCAAACTCGCCGGCGTCCTGGAGACCCTCGGCGCCGCCGGTGCCGAGGGCGAGGTGACGAAGCTGCCCGCACCGGCAGGCTTCAAGGCGCCGCTCGTGGTGGCGGTGGGCCTGGGCGCCGAGCCCGAGAAGGACTCCGGGTTCGACGCGGAGGCGCTCCGCAGGGCCGCCGGTGTCGCGGCCCGCACACTCAAGGGCACGAAGAAGGCCGCGTTCGCGCTGCCGCTCGCGGACGCCGCCGACGCCGGCGCGGTCGCGGAGGGCGTACTGCTCGGGGCGTACAGCTTCGACGCGTACAAGGACAGCGCGGGCGCCCGGAGCAAGGGCGCCAAGGCCGGGAACGGCAAGGCGCCGCTCGCCGAGGCCGCGCTGCTCGGCGGCAAGCCCCGCGACCGGGAGTACAAGGCGGCGCTCGACCGTGCCACTGCCGTGGTCGAGGAGCTCAACCGCGCCCGCGACCTCATCAACATGCCGCCGAACGACCTCGACCCGCAGGCGTTCGCCGCCGTCGCGCAGACCGCGGCGAAGGAGCACGGCATCAAGGTGCAGGTGCTCGACGAGAAGGCCCTGGTCAAGGGCGGCTACGGCGGCATCCTCGGGGTCGGCGCCGGATCGGCGGCGGGTCCGCGGCTGGTGAAGCTGTCGTACACCTCCTCCAAGGCGAAGAAGCACCTCGCCTTCGTCGGCAAGGGCATCACGTACGACTCGGGCGGCATCTCGCTGAAGCCGGCCGGTCACAACGAGACGATGAAGTGCGACATGAGCGGGGCGGCCGCCGTGTTCGCCGCGGTCGTCGCCGCCGCGCGGCTCGGCCTGGAGGTCAATGTCACCGGCTGGCTGGCGCTGGCCGAGAACATGCCGTCGGGCTCCGCGACCCGGCCGGGTGACGTGCTGCGCATGTACAGCGGCAAGACGGTGGAGGTGCTCAACACCGACGCGGAGGGCCGGCTGGTCCTGGCCGACGCGCTGTGGGCGGCGTCGCAGGAGAAGCCGGACGCGATCGTGGACGTGGCGACGCTGACCGGCGCGATGATGCTGGCGCTGGGCAACCGGACGTTCGGGGTCATGGCGAACGACGACGCGTTCCGCTCCGCGGTGCACGAGGCAGCCGAGGAGGTGGGCGAGCCGGCGTGGCCGATGCCGCTGCCCGAGCACCTGCGCAAGGGGATGGACTCCGCCACCGCCGACATCGCGAACATGGGTGAGCGGATGGGCGGCGGACTGGTCGCCGGCCTGTTCCTGCGGGAGTTCGTGGGCGAGGGGATCACCTGGGCGCACCTCGACATCGCGGGGCCCGCGTTCAACGAGGGCGGCCCGTTCGGATACACGCCCAAGGGCGGTACGGGCACGGCCGTACGCACGCTGGTTCGGCTGGCCGAGCTGACCGCGGCGGGCGATCTGGGCTGAGTCCCCGGTCGACGGGGCCTCGCGTGCGGGTAGCGCGGGGCCCCTCGCCCGACGCTCGGTGTGCGCTCTCAAGTGAGCGTGGTGCGTCTCACAGCCCGGCCCGGCGTCTCTTTCACCGACGACAGGTGCGAAGATGGGGCTCGGCAGGACAGGGCCCCACCGAAGGGCCGAAGAACGAGCGGCCGGACACCAGCCGCCGACCGGTCACTGGAGACCGGCGTGGCGCACATGCATGGAGGACGTGACGTGGCGAACGACGCCAGCACCGTTTTCGACCTAGTGATCCTCGGCGGTGGTAGCGGTGGTTACGCCGCGGCCCTGCGCGGGGCGCAGCTGGGCCTGGACGTCGCCCTGATCGAGAAGGACAAGGTCGGCGGTACCTGCCTGCACCGGGGTTGCATTCCCACCAAGGCTCTGCTGCACGCGGGCGAGATCGCCGACCAGGCCCGCGAGAGCGAGCAGTTCGGTGTGAAGGCCACCTTCGAGGGCATCGACGTACCGGCCGTCCACAAGTACAAGGACGGCGTCATCGCGGGCCTGTACAAGGGTCTGCAGGGGCTCATCGCCTCCCGCAAGGTGACGTACATCGAGGGCGAGGGACGTCTGTCCTCCGCGACCTCCGTCGATGTCAACGGTCAGCGGGTCCAGGGCCGCCACGTGCTTCTCGCGACCGGCTCCGTGCCGAAGTCGCTGCCGGGCCTGGAGATCGACGGCGACCGGATCATCTCCTCCGACCACGCCCTCGTGCTGGACCGCGTGCCGAAGTCGGCGATCGTCCTCGGCGGCGGCGTCATCGGCGTCGAGTTCGCCTCCGCCTGGAAGTCCTTCGGCTCGGACGTCACCGTGATCGAGGGTCTGAAGCACCTCGTTCCGGTCGAGGACGAGAACTCCTCCAAGCTTCTTGAGCGCGCGTTCCGCAAGCGCGGCATCAAGTTCAACCTGGGCACCTTCTTCTCGAAGGCCGAGTACACCCAGGACGGCGTCAAGGTCACCCTCGCCGACGGCAAGGAGTTCGAGGCGGAGGTCCTGCTCGTGGCCGTCGGCCGCGGCCCCGTGTCGCAGGGCCTGGGCTACGAGGAGCAGGGCGTCGCCGTCGACCGCGGCTACGTCCTGGTCGACGAGTACATGCGCACCAACGTTCCGACCATCTCCGCCGTCGGTGACCTGGTCCCGACCCTCCAGCTCGCGCACGTCGGCTTCGCCGAGGGCATCCTGGTGGCGGAGCGTCTGGCCGGACTGAAGACCGTTCCGATCGACTACGACGGTGTCCCCCGGGTGACCTACTGCCACCCCGAGGTCGCCTCCGTGGGCATCACCGAGGCCAAGGCCAAGGAGATCTACGGTGCGGACAAGGTCGTCGCTCTGAAGTACAGCCTCGCGGGCAACGGCAAGAGCAAGATCCTCAACACCTCGGGCGAGATCAAGCTCGTCCAGGTCAAGGACGGTGCCGTGGTCGGCGTCCACCTGGTCGGCGACCGCATGGGCGAGCAGGTCGGCGAAGCCCAGCTGATCTACAACTGGGAGGCGCTGCCCGCCGAGGTCGCGCAGCTCATCCACGCCCACCCGACCCAGAACGAGGCGATGGGCGAGGCGCACCTGGCCCTGGCCGGCAAGCCCCTCCACGCGCACGACTGACCCTCGGTCGACAACGCGACTCCGCGACGAACACAGACTTCCGCAATTCGTAAGGAGCAACCGAAACCATGGCGGTTTCCGTAACCCTTCCGGCGCTCGGCGAGAGCGTCACCGAGGGCACCGTCACCCGCTGGCTGAAGGCCGAGGGTGAGCGCGTAGAGGCCGACGAGCCGTTGCTCGAGGTCTCGACCGACAAGGTCGACACCGAGATCCCCTCGCCCGCCGCCGGTGTCCTGGCATCCATCAAGGTCGCCGAGGACGAGACCGTCGAGGTCGGCGCCGAGCTGGCCGTCATCGACGACGGCACGGGCGCTCCCGCTGCCGCCCCGGCCCCGGCCGCAGAGCCCGTCGCGGAGCCCGCTCCCGAGCCGGCTCCGCAGGCCACCCCGTCCACCGAGCAGGCCGCCCCGGCGCCCGCTCCCACCGCTGCGGCCGCCTCCGGCGGCGCTTCCGCCGAGGGCACGGACGTCGTCCTGCCCGCGCTCGGCGAGTCCGTCACCGAGGGCACCGTCACCCGGTGGCTGAAGGAGGTCGGCGACTCAGTCGAGGCCGACGAGCCGCTGCTCGAGGTCTCCACGGACAAGGTCGACACCGAGATCCCGGCGCCCACCTCCGGTGTGCTGCTCGAGATCACGGTCGGCGAGGACGAGACCGCCGAGGTCGGCGCCAAGCTGGCCGTCATCGGCGCCCCGGGCGCGGCTCCGGCCGCCGCACCGGCCCCCGCCGCTCCCGCCCCGGCCCCCGCCGCCCCGGCTCCGGCTGCCGAGGCCCCTGCTCCGGCTCCCGCCCCGGCCGCCCCCGCGGCTCCGGCTCCGGCCCCGCAGGCGCCCACGGCTCCGGCCCCGCAGCAGCAGACCACCCCGGCTCCCGAGCCGGTCCCGTCCGCTCCCGCGCCGGCGCCGGCTCCGGCCGCGCAGGCTCCCGCCGCCACCTCCGGTGACGACGGCGCCTACGTGACCCCGCTGGTGCGCAAGCTCGCCGCCGAGAACGGCGTCGACCTGGCCACCGTCAAGGGCACCGGCGTCGGCGGCCGGATCCGCAAGCAGGACGTCATCGCCGCCGCCGAGGCCGCGAAGGCCGCCGCGGCCGCTCCGGCTCCGGCCGCTGCCGCCGCTCCGGCCGCTGCCGCCAAGAAGGCGCCTAGCCTGGAGGCCTCCCCGCTCCGTGGCCAGACCGTCAAGATGCCGCGCATCCGCAAGGTCATCGGCGACAACATGGTCAAGGCGCTGCACGAGCAGGCGCAGTTGTCGTCGGTCGTCGAGGTCGACGTCACGCGCCTGATGAAGCTGCGGGGCCGGGCCAAGGACGCGTTCGCGTCCCGTGAGGGCGTGAAGCTCTCCCCGATGCCGTTCTTCGTCAAGGCCGCGGCCCAGGCGCTGAAGGCGCACGCGCCCGTCAACGCCAAGATCAACGAGGCCGAGGGGACCATCACCTACTTCGACACCGAGAACATCGGTATCGCGGTGGACTCCGAGAAGGGCCTGATGACCCCGGTCATCAAGCACGCCGGCGACCTCAACATCGCCGGTATCGCCAAGGCCACGGCGGAGCTCGCGGGCAAGGTCCGCGCCAACAAGATCACTCCGGACGAGCTGTCCGGCGCGACCTTCACCATCTCCAACACCGGTTCTCGCGGTGCGCTCTTCGACACGATCATCGTGCCGCCGGGCCAGGTCGCGATCCTCGGTATCGGTGCCACGGTCAAGCGTCCGGCCGTCATCGAGACGGAGGAGGGCACGGTCATCGGCGTCCGCGACATGACGTACCTGACCCTCTCCTACGACCACCGTCTGGTGGACGGCGCCGACGCGGCCCGTTACCTGACCGCGGTCAAGGCGATCCTGGAGGCGGGCGAGTTCGAGGTCGAGCTCGGCCTGTAGCCCCCAGCGGCAGCTGTACGGTGCCCCCGTCCGGAGTTTCCGGGCGGGGGCACCGCTTTGCCGTCTCGGCGCAAGACGCCCAGCTGAGAGCGTGTAAGCCTTGTCTCACCTGCGCGAAAGCGCCCCTGTGCGCCCCTCCCGGGCAGGCCCGCGGCCTTATTGTCTAAGCGTCAAACGCGCCAGGGGCCGAGGGGCGGCCCCTCCCTAAGGAGCTCTCATGACCGCGCCCGTCGTCCACTCGCTGCGCGAACAGATCCGCGAGCACATCGTGGAGGGGATCGTCAGCGGGCGCTGGCAGCCGGGCGAGCGGATCGTGGAGCGGCGGATCGCGACCGAGCTGGAGGTCAGCCAGACCCCGGTGCGGGAGGCGCTGCGCGAGCTGGAGTCGCTGCGGCTGATCGAGTCCGCGCCGAACAAGGGCGTGCGGGTGCGGAACCTGACGGCGGCCGACCTGGAGGAGAGCTACCCGGTCCGGGCCGGTCTGGAGGCGATCGCGGCGGAGCTGGCGGCGGTGCGGCTGGCGGAGGACTGCTCGGCGCTGGAGCCGCATGTCTTCGCCCTGTACGAGGCCGACCGGGAGGCCGACGGCACGGCCCAGGTGCGGCACACGGTGGGCTTCCACCGGGAGTTGGTCCGCGCGGCCGGCAACTCGGTGCTGCTGCACACCTGGGAGGGCCTGGGCATCGAGGTGTTCACGGCCCTGTCGATCCGCTGGCTGGGGACGGTGCAGCAGTCGTACGCGGAGGAGCACGAGGAACTGGTGCAGGCGTTCCGGAGGCGGGACCCGAGGATCGCGGAGCTGGTGAAGGCGCACGTACTGGGGTGCGCGCCACGGGCCTGACGCAGCCGAGCACACCCCTGCTCACCTGCGAAAACCCCCCGAAAGGCCCGGCACGGCGTGCCTGCCCGAAAGGCACCGCGTGCCGACTTTCTCGTTATCAAGAAGTTTTACCCCTCAACCCTTTGATCGATCATCGATCAGGGAGTTAGAGTCACCGGCGGGCCTTACCGAGGCCCTCGCCCTGTCCTGCCAAAGACCAAGGGCACCCCCGATAACCCCATAGGGAACCCCCTTCGACTGAGGAAGGCGGCGACATGACCGACCCCCACGCCATCCAGCCGAGCGCGCTCGACCAGCTCCCGGACCGGGACCCGGAGGAGACCGCCGAATGGCAGGCCTCCCTGGACGCGGTCACCAAGGCGGCCGGGCCGCACCGTGCCGCGTACCTGATGCGGCGCACGCTGGAGCGTGCCGAGGGCAACGGCATCACGCTGCCCAAGCTGCTCGAGACGGACTACGTCAACACCATCCCCACCGCCGCCGAGCCGTCCGTGCCCGGCGACGAGGAGATGGAGCGGAAGATCACCGCGTGGAACCGCTGGAACGCGGCCGCGATGGTCACCCGGGGCGCGAAACACGGCGTCGGCGGCCACATCGCCACCTTCGCCTCCGCGGCCTGGCTCTACGAGACCGGCTTCAACCACTTCTTCAAGGGCAAGGAATCCCAGGAGTCGCCCGGCTCGGGCGACCAGCTCTACATCCAGGGACACGCCTCCCCCGGCATCTACGCCCGCGCCTTCCTCGACGGCCGGCTGGACGAGTCGCACCTCGACAACTTCCGCCGCGAGTCCGCCGGCGGCGGCCTTCCGTCGTACCCGCACCCGCGCCGGCTGCCCTGGCTGTGGGAGTTCCCGACGGTGTCGATGGGCCTCGGCCCGCTGTCCGCCATCTACCAGGCGCGCTTCAACCGCTACCTCACCAACCGCGCCGTCAAGGACGTCTCCGCGTCCCACGTGTGGGCGTTCCTCGGTGACGGCGAGATGGACGAGCCCGAGTCGACGGCGGCCCTCGCGCTCGCCGCCCGCGAGGAGCTCGACAACCTCACCTTCGTCATCAACTGCAACCTGCAGCGCCTCGACGGCCCGGTCCGCGCGAACTTCAAGATCGTGCAGGAGCTGGAGGCCCAGTTCCGCGGCGCCGGCTGGAACGTGGTCAAGACGCTGTGGGGCACGGCCTGGGACGAGCTGTTCCAGCTCGACACCACCGGCGCGCTCGTACGCCGCCTGCGCGAGGTACCCGACGCCCAGGTGCAGACGTACCAGACCCGCGACGTCGCCTACATCCGCCAGGACTTCTTCGGCTCGGAACCGGCGCTCGTCGAGCTGTCGAAGCTGCTGAGCGACGACAAGATCCTGGAGTGTTTCCACCTCTCCCGCGGCGGCCACGAGGCCCGCAAGGTGTACGCGGCCTACAAGGCGGCCGTCGAGCACAAGGGCGCCCCGACGGTCATCCTGGCGCAGACGGTCAAGGGTCACACCCTCGGCGAGGGCTTCGCGTCGAAGAACGCCAACCACCAGATGAAGAAGCTCTCGGTGGACGAGTTCAAGTCGATGCGGGACCTGCTCGAACTGCCCATCTCGGACAGCCAGTTCGTCGACGGCGTGGTGCCCTACGGCCACCCGGGCGCCGACTCCCCCGAGGTCCGCTACCTCCAGGAGCGCCGCGCTGCCCTCGGCGGCCCGGCCCCGGCCCGCCGCACCCACGCGCTCGCCCCGCTGCCCGCCCCGGCGGACAAGGCGTTCGCCTCCTTCGACAAGGGCTCGGGCTCGCAGAACGTGGCGACCACGATGGCCTTCGTCCGGCTCGTCAAGGACCTGGTCCGCGACAAGGAGACCGGCAAGCGCTGGGTGCCGATCGTCCCCGACGAGGCGCGCACCTTCGGCATGGAGTCGCTGTTCCCCTCGCTCGGCATCTACTCGCCCAAGGGCCAGACGTACGAGCCGGTCGACCGCGACCAGCTGATGTACTACAAGGAGGCCAAGAACGGCCAGATCCTCAACGAGGGGATCACCGAGGCCGGTTCGATGGCCGACTTCATCGCCGCTTCGACGTCGTACGCGACGCACGGCGAGGCGATGATCCCGTTCTACATCTTCTACTCGATGTTCGGCTGGCAGCGCACGGCCGACCAGATGTGGCAGCTCGGCGACCAGCTCGGCCGCGGCTTCCTGGTCGGTGCCACGGCCGGCCGGACCACCCTGACCGGTGAGGGCCTCCAGCACGCCGACGGGCACTCCCCCGTCATCGCGGCGACCAACCCCGCCGCCCTGTCGTACGATCCGGCGTTCGCCTACGAGATCGCGGCGATCGTGAAGGAGGGCCTGCGCCGGATGTACGGCGAGGCGGCCCCGGGCGAGGACCAGAACGTCTTCTACTACCTCACCGTCTACAACGAGCCGAAGCCGCAGCCGGCCAAGCCGTCCGGCGAGGGCGTCGACGAGGGCATCGTCAAGGGCCTGTACCGCTTCAACACGGCGGAGTCGGCCGGGCTGTCCCCCGTGGCCAACGCCCCGCGGATCCAGCTGCTGGGTTCCGGTACGGCGATCCACTGGGTCCTCAAGGCCCAGCGGCTGCTCGCCGAGGAGTGGGGCGTGTCCGCCGACGTGTGGTCCGCCACCTCCTGGACCGAGCTGCGCCGGGACGCGCTGGAGGCCGACGCGGCCCTGCTGCGCGGCGAGGAGCGACTCCCGTACATCCGTCAGACGCTCCAGGGCGCCGAGGGCCCGGTGCTCGCCGTCTCCGACTACATGCGCCAGGTCCCGGACCAGATCGCGCAGTGGGTCGAGCAGGACTACTCCTCGCTGGGCGCCGACGGCTTCGGTCTCTCGGACACCCGTGAGGCGGCCCGCCGCCACTTCGGTGTGGACGCCGAGTCGGTCGTCGTGGCGGCCCTGGCCCAGCTGGCCCGCCGCGGCGAGGTCAAGGCGACCGCGGTGAAGGAAGCCCGGGAGAAGTACGGCCTGTAGGACATCGCTTCCGTTCGAAGGGGCACGGCGTCTCGCCGTGCCCCTTCGGCGTCGGCGGATCGATTGTCGGTGGATCCCGGCATCATGAACGTATGCGTGCCGCCCGTCTCATCAAAATGGTGTTGCTGCTCCAGTCCCGGCCGTCCATGACCGCCGCCGAGCTGGCCCGGGAGCTGGAGGTGTCCGAGCGGACCGTCACACGGGACGCGCAGGCGCTGTCGGAGGCGGGGGTGCCGGTGTACGCCGACCGGGGGCGGGCGGGCGGTTACCGGCTGATCGGCGGGTACCGCACCCGGCTGACCGGGCTGGCGCGCGGCGAGGCCGAGGCGCTGTTCCTGTCGGGGGTGCCGGGGGCGCTGCGCGAGATGGGCCTGGAGGACGCGGGCTCGGCGGCCCGGCTGAAGGTCTCCGCGGCCCTGCTCCCGTCGGTGCGGGACGCCTCGCGTACGGCGGCTCAGCGGTTCCATCTGGACGCGCCGAGCTGGTTCAAGGAGCCGAAGACACCCGAGCTGCTGCCGGCCGTCGCCGACGCGGTGTGGGACGACCGGCGGATCACCGCGCGCTACTGGCGCGGCGAGGGCGAGGTGGTGCGGGAGCTGGAGCCGTACGGGCTCGTCCTGAAGGCGGGTGTCTGGTATCTGTGCGCGCGGGTGGCGGGGCACGGGTCCTACCGGGTGTACCGGATCGACCGGTTCACGGCGGTGAAGGCGGGCGAGGAGCGGTTCGCGCGGGACGAGGAGTTCGACCTGCCGGGTTTCTGGGAGGAGCGGGCCGAGCAGTTCGCGCGCTCCATCCTGCGCTTCGAGGTCGTCGTACGACTGACCCGGGACGGGGTGCGGGCCCTGCCGTACGCCGTCGACGGGCCGTCAGCCCGGGAGGCACTGCCGGCCGCCGGCCCCCCGGACGAGCTCGGGCGGGTGACGCTGACCCTGCCGGTGGAGTCCGAGGAGGTCGCGCACAGCCAGCTCGCGGCACTCGGGCCGGAGGCGGAGGTCCTGGCGCCGGAGAGTCTGCGGGCACGTTTCGCCAAGGACGCGATACGCCTTGCCGCCCTCTATGGGACATAGCCTTGTACGGGACATAACAATCCGTCGCACTCCACGTGCGTCCCACCCTTCCAGGGCCGATGCTGGACCCGTGATGGACGAGACGGAGTTCTGGGAGCTGGTGGACGCCACCCGCGAGGCCGCCGAGGGCGACCCCGAGGAGCAGGCTGACCTGCTCGTGGACCGGCTGCTCCAGCTGGACCCGGAGATGGTCCTCGACTTCGCCCGTCACTTCGAGGCCCGTTTCAACCGCGCGTACACCTGGGACCTGTGGGGCGCCGCCTGGGTCCTGCTGGACGGGGCGAGCGACGACGCCTTCGACTTCTTCCGGTGCTGGCTGATCGGCCAGGGCCGCGAGGCGTACGAGGGTGCCGTGCACGTCCCGGACTCGCTCGCCGATCTCCTGGCCGACTTCGACGAGGAACTCGACGGCGACGGCGAGGAGCTCGGCTACGCGGCGGACGAGGCCTACGAGCAGCTCACCGGTGCCGTCGCCCCCGACCTGGGCATCCCGCCCGCGGCCTCGGAGCCGGCCGGGACCCCCGTCGACTTCGAGAACGCACGGGTGCTGGCGGAGCGCTACCCCAGGCTGTGGGAGCGGTTCAGGGACTGAGAGCCTGTGGGCTACGCGGTCGCCCGGCGGCGGGACGGGTCCGTCGGGAGGTACGCCTGTGTCTGGTCGGCCGGCCGGTCGGCCCGCACCGTGTGGTGCATCGGTGCCTTGTTGGCCTGGTCGAGGGCGGACGCCGTGACGGCGGCCGGCCCCAGCACGACGGTCGCGACCGCGCAGACCACCGTCCACACCCGACTGCCGCCGCTCCTGCTGCTGCTCATGATCCCCACCTCCGGTCGGCTTCTCGTGACGACCGTAGGGCGCGGATCTCGCAGGACCCTGCGCGCGGGCTGTGCCGTTCCTGTGGACCTCGGCATCCTTCTCACACCCTGCCCTGGAGCCGTGCGGCCAGTTCCCTGATCTCCGGCAGCCGGGCGGTGAGGGCCGCGCCGGGGCAGCTCGTCATGTAGCCGTCGTCGTGGCCCGCCACGGCGGGCAGCAGGGCCGCGGTGCCGGACGCGTACCGGCTGAGGCTGTTGCTGGAGACCAGGCGGACCTTCGCGCGGGGGTCGACATCGGCCGGGCCCAGTTTCCAGGCGACCAGCGCGGCGATCGAGTCGATCATCTTCTTGGGCACCTTGACACCGGAGGTGAACGTGCCGACGGCGGCGATGCCCGTGCTGCGGTGGTTGAAGCCCTGGGTGTGGGCACCGGTCACGGGCCGGCCGGGGCCGCCCGCGCGGCCCTCGTAGATGGTGCCGCAGCGGTCGACGAGGAAGTTGTAGCCGATGTCGTCCCAGTCCCGGGCACCGGTCTGGCCCGCGTACACATAGCGGATGATGCGGGGCGTCTGGGCGCAGTCGTAGTCGTTGGGCGAGTCGGTGTGGTGGATGAAGACGGCGATGACCTTGTCGTCGTAGCGCGGCGGCGGCTGGGGGCGGCGGGTGTCGTCGTCCAGCCAGGCCGCGCGCGCCAGGATGGGCGGTCTGGTCGCGGAGTGCGGGGCGGCGGCCTGGGGGGTGACGGCGGCCTGCCGGGCGGCGACGTGTGCCGCGGCCGTGCGCTCGACGCCGCTCGCGCACAGCACCAGCGCGACGGCCGCGGCCAGGCCGGGCAGGCAGCCCAGCAGCACGAGTGCGGAGCCCGGTATGCGGCCCGCGCGTCGCCTCCGGGCCCGCCGCCGTCGCCGCGGTCTTCGCGAGACACACATGCTCCCACTGTCGGCCGGATCCGATGCGCCCGCGATGTGTGCTGTGCCACCCGGTGGAACCATCGTCCGGGTCCGTGACGTTTCTCCAGGTGCACGCACGCGTGGCCGGTTCCGGTGGCCACGCGCGCGCGTGACTGATCACTGGGACCGTCCCACGCGTACTAGGAGACGCCCCCTGAGGGGTCCGAGAGAAAGGCGGCTCCGTGGACCTGCTCGACATCCTGCTGTTGCTGGTGATCCTCGCCTACGCGGCGTCCGGCTACCGGCGCGGCCTGGTGGCCGGCTGTGTCTCGTTCGCCGGATTCGTGGGCGGCGCGGTCATCGGCGTGTGGGTGCTGCCGTGGATGATGGACCTGGCCACGCCGGAGACGACCGCGGCCACGGTGACCGCGGTGCTGACCGTGCTGGTTCCGGCGGTGGTGGGGCACGAGCTCGCGGGGCGGCTGGCCCTGAAGCTGCGCCGGGAGCTGGACCGGGGGCCGCTCAGGGTGGCCGACGGGGTCGGCGGGGCCGCGGCCAACTCGGGGGCGGTGCTGATCGTGGCGTGGGTGGTCGCGAGTGTGCTCGGCGCGTCCTCGTCCCCGCTGGTCACGACCGCGATCCGGGACTCCGCCCTGCTGGGCGCCGTCCAGGACACCATGCCGGACACCACTCCCGCCTGGTTCTCGCGGGCCACGTCCGCGCTCACCCAGGCGGGCTTCCCGCAGGTCTTCAACCCGTTCGAGAACGAGTCGACGGCCGAGGTCGCCAAGCCGACCGGCGACAGCGTCACGGCGAGCGCGACGAACGCCGCCAAGCTGAGCACCGTGAAGATCGAGGGCGTCGCGGGTACCCAGGGCCGCGAGGGCAGCGGCTTCGTGTACGCCCCACGGCATGTGATGACCAACGCGCACGTGGTGGCCGGCATCGACGATCCGAACGTACGGATCGGGGGCGTGGGGCGGGCCTACGACGCACGGGTGGTGCTCTTCGACCCGAACAAGGACGTGGCGGTGCTGTACGTCCCCGAACTGAGCGCCCCGGCGCTGAAGTTCGACGGCGACGCCACCCGCGGCGACTCGGCGGTGGTCGCCGGCTATCCGCAGGACGGCGACCTGAACCTGCAGGCGGCCACCGTGGCGAACCGGGTGCGGGCGACCGGCCAGAACATCTACAGCGACTCGACCGTCACCCGCGAGATCTACTCGATCCGCTCCACCGTCCGCCCCGGCAACTCCGGCGGCCCGTTGCTGACCACCGGCGGCCAGGTGTACGGCGTCGTCTTCGCCCGCTCCACCTCCGACGACGAGACGGGGTACGTGCTCACGGTGGCCGAGGTCGCCGACGACGCGCAGCGCGCGTCGGACGCGACGGCACCGGTGGACACGGGCGATCTGGTCACGTCCTGACGGACGCGGATCGGTGGGGCGCCGCACCG
>Ga0307516_10005248_pt1 | contig 15592 bp, 24 predicted proteins | sample 19_EM_MG_FD_203310 | JGI IMG/M metagenome (GOLD analysis project Ga0307516, IMG submission 203310) | Populus trichocarpa ectomycorrhiza microbial communities from riparian zone in the Pacific Northwest, United States - 19_EM | ecosystem: Host-associated > Plants > Roots > Unclassified | place...
CCAGTTGAAGGAGTGAGGGATAAATTATTCAGGCTATTTATTATGTTCGCTTTGAACTTGGAGTAGAATAATGTCACCGAATGTAACGGGTGTTTTCAATAATGAGGTAATTACAGAGTTTATGGGAATGTCCGAAAAAAATTAATCCCCTGTAACATTGAAGACACTGAGCAGCGCGAAACATCCATACAATAGTCCGACTGGATAGGCAACGAGCAGACGCTGGTCAGACATGGCGAGGACGGCGACGAAAATCCCAGATGCCGAATAGGTGCACCAGAGGATAGAAAGGACGGAGAGAAGATAACCAAAGGTCCCGCTATTTGGATATGAGGATGAAATCGCAGGGGGGCCAAAAATTGTGCACATACTCTAGAACTACCATGACGCTGATGGCACCAACTCCGACCATTGGTAATAGACAATATCCCAAGACAGACACGACACGGTATGCATCGATACCTCTCTCAGACATGAGGTTCAGGAGGGTGTAGATTGAGAGGGAACCAAATAGGCCAACGCCGTAGATATATCCAAAGTTGGGTTTACCCGACTGTGGGACGACGTGGGACGGGTTCCGATTGACATAATGTTGGCGATGGACTCACCAACAACAGACATGTCCCGAAGCAGAACAGAAAGATGATGGGACCAGCCATGTCGGCGTCATCCATTATACGCGCATCGACACCTTGTAGCGGGTTCAGAACGGTGAGGGACTTTGCGCGTATATGCGAGAAATTGATTCCGAGTTCTAGATGTGGGATCGGTGAGGATGTTCCTGAGGGGGTACAAACCATGGTACCTTCAAGCAAAGGGGGCTCGCCCTCGAAACCGCCAGTACCGAAGGCAGTCCACCATCCACCGACGGATTGTATGTTGCCGGCATATGTGTGGGGGGCGGGGTGTTGTGGGATGTGCTGTTGAGTGGCGAGGGTGCCGTCGAGGCTGGGACGGGAGCCAGGGTAGTCTTGGTAGAACTGGAGGTTGTCGGGCTGGGGATAGTACGCGTTCTGGGACCACTGCATCGAGGATAAGTCGACAAATTAAAATAATTACACGTTCCATGTTGCGCCCTGTTTGTCCCCTGCCGCCATGGTACGCCAGATTCACTCACTCTCTCCCCCCGTCCCTCATCCCGCCCTGTAGCCTCAAAACGAATACATCGAGGAACATATCAAGCGCCATGGTCGCCGCTTAGATCATTTTGAACGAAAGTGCGCCGTCTTCCCCTTCTCATCTCCCACACCATCCTCATCCATCATTCAGGCGAAAGCGCGAAGCGCGCGCCGCCCATACATCTTCTGCTTTTGCCCAGAAGACCTTTGGTATAAAGGCCAAGCTACTCCATGCAAGGCGTCATGCCGAAAAGGTGCAACTCAAAAAAACACTCAAGGCACACGACGAGCGCAATCTCAAACAAGCCGACTCTTCTACTGTCCCAGATGACGCCTTGCCGACATATCTTCTTGATCGTGAGGGTCAGAAGGATGCCAAGGCTCTTTCTAGTGCAATAAAGCAGAAACGGAAGGACAAAGCAGCCAAATATGCTGTACCACTCCCCAAGGTCCGCGGCATCGCAGAAGACGAGATGTTCAAGGTCGTCAAAACGGGAAAGAGCAAAAGCAAGGCCTGGAAACGCATGGTCACAAAGGCCACATTTGTAGGCGAGGGCTTCACAAGAAAGCCTGTCAAGATGGAGCGTTTCATTCGACCAATGGCCCTCCGCTACAAAAAAGCAAACGTCACCCATCGTACGTCCTAGCTACCATCTGTCCATCTCATCATCTCATCTTGTCGTTTTTACGCAGCCGATCTGAAGGCCACCTTCCAACTCCAAATATTAGGCGTCAAGAAAAACCCTCAATCACCAATGTATACTCAACTTGGCGTCATGACAAAGGGTACCGTAATAGAAGTCAACGTTTCCGAACTAGGAATGGTCACAACTGGTGGAAAAGTTGTCTTTGGAAAGTACGCGCAGATCACCAATAATCCTGAAAACGACGGCTGTATCAACGCAGTCCTTCGTGAGTTCATTTACTTCTCGGTCACCATGTTTGCTGAAGCCTTGATTGTTGCAGTCGTGTGATTGATTACATAGACTCGCGCTCTGCATAATAGTGTGGGACGACTTGCCAGTGGCACTCATTGTAAGTAGATACTTCGCGCTGCAAACAAGATTTGGGAGATACACATTCGGGGTCATCCTGTGATGAAATAGGAGACCGCCATTCATACGTACCTCAAATTTTAGATCACCAGAAATTTCAAAGAAATTTCTGCCTTCAATTCAAGCCGAAGTGAATACTTATATTTAAGCAATGTTTTGAGCCTCCAGATTGAACAGTGTAGCTTACGTAATCCAACTTCATGTCGTCGTTGCTACTTTCACCACTCGTGGGCGCGCGCCTGTTGCTTCGCACCATGGCCTCCACATCTCTGAACCGCCCATCTCCGCCAAAACTACCCCGAGAACAGCAACGAGAATTTGAAGAACTTCAGCGCGCAGCCCAAACACCGCTTTCAGGCAAGGAGTCATCTTCCCTAGCTGAGGTAGAGCTGGCCATGCATCCTGATGCACGCAAGCCCATTACGCCCGATTTCAAAGGAGATGTCAATCCTGCAACGGGCGAGCAAGGAGGTCCCAAACGCGAGCCTGTTGGGAGGTGGGGAAATCAGTCAGACGGCGATTGGAGTTTCAAGGGTCGTGTGACGGATTTTTGAAGTTGGAATGTCGGTCTCCACATATCTAAATAGACCACAGTCTCCAGCAAAATAATCAGATACAGTATGATTTACTGAATTTTTGGAAAGTACAGCGCCTAAAACGCGTAAAAACTACAAATCGAACGCTGAGTTACCGCCTGATCCCCCGTGCAGCGGGTGCAACACCACGACCCCGCCGGGCTAAGGTGAAAGGAATTAATCAGCATTGCCACAGGAAAAGAAAATGCAAGGGAACGAGATGTACCGTTTGCTGTGAGTAACAAAAAAGAGTGTAAGCGCATGAGACACAGGGTTCAGAGATACACATACCCCGCATAATGGTAGCCCGTCCACGCGCCGTACCAATACCTCTTCCTCTCATCGCATTTGGTCCCACTCGTTTGAACCTACGCCGTCACCTCCATCAGAACAAAGGGACAAAAAAAAAGTCGGTTGATCCTTACATAGGCGCATTCTGCAGCATATCTGGCACGATAAAAAACCGCACCATACTCCCTCGGATGTACACTTGATCTAACTGAGATACACGGCCATCGCGTCCTGTCACGGTGATGTCCTTCAAAGATATGTTCAAATTATCCTCCGCTGCGAGAGAAATATTGTTCAGCCGAAAGGAGGAGAACAAAGCGATAGCACGACCTTCTGCTAGTTTCCCTCTATAAAGCTGCCCAGTCTTGAGTTCTACTGTGATTATATGTCCCAGTGACTCGTGCAGAAGTTTGACGGGAACTCCGAGACCAGCCATAACGATCTCGAGCAAGGTAGATAAAACGTGTGTAGAGTGAGAGGATGAGAAATAAGGGTAAACAAATACAAAAGGAGTTAATCAAATAGTAATTGTCCAGACTACTTTTCTTCCAAGCCTGCAAGGAATGCCAGCCACGTCTTTTTATCAATCACACCCTCATCTGGCGTCGTGAGTGAGTCAGTAAAAAGCTACCAAAAGCTACCGTGAAAAGACGTACACCGTCCATCAGGATCCGTCACAATGACATATCGTGCCCCCAGTTTGACGAAGAATTGCTGAACCATCTCCAGTGGCGAATTAGATTGAATGGTCAGTGGTGCCTGCCAAAGATGAATCAACATTAATCGGCAATGAAACGCTTTCCATACCTGATCCATGTAGATACTGAAGTCAAAGGGATTCTGGACGGGATTCGCCAGGCCATCTGGCAATGACGAGGTGGACGAGGCGTCGAGGTTGTGGGAATACGTGGTGTGGAAGTGCACTTCCTCTTCCTCGTGATCAGCCACAACGCCTGCAAGAGTCGGACGATCAGCGATTTTGAGTTCTTGAACGTGATCGAAATAGTAAAAATCACTGAGAGCATGTTCTAATTCATTTGCCCCGATATACCCAACCATCCTCAAACCGTCACCATTCGAATCATTCCTAAGGATAGGGAATCCATCATCGTCGCTTCCGGATGCTGTCAACGTCAGAAGTTGGTCCCGTAGACTCTCCACAGTATTTTTCCCATCGAGTCGGATCACCTCGACATCGTGAACAGTCTCAACGCTCATGAGTTTGCTTTTCAGGTTCACAGTCGTTGGAACGGAACTTACGACGTCATTTATTTGTAAACTACCCCACAAGTACTCATGTTTAGAGTCCAGATACGGGAGTTGATTGAGTTCGATGACAAGGTCATAAATCCCCTTCGGCTCCAATGAATCTGCAACTGTTTTGGCCACAAGCACGGACAGCATGACAGGGACTGCGTATGTCAACGTGTCTGTAAGCTCGAACATGATGACCGCCAAAGAAACGGTGGTTCGCTTGCTAGGGCGTGAGGCATCATCGACGTCGCTGGGCATAAACGCTTACCGTGACCCCAGATAGCGAGGCTGCTGCACCCACCATGGCATACAAGCCTGGGACGATACCTGAAAAATCACGACATGTTAGCGCGAAAAAGTGCTAAAGGGAACTGCCATACAATCCATGTCACCCTGACATGCAGCAAATATCCTTGAATCAGGCCGCTGCCAATGGAGCCATTTCATAAGGATACCAATCACTCGACCGGCACATGCACCGACTGCCAACGATGGGATGAAAATGCCGGCGGGAACCTTGATACCAAAGGTGATGACCGTGAGACCTGCCTTGATAACCATGGCCACCATGATTGCAGAGATAACTGGCCAGACGTTCTTGAACGTTCTGGGGTCCAGCACACATAAGCCAGGATGGATCCCAGATTCATTTCGGCATTCAGCAAAAAGGCTGTAAACCAGCTCCGTACCACCCATACGGGTATATGGGTTCACAAAGCACAGAATTGCCGTTAGGGTCGTGATCTTACAACAAGGTGAGATCTTGGACAGAGAGGCCTGACAAGACTGACTTACCAAGATAACCTCTGTGATGGGATGTGACTTGAGCCATGTTTTGTTGCGAACATTCTTGCTCCAAGCGTAATTCAACTTGGAGAAATAAGCGCCATATACTCCCTATTGTGTGGATAAAGATCTAGAAAAAACTCGCAGCGTAGGCAAGAAATGAGCGTACCCCGAATACCCCCAACACGACGAAGGGGAAAAGCTCGTAAGCATGCCAGTCCTACAAGGATGTTAAAGTAACGGTTATGAGGTAGATCATCAAGAGATACTCTATCATAGGTGACTTGAAAAAGCACCAACTTCCCCGTCCCAAAAGGATCCAACATTTTCAAGGTAATAGCCGCAACCATGGCACAAAAGAAACTGGGTTATTTGATCATGAAAAGGTGACTGCGTTGAAGCCGTTGCGACGAACCTTCTCCACATCACCTGGAAAAAGTATAAGATGAGATATAAAAATGCCCAACTTAGAAGAAACGTACTTTTGGGGGGAAGAAATACGAAACTTCTTCCAAACTAAACAGGGTCCCTCCTATGGGTGCGCCAAACGCCACAGCGACTCCCGCTGCACACGCCGCGCTCAATATTTCACGGCGCTTGGCTAGAATTAATTAGGAACTTGTGTATGGACGGGTTTCAGGGAGAATGTACCTTCGTTATTTTCGTATTTACTAGAAAAGCGACTCACAATATTACCGATACAGCTGGCAATGTGAACAAAAGGCCCCTCCTTGCCAAGAGAAAGGCCAGATGCCACAGACAAGGCGAGGCCAACTGCCTTTGTGAACAGAGTGCGGCCACCAAGGTAACCGTGGATAACAAACCCTTAAACACTACGATTGAGTTTTATGAGGAGAAGAAGTTACACACATAACGCTTACCAGACAGTATCGTTTTGATTTCTGGGATACCACTACCGGCAGCCTATGGAGGATCAGACCAATCCATCGGCGGAAAAGAAAATTCGCGGTACTTACGTAGTACATCACCTGGCGTTTGGGTACTGCTCCCGATGGAGTGTCTTTACCTGAGCCAGAAAAGCCGGGCCGCAAAACACCGGATTCTTTACGAGTTACAAAAGTCGTAGAATTCGTGAAATTGATCGTGAGGAGGCATGAGACCAAGGCCAAGAAAACCTACAACACCTCGTCAATGGAAAGCGACGACGGGCAGCGGAAGGAGACATACCGCGATCAAGATATAGGAGCCGTACTCCACGACATCCACACCCAAGCCCTTGCCATCCCCGGCTAACACGGTGGCCCACTTTCTCCATTCCGGGCATTCTCCTCTGCCAGCACGAGGCGGCCCCATAATGTTGGACGTTTCCGCACAACAAAAGTGTTTGGCCTTCCACCATGCCGAGTGGCAATACCCTTCCTTGGAGTCAAACAACCACTGCTCACTTCTCACGACGAGAAAAGCGACGATGGCGGTGAGGAAGCCGACCACGGTCACGACCAACCACCCGAGGCTTTTATCCACCAACAAGCGGACCCGAGCACGGAAAGATCGGCGCCTTCTTCTCAGTCGCGCGAACCGCACCGAGTCTTTAATGGCATCGTGCAGCCAGTCGATGGAGGTAAAAGACGAGTACCAAACACGGATGCCGTTGATTTGAGCGTCCGGATCAGACGTGACTTCGCCTTTGGAGGTGTTGAGAGGAAGGTCGTACGCCGATATGGGGCGTTCATTCGTCAACCTCGAAAGAGCACGGGCTCGCAAGGTGGGGGGAGCGAGAGACCGGGGATTGGAAAGGGTTCTGCGTAGAGCGGTCAGGTGTTGGTGTGTAGATGGATCGTGAGGAAGACGGTTTCGGGGAGGGCCCAACGTGCTGTAAGACGTCCTGGACAAAGTGAGGCGAGTCTGTTCCGTAGGAGATGACGGACGCGTATTGTCTGGAAAGAAGCTCTCAGGTTCGTCCGTCTCTGGCGGAGCATTATTGGTGCCGTTACTGGTGCTCCCAATCCGCAGCAGCCTTTCGCGGCGCCAATCCGTCGACAACGGTGGTGCCAATGGGCTGGGCATCGATGAACGATAAGAGAGTGTGGGGGATGAGAGAATGTTGGAATTTAAGGTACCCGGTACCTGTTATAAGTACCACTCCATGTATACCTAGTAACATTGGTGCAGCAACCTAAATTAGGCATTCAAAGTCTAATCAAAGTCTGATACGAAGCCGACCGCATACTTAAACGAAGGATGGAGGGCAATTATCTACTCGGGGCGATATGTATCATACATGCGATTCCATTCAGGTGCCGGCGGCAACTCCGTTCCCACTTGGCGACACCTGGGTAGCTTCAGACGCAACTCCGCTCCGCGACATTAACGAATTCAATATAAGCGCCAGTCCACTCATCTGCGTCGATTGTAGCAACGAAACGTTGATCTCCAGACTGAGCATGGTCCCGTTCACGCTCGATCCTCGCAAGACAGCAGGAGGCTGAGGGTGTCCTTCCGGAGGAAGAGATGTGGCGGGAACGGGAACGATGCCAAGGGCATGGAGGGCCGGCAAAGACGCAACCGGAAGCTGAACAGGAATCGCCGCGCCCACCTGAGGCGCGACATAACTGGACACGGTTGATCCTGTAGCAGCGGACTGCATAGGGGCACCAAACATCTGCGTATACGCGTATGGGTAGCCACGATAGTATGGCGATTGAGCTGACGTTTGATGGCCAAGCGGCGCTCCATAGTAAACGGCGCGCGCAGACGTCGCAGCCACACGCTTGTCTTTCTCTCGTCGTTCCAGTTCCCCACGAACACTTCGCAGTTCGTTGTTGAGCAAGGTAATTTCAGACCTGTCACCTTCAAGGACTGCTTGGGCAAGAACATAGGCTTGGTCGTCAGGTGTTGGTCGCTGTGATGTTGTTCCGTTTGGTTTAGTGGCTCTCCTTGATATGAAAAGAAGCGTCACCTTGGCCGAACGAGTTCTGACATTGCGAAAACGCGTTTGAAGGGCCGCTCTTCTCTTGAAACATTCAAGAGCAAATTTGGTTTCTAGTGGCCGAGTTGATTGGGAGCCCGGACGACGGATGCTAGAGTGACTTGCCTGCAATCTCCTTTCTCGGGTCCTCAGCTACAATAGCTCTCCCCTTTCCCTTGGATGTCATTTTCAGATGCTCGAGATCCTCCTTTGGCTGCTGAAAAACGTGGTACGGCAAAAGTCTGTTCACCAACTCGACGGTGTCAACAAATGGGGTGTCGACATCAGGACATAAAACAGCTGTGTGGTCCGAGGCCAGACGAGAAGTAAGTCTAGCAATGAGACACCAGTCAGTAAACCCTGAAAGCGGCAGATGACGACGCCCTAATGACCTCGCCCTAGTCCTCTTGGTGAGGTCTGATTCTTCGACTGTCCTCTTTTTTGCATTTAGCGGCCTTTTGAGAGGAGAGACAGTCGGTGTTGATGGCCCAGCTGTCGGCTGAGAGTGCTGTAGGACAGCGTTGGTATGGGCGGTTGTGTGCTCTGCAGAAAACTGGATATTGGACGGCGAAAAGCCTCGATTCGACATTTGCAGCTTGCTTGTTTTGTTGTGCTCAAACGCGTGACCTCAGGAATGTCAATTCAGGGCCGGGTGCACAGATTAAACGACGCTACTAGTAGGTACTACATCGAACCTCTTGCCAGCACCACTGTTCTGCTTCGCGCGAGCTTCCGCCTCAGCGAGAATTTTAGCCTGGATAGTGGCTTTGACCGTCTTCAATAATTCGGATGCTCTGGCAACGTCCTCGGAATTGCTCGCGGCAACCCTTTCCAAATAATCTCGTGCGAGAAACAAATCACCGTTTGGGATTCGCATATTGTACTCGGCGACTTCCAAGCTTGACTTTGAATAATCGTGAATTGGGCGGACTGCTGAGCACCAAGTGGTGTTCCACAAGTTCAGTATCCATGTCGAGCTAGAAGATGAGCCCACTTAACGATCGGCTTGACAGACCTCCACAACCCTTCGATGATAGGCGATAGCTTCTGCGGGTTCTTCGAGCGCGCGATGGAGTTTGGCCAATTTCAAGTTGATGGTGATTTCGTGTGGGTCTGCCGGAATGAGAGCATGCTTAAGGCATTCGACGGCCTCTCGAAGTCTATGCAAGGTCGGTCGACAGCCGAGGTGGTGTAAGCTGATAGGATACTGACCGGCCAATCTCTTCGTAGCACATTCCTTGTGCCTGCCACAGACGAACATCATCGGGACTAGGATGTGTTGTCAGGGGTATTATTTTGTATGACAAGGACAAGCCTACCGCAAGGCCGTAGCGCGTTGGTAGTAATGCAGAGCATAGTGGTGCATGCCCAGCAGCTCATAGGCTTGTCCAAGGCCATACCAAGCCCTATAATCCTTACGGTTGACGTCTATCGACAAAGTCAGTCTAGGTTCTTCTGATTTGCGAAATATCCACCGCACCCACAGCCCGGCGGTAAGCCTCGATTGCTGCATGGGAATTCTTCATTTCAACATATTCGTGTCCCATCAAGGTCCACGCAGAGAGGTAAGTTCGGTCGAGCTGTGTGGCTCTCCGAAAATATTTGACAGCCTTTTCGTGTTCAGCTCGAAGGGAATAATGATTTCCTGGATCGGGTCAATACTTTTGAAATTGAGGCTTGGAATGACGCACCGACAAGACAACATATTTCGGGTCGATCTTTATCCAGAGCTAGGAACTCGTGGGCTATCTTGGACAACTTGACTCGATTGTCTGTGACATATAAAATGTTTGAAAAGACATCAATATCATCTATGCGATAAGGATCCAGGGCAAGGATGCGTTCAAACTGGGCCTCTGCCTGACCGAATTCTGAAAGTGGCTTGAGGTGAGCCAGAAATGTGGGGGAAAAAGAGTCGACATACCGTGGAGATGATAGAGGACACATGCGCGAAGGCTCATTACCCAAAGACTGTTGGGAAAGAAGTCCTGGCTCAAAAGACGGTCGCAGAGACTAAGCTCGTGCTCGGAAGGGTTGTGCAATTCATTGAGTGTCTTGACTTGAAACATCTGAACCAATGGATGGGTCGAAGGCAAAGGGACGAACTGAAGGAGAGAAGAGAGCTGTGTGATGTGTGAGAGGCATGCGGATGGAGACCAATTTGGCAAGAACCTCCTCGCCGTCTCCGATGCAGCTTGCGAGCAAAGTCCACACGGACCAGTTCCAGGGAAAGCCGGCAATAGAAAGAAGGGCGGCTTCGATGGCTTCCTCGCGCCTCGAGAGCCGGGAGAGAAATAGAGCTTTCCTGGAAGGATTTAGTATACAGAGGCAAAGGGTCGAGTAGTGAACGTACAGAAAGAGAAGCCAGGGATCGGAGGTAGTGATGACTTGTTCCAGCAGCTCGTTGAGAGCGGTATTTACTGGTATAGGTGGTTGGTGGCGATTATCTGACGATTGTTAGGCGGAGGGCAGAGAGACGTGGAAGAGGACAGACTGTCAAGTTTATGCCAATCCCTCTGGGCGGCTTTTTCAGTGGCCTGGAGGGACAAGGGTTTGAAGAGGATGAAACAGGAAGGGGGGACGGAGCTTACGATGAACTGGCTATAGACGGACAAGAAGCGTGCTTTGGTGCTCCTCGAAGCTCGCAAGAGATGAACGGCGCGTTTGAACTCGCGGGCGTCCATGCATGCCCGGGCTGTTGCCAAAGTGTCTTGCTCTTGTTTTTCGAGCTCGGCGTCTGCGGGAGGGGGCGGGAGGAGTAGAGGGGCATGGGGATGGCGGGATGGCGGGAGTGGATTTGAATGGGACAAGGTGGGGGAGAAGGGAGGGGAGCGTGTACGGGCAGGGGTGGAGGTGGAGAAGGCGGAGGGAGAGCTGGGACGGGCGGCTTTTCGTTTGGGGAGGGGGAGGGAGAGATGGAGTTCTGAGGCCCTGGGAGGTGGTGAGCGGGAGAGATGGACGGCGGGGGTGCGCTGACCACTTGGATGCCACAGACAGCCCCCGCTCGGAGCATTCGTGCACGGCGCGTTTGAGGTCGGCGACGAGGAGGGGGTCCATGGAGAACGAGTAAACAATGCTCTACATCATCCTCCCCATCCTGCTCATCGTCCTCCTCTGTTGCCTCGCCCGTCCTCGCGCACCCCCAAGCCGGTCCACCCGCAGCATCGCCGTCTTTCTCGGTTCAGGCATGTATCGTCCATCGACAGCCATCGTCTCACCCAACCCTCCCTAGGTGGCCACACCACCGAAGCTCTCGCCCTCCTCTCTTCAATCGATTTCTCCCGCTACACCCCCCGCACCTACATCGTCAGCGACGGTGACCACCTCAGCGCCCAGAAGGCCGCCGCCTTGGAGTCTTCAAAAACCTCCTCCGTCTGTCTCCATTCCCAAATCGTTTGCCCATCTACAACTATCCCTCCAGGAAACCGCCAACCAATATTCCATCCTAACAGTCCCCCGCGCTCGGCGTATTCACCAATCCCTCTTGGCCTCCCTTCCTACCGCTCTGTTCTCCCTTGTCGTTACCATCTACCACCTCGTGCTCGCTCCCGTCATCTTTCCCAACCACAACCGCATCTCACCCGACGTCCTTTTGCTCAACGGCCCTGGCACATGCTTTACCATATGCATCGCCGTCTATCTCAAGAGAGTGAGTCTTGCACAATATTCAGACCCCATGTCCTTGAACATCCACAGTTCCTGGGTCTACACTCTCCACGCATCATCTACATAGAATCATTCGCCCGTGTCAAGTCTCTCTCCCTTTCAGGCAAGCTCATCCGTCGATGGGCTGACAGGCAAGTTCATATTACAATCTATATCTCAATCTCATTGTCCCCTAGATTCGTCGTTCAATGGCCACAACTCCTACAAGACAAAGGCCGAGGAGAGTGCCATGGCTGGCTAGTCTAACAGTGTCCAGACACACGAGATACCACAACGCAACACTCATTTCCTCGTCCACCTATCCTCCCCACCGTTTCCACCGCGTCTCGGACTCGCACTGCGTCCACGACCCCCTTCTCGCTTGCCTGGCTCCCAACCACCCATCCCACCATCCGTTTTAGTCGGGTTCAGTCGTCTTTCCAGCCTTTGTCCCGCCCGTAGGGAGGACACCAATTCCTTCGACGCAAGCCTAAGATGCATAAAGTTGCAAAATCCTCCGCGATTGCATTCGCCATTCTCATTTTGACGACAACATGCCTCGCGGAAATCCGTAACAGGGGATAGTTCCGCATAAAGCGGCCGGCCTAGAGAATATATTAGACCCATGCAAAATGAAAAAGAGAAAAAAAGTCGTCGACGCACCTGCATACCATCGTTCATTGCAGTTATCAACAGCTGCCTGAGCCTCGGTCTCCCATTCATACCGTGCATAGACGTTGCCAATCAAATGGTCGCCGACATTGTCGCACACCTATTCATCGCGTTCAACAATCATCTCACGTTGAACCACTGAAAACTTACGTGCAGCTCTAGAAGATGCCCAAACTTGGCTAGTTCACAATATAAATCCTCGTAAACGGCATCAAACCCTTCTTGTAATTCTTTTTCCGTGAGCTTGCAGACCGGGTCATGCGCCGGGTTATGATACACATTGGGAAGCAAGATGGTCTGAGAAAATGGTGGTTTGATGTGTTTGCGTGAACAACGATCACCGTGGCGGCAAGCACCGATCTTTGAAGAGGAAACGGTCAGCCACGAGAAAGAAAAAAAGCTCAAATGAACATACTTTATAGTAGAACGAACAGTTGACACGGTCCTGTTCGGTTCCAAAGATGTTGGCCTAAAAAGACGGGGCGCGTTGGCGACGTTGACGGCATGCAATTCGGATACTTACGAGATGCGAGGCCATTGAACAAAAAGTCCGAGCGTAAGTTCGTGCGGTGACTAGTCTTTGATGACCAATCAATCACATTGTGATTTCGGGCGGAGTTTCAATAATATCAAGTCACTTGTCGAAGTGTGCAGTGAGAGCGGCCCGAAGAATTTCGCCTGAACCGTAAAAGGGTATAGATGGGAGGGAGGGAAGGGATTATTCTGTGTGAGTATAGGCAAATGAGGAACGATGGTTACGCGAAATTCGAGGGGCAGACGTTCATCGACATCTGCCAACGCGGCCCGCCGCGGTAGGACTCTATATCCAACGATGCAGGGGGCAGCTTAAAGGTGCAAGACCGTGACATTGAGAGAGAATAACTAAATACATAAAGGTAGGGTCAGGTGAAGAAGAAGAGATGTGATTGCTACATTCCGCGCGGGGACGCAGCAGCGGTGCCGCCAGACTGTAATAGCTGTTGATACGCCATCCGCTACGAGCGCACTGGAGTCGATGTCGATTATTTCCCTTCACACAAACGCACTAGCAACGCCGCCCAACAACGTAACCCACCAGGCGCGATACAACGACACCCAACCTTCCTCATCGATGATCCTCTTTGCACAGTCGACGAGACCCCAATATGGGTCCCTTTCATTTCTCAAACTACGAAAGTCAACAGGCAAGTCGTGACGGAATGAGGGTGGCCCACGTACCCTATCACATCCTCTTCAGTACCTAGATCCTGGTCAGTCTCTTCAGCGTCACCCTCCACTTCTTGGGAAACAGAATTGTATTCAGCAGCTGCATGGTTACGTTGGATAGCCAATCTGGTTGCAATGACCTCCAGTGGAGTGAGGATGCCCGTGGTGAGGATGACGACCGCCAGATAGATGGAAAATTTCATCATCGAAAAGTTTTCCTCCTTGGGGTTCGAAGACAGCACAGGGACGAGAAGACGTTTGAGGGGTCCGAGGCCGAGTACCACAATGACAATGTGTGATACCTCTGCGGCGAGTAGTCCAGGTGTGAAATAGATGATCCACGGACGACGACGTTCTGTAGGTGTCAATAAAATCCGTAGGTTTTCCACAAGGTTCATGTAGGATAGCTTGTGCGGTGTCGTTATCGAGCTGTGGATAGATCTATGATGGGGACCGTCCACCAAAACTCGACAACGTACCGATAGGTTAAAACTGCAGTGGGAAGGGAAATCAACATCATGGCGGTGGTATAGAAAAGTGTTCCCTATGCCCAAAGATGAAGAGCTATGGCCCAACGGGTGACGGTGAACACGCACGAATATCCCTGCTTCCGGGGGTCTGTACGTCCCATGGCGAGTCTTCGGTACGTCGAGGAAGACGAGGATGAAAATCGTGACCACTGAGGTACTCAGCACCGTGGACACTGTTCGATCGGTTCAACAGCAGTTACACGGAAAGCAAAGGAACGCAAGACTTGCTCAGGCCCTTGTAAAGACCAGCCCAACCCTAGAGCGAAGCTACGTCAACGACCCCCCAAAGGTTAGCGAAGGAGCTCACCTCAATCCTATGGACCCTTTTCATCATTCCAAAGTAGGATCGTATCACAGGCCCTGTATGGGCCTGTGCCCCATCTTCTGGGTCCAGCCGAAGGGCTTTTGGATTATAATTCGCCCTGAACCGCACTAGGACACCCGTCAGGGGGATGATGATGACCAAACTGAGGGCCAGAGAGACGATGAGAAGGAAAATCTCTGAAAGTTCCAACATGCCAGTGAAGAAGCAGAGGCTGCGGAGGACGCCGGCTGTGGACTAAATGGTTCCGTGGTCACCGGTCACACATTATATTAGGGTAGTACATGTATTTTGTCTCAAGAAACTGTCCGCCGTTCCCGTTCCCGACTCCTCGCCGCTCCTGGTCCAAACCTTTCTTGAAATCCAATTAGCTCTTCCATCAGCTCCTCCATCAACTTCATCGTCGCAGAGGATTGAACATCGTTTGGTTCATATGGCGAGGGTGCCGTACTCGGTCCTCCAATCGATTGCCCATCTACGCCGTTGACTGGCGATACGCTGATCTCGTCCAATATCATGGCAGAGTCAACGTCCTCCTTGCGATCGCTTTCCCCTGCTTTCTCGCTCCCACCACTCCGCATCGGGTCTTGAAGAGCGCCACTCAGTGCAACCTTTCGCTTCGTGCGGTCAGAAGCCGTGGCTTGTTCTCTTCCGACCCATTCGACAAGTGATCTCACTCGCTTGTTCATGTCTCCAACACTCATCCTTTTACTGGGCCATTTGACTTTAACACCCCTCTCCACCGTGTGGTCGATGCTATCCGCCACCCCACTGCGAACCTCCAAAGGTCGTGGAGTATGTGTAGGTAACATTGGCTCCAAATGCGCCAAGTAATCTGGCAAATTCCATGACGTGTACAGAGATTGTTGCGAAACGGCATATGCATGGGAATTGCGATAGGCACGCGAAGATTCCGAGGTAGTCGGATTGGTATTCTGGCCCGTCGTCGGCATCGCGGAATTTCGCCGCGATACAAGCTCGTTTGACGCATGAGCAACGCCTGTGGAGGCTGGTGGACGTTTGGGTGCATTGGAATTCCTGGTCCGACTGTTGTTTCCCGGACGCTTGGCGACTGAGATGAGTGTCATGTCATTTCATTCTATCGAGAGAAGGGTGACCACAAACCGTCTTCATTTTCAACTGCATGTAAATCAAGGGGTGCTGCAGTCTTCCTTCCACTACGTTTGTTCGTACGGCCAGAAGGTCTTG
>Ga0307516_10005249_pt1 | contig 15589 bp, 9 predicted proteins | sample 19_EM_MG_FD_203310 | JGI IMG/M metagenome (GOLD analysis project Ga0307516, IMG submission 203310) | Populus trichocarpa ectomycorrhiza microbial communities from riparian zone in the Pacific Northwest, United States - 19_EM | ecosystem: Host-associated > Plants > Roots > Unclassified | place...
CCGCGCTGCGTGGAGAGCGCTGAACTGTGGGCACCCGGCACCGGGGTACCGATGCCACCCGCCGAGCGGGTGCTCAGCCGCCTTGGGGCGGCCCGGCGCCGGCTGAGCTGTGGGCACCCGGCACCGGGGTACCGATGCCACCCGCCGAGCGGGTCTGAGCGCAGCACACCTGCGACATCGGTGAAAACACCGATGAATGCCAGCGCCTGCGAAGCGTCCTGAATACGTTCACCCAGGCAAGCCGCGGGAGCGCGATTTGCCTTGTAGTTTCTTCATCGCGCACCCAGCCGGCATGCGGCAAGCAGGCGGCCGTCCCTGGCCATCGGCCTGCGGGCCGCGTCGGCACTGGCTTGGCGCATGCGTGCCTGCATACATTACTTCGACCCGCGCATCCATTGGATCCTGCCCCTACCATTGCCATCCCAATGACACGAATCTGAAGCAGGGACACCGACATGACGGCAAAACGGGAGCAGAGAAGCAGACAAACACAGTCGCTCTCCCCTCCACTGGCCGATGATCAGCCGCCCGCGGCCGAAGCGGCGGCGGTGGACGGTGCCGTTGGGCCGGACGCTGCGCCCGACGCCTCGCCAACCCCGGGCGCGACGCCTTTCCCGGTGGTGGGCATCGGCGCCTCCGCGGGCGGCCTGGCCGCCTTTGAGGCCTTCTTTGCCGCCATGCCACAGGAAGAAGGCAAGGGCATGGCCTTCGTGCTGGTGCAGCACCTGTCCCCGGACCACAAGAGCCTGCTGGCCGACTTGGTGCGGCGCTACACGCGCATGAAGGTGGTGGAGGCCCAGGACAGCCAGCCCGTGCAGCCGGGCTGCGCCTACATCATTCCCCCCAGCCACGACCTGTCGCTGGTCGGGGGCGTGCTGTACCTCAACCAGCATGCCGATGACCGCCGGCCCCACCTGACGATCGACCACTTCTTCAGCTCGCTGGCGGCGGCGCAGCGCGACCGCGCCATCGGCGTGGTGATGTCGGGCACCGGCAGCGACGGCACGCAGGGTTTGCGCGAGATCAAGGGCGAAGGGGGGCTGGTGATGGTGCAAGCCCCCGAAAGCGCCGAGTACGACGGCATGCCGCGCAGCGCCATCGCCACCGGCATGGTCGACTACGTGCTGCCGCCGGCCGAGATCCCGGCCCAGCTCGTCGCCTACGTGTGCCATGCCTTCGACCCGGCACGCAAGCCCGCCCAGGTGCCGCTGCGCGACGGGATGATCAAGAAAATGTGCACGCTGCTGCGCGCGCAGACCGGCCACGACTTCTCGCAGTACAAGGAAACGACGCTGGTGCGCCGCATGGAGCGGCGCATGGCACTGCGCCAGATCACCCAGAGCGACGACTACCTGCGCTTTGCGCGCGAGAACCCGCCGGAGGTGGAGGCCATGTTCCGGGACCTGCTGATCGGCGTGACCAATTTCTTCCGCGATCCCGAGGCCTTCAAGGTGCTGGAGCAGAAGGTGATCCCCGCCCTGCTGGCCCACAAGGCGCCGCATGATTCCCTGCGCGTGTGGGTCTGCGGCTGCTCCACCGGCGAGGAGGCGTATTCGATCGCGATCCTGCTGTACGAGCACATGCTGAACACCCGGCAGGTGCTCAAGGTGCAGGTGTTCGCCACCGACATCGACCGCCATGCCATCGAGCAGGCGCGCAGCGGCGTGTACCCGGACAGCATCTCGGCCACGGTGTCGGAGGAGCGCCTGACCCGCTTCTTCACGCCCGACCTGCAGCGCGGCACCTATCGGATCCAGAAGCACATCCGCGACCTGCTGGTGTTCTCCGAGCAAGACGTGATCAAGGACCCGCCCTTCTCCAAGCTCGACCTGGTGAGCTGCCGCAACCTGCTGATCTACCTGAACGCCGAGCTGCAGCGCAAGCTGATTCCGCTCTTCCACTACGCCCTGGTACCGGGAGGGGCGCTGTTCCTGGGCACCTCCGAGACGGTGGGAGAAAGCGCGCGCCTGTTCAACGTGGTGGACCGCAAGTGGAAGCTGTACGTGCGGCAGCCGCTCGACAAAATCGGGGCGCGCCCGGCGTTGCCGGACTTCATGCCGCTGGTGCCTGAGGGTGCGGACCGGCGCCCGCACCCTGCCGGCGCCGAAACCGGCGAGGAACCCGCCACCCTGCGCCAGGTGACGGAGAAGGCGCTGGTGGCGCACTACGGCCCGGCCGGGGTGCTGATCGACGACCGCGGCCAGATCCTGCACATCGTGGGGCGCACCGGCAAGTTCCTGGAGCCGGCAGACGGCGACGCGGCCATGAACATCCTGGCCATGGCGCGCGACGGCCTGCGCCGCGAACTCACCATCGCCGTGCACAAGGCGGTGGCGCACAAGCAGCTGGTGGCCTACCCGGGCCTGAACGTCAAGGCCAATGGCGACTACATCAAGGCCAACATGGCGGTTCGGCCGGTCGACACGGCCAGCGGGTCCACCGTGTACCTGGTGGTGCTGGAAGAAGTGCCGCCACGCCCGGCCGACGCCCCGCCTTCGCTGGCCCCGGCCGACCAGGTGGACCGCATCGCCGAACTGGAACGCGAGCTGCTCGCCAAGGGCGAATACCTCCAGACCACGCTGGAGGAAATGGAGACCACCAACGAAGAGCTGAAATCCACCAACGAGGAGATGCAGTCCATCAACGAAGAGCTGCAGTCCACCAACGAGGAACTGGAGACCTCGAAGGAGGAGTTGCAATCGGTCAACGAGGAGCTGTCCACCGTCAACGCCGAACTGCAGGACAAGGTGGTCGACCTGTCCCGCGCCAACAACGACATGAACAACCTGCTGGCGGGCACCGGCGTGGGCACGGTGTTCGTGGACCACCGGCTGCGCATTGCGCGCTTCACGCCCACCGCCACGCAGGTGATCAACTTCATCCCTACCGACATTGGGCGGCCGCTGGAGCACGTGACCTCCAACCTGGTGGGCTACGACCGCATGATCGACGACATTTCCGCGGTGCTGGAAACCCTGGCCCCGAAGGAGGCGGAGGTGCAGGTCAAGAGCGGCGCGTGGTATCTCATGCGCATCCGCCCCTACCGCACCATGGAGAACCTCATCGAGGGCGCGGTCATTACGCTGGTGGACATCAGCGAGCGCAAGAAGGCCGAAGGGTCCTTGCGCCGCAGCGAGGCCCGGCTCAATGCCTTCATCAACCAGGCCTACGCGGGGGTGAGCGAGGCCGACCGGGATGGGCGCTTCCTGTTTGCCAACGATCGCTTGTGCGAGATGCTGGGCTACAGCCGCGAAGAGCTGCTGCGCAAGCGCCTGAGCGACCTCACGGACGCGGAAGACCTGCCGCGCGTGCAGGCGCAGTTCGAGGCCCTGGCCAGGGGCGGGCCAGATATCCAGGTCGAGAAGCGCTATGTGCGCAAGAACGGTTCCCGGGTGCACGTGCACGAGCGGGTCAGTGCGATCCGCGATGCATCAGGCACACCGGGCTCCCTATTGCTGCTCTCGTTCGACCCGCTGGAAGGGGGCGATGGCACGGAGGCGGCGCCAAGCCGCAGCTGATGCCGACCCCTTCTGCCGAGGTGGATGCGGCAGTTTGTGCATCCGAGCGGCCACCTGCTGTGGCCGCCCTTGCGGAGAATCCGATGAACCCGCACCCGCTCCCTCCCCATCAGGACTCACCAGCCGACCCGAAGGACCCCACCTCACCCACCCGCGACCTGCGCCACGAAGCCGAGGCCCGCGTCGCCCGCCTGCTGGGCCGGCCCCGCGGCGTGGCCGACCCCGAAAGCATGGAACGCCTGGTGCACGAACTGGGGGTGCACCAGATCGAGATCGAGATGCAGAACGAGGAGCTGCGGCGGGCCCAGGCCGCCCTCGAAGCCTCACGCGACCGCTACGTCGACCTGTACGAGCAGGCGCCCGTGGGCTACGTGACCTTCGACCTCGACAGCGTGGTGGTCAAGGCCAATCGCCTGGCCGCCTCGCTGGCCGCCGTGCTGCAGGCCGAGATGACCGGCCGCCGGCTCACCGACTTCGTGGCCCTGGAAGACCGGCCGCGCTTCCAGCAGCACCTGGCCCGGCTCGTGCGCGGCGACGGCCAGCAGCAGCTGGATCTGCGGCTGGCACCGCGGCAGGGCGAGGCCCGCTGGGTGACGCTGCAGATGACCCTGGTGGCCGACGAAAAATCCCGCCCGCAATGCCGCGCCGCGCTGATCGACATCAGCGGGCGCCTGCGCATGCAGGAGGGCATGGCACGGCTGGCCGCGATCGTGTCGTCGTCGGAGGACGCCATCATCAGCCGCGACCTGGCCGGCGTGATCACGTCGTGGAACGGCGCCGCGGCGCGGATGTTCGGCCGCGACGACATGCTCGGCCAGACCATGGACCGCCTGGTGCCCGCGAACCGCCGTGCCGAGGAGGCCGACTTGCTGCAGCGGCTGCGCAACGGCGAAAAGGTCGCCCACCTCGAATCCGAGCGCATCGGGCGCGGCGGCGTGCTGCTGCCGATCTCCATCAGCCTCTCGCCCATCCGCGACGAGGCCGGCCGCGTCATCGGCTCGGCCCTGATTGCCCGCGACATCAGCGAGCGCCGCCGTGCCGACCGGGCGCTGCACCAGCGCCTGCGCCAGCTCGACGTGCTGTCGCATGCCGGGCAGGCGCTGATCATGGGCGACCATGGCGGGCCGCCCATGCGGCACGAGCTGTTCGAGCGGGTGCGTGTCGCCATCGGCTGCGAGATCCACCTCGACTACGGCGTGGGCGAGACGCCCGACCGCCTGGTGCTGCTGAACTCGCATGGCCTGACCGACAAGCAGCATGCGGACATGGCGCTGGCGAGCGACCCCCTGTGCCGCGCGGCGGCCCAGCAGCGCAGCCACCTGGTGATGAGCAACCTGGCCACCACCAACTGGCCCCCGGCGCGGCGGCTCAAGGCCACCGGCGCGCGGTGCTATGCCAGCTTTCCCCTGCTCACCCAGGGCCACATGTACGGTGTGGCCGCGTTTGCCTCCACCACGCGTGACAGCTTCGCGGAAAGCGACCTGCAGGTGATGCAGACCGTGTGCGACCAGGTTTCGGCCATGCTGGAACGCAGCCGGCTGCTGGAGGAGCTGCACGTCAGCGAACAGTCGCTCAAGCGCGCCGACCGCGCCAAGGACGACTTCATCGCCACGCTGGCGCACGAGTTGCGCAACCCGCTGGCGCCGATCCGCAATGCGCTGGGGGTCATGCACCGCAGCAACCTCGGCAAGCCTGAGCAGCTGGGCTGGTGCCGCGACGTGATCGAGCGCCAGGTCACCCAGATGAGCCGCCTGCTGGAAGACCTGCTCGACGTGAGCCGCCTGACACGCAACAAGGTGGAGCTGCGGCGCGACCGCATCGAGTTGCGGCAAGCCATCGACCAGGCGCTGGAGACCACGCTGCCGCTGATCGAATCGCAAGGCCACCGCCTGCTGCTCGACCTGCCGGAACGGCCCATCGTGCTGCACGGCGACCTGATGCGGCTCACCCAGGTGTTTGCCAACCTGCTGAACAATGCCGCCAAGTACACCGATGCCGGCGGCGAGATCGCGCTGCAGGTGCGTGCCGAGGGCGACCACGTGCATGTGAGCGTGCGCGACAGCGGCATCGGCATCGAGCCGGAGCAGCTGCCCCGCGTGTTTGACATGTTCGCGCAGCTGGCACCGGCGCTGGAGCGCTCGGGCGGCGGGCTGGGCATCGGCCTGGCGCTCTCGCTCGGGCTGGTGGAACTGCACGGCGGCAGCATGGAGGCCCGCAGCGGCGGCATCGGCCGCGGCAGCGAGTTCGTGGTGCACCTGCCCATCGTGCCGGCGGCCGAACCCGCGGACACCGTGCCGGCCGCGCCGGCAGCGGCGGAGGAGGCCCCGCCCGCGCTGCCGCCGCGCCGGCTGCTGGTGGCCGACGACAACGTGGATGCCGCCTCCAGCCTGGCCGTGCTGCTGAGCATGCACGGCCAGGAAGTGCGCACCGCGTTCGGCGGCCTGGAGGCCTTGCGCGTGGCTGAGGAATGGCACCCCGACGCGGCGGTGCTGGACATCGGCATGCAGGACATGAACGGCTACGAACTCTGCCGCCGCCTGCGCGCGCAGGGCTGGGGCCGGGACCTGTTGCTGATTGCCTGCACCGGCTGGGGCCAGGACAGCGACCGCGAACTGGCGCGCAACGCGGGTTTCGACCACCACGTGGTGAAGCCGGTTGACCCGGAGGCCATGCTGCACCTGCTGTCCATGCCACCCCCGCCCCGATAGACCTGTCGGGCATGGCGTTTGCTGCCCCATTGCCATGACCGATCCCCTTGTCGAACCGGCTGCAAATCTTGCCCGCGGCATGGACAGCGGGCCGGCCCGCGACCCGGAGGACACGCATGACATCGTGGTGATCGGCACCTCCACCGGCGGGCTCGACGCACTGCGGCGGCTGGCCGGCTCGCTGCCGGCCGACTACGCAGGCACCTTGTGCGTGGTGATGCACCTCAGCGCGGAGGCGCGCTCGCAGTTGCCTGAACTCCTCGGCCGCGCCGGGCCGCTGCCGGTGGTGCGGGCCGAGGACGGCATGGCGCTGTTGCCGGGCCGCATCCACGTGGCCCCGCCGGGCCAGCACCTGCTGGTGGAGCGCGGCCGGCTGAGCCTCGTCCATGGCCCGCGCGAGAACCGGCACCGCCCGGCCATCGACCCCCTGTTCCGGTCCGCGGCCTGGGCCTATGGGCCGCGCGTGGTGGGCGTGGTACTGACCGGCAGCCTGGACGATGGCACCGCGGGGCTGTGGGCGATCAAGACCTGCGGCGGCACGACCATCGTGCAGGACCCCGACACGGCGCGGCATCCGGAAATGCCGCTCAACGCCCTGATGCACAACCGGATCGACTATCGCGTGCCGCTGGAGGAGATGGGCCCGCTGCTGGCGCGGCTGGCACGCCAGCCGGTGGAGGTGTCCGACCCGCCCCGGCCGCCTATGTCGCTGCGGGACGAGATCGAGTTTGCCAAGGCCAACTCCGACATCATCCGCACGCAGCGCCTGGGCCACCCGTCACCCTACACCTGCCCGGCCTGCGGCGGTGCCCTGTGGGAGCTGGAAGAAGGCGGCCACCTGCGCTACCGCTGCCACACCGGCCACGCCTATTCGCAGGCCACCCTGCTGCTGGGCCAGGACATGCTCGTGGAGGACAGCCTGTACTCGGCGCTGCGCGCGGTGGACGAAAAGGCCGAGGCCCTGCGCCGCCTGGCCGAGCGCGGGAGCGACTATCCGTCCGTCTTCAAGGCCACCTACGGGGAACGGGCCGCGGAACTGGACCATACGGCGACGGTGCTGCGCGCCCTGCTCAGCGGGCACGTTCGCATCCCCTACGCCCGCGGTACCGAACCCGAGACTGAACCCGAACCCGAACCCGAACCTGAGCCGCCCGCCTGACCCAACCCCGCCAGCAGCTCGAAGGCCAGCGCATCCAGCTGCTGTTGCCGGTTGCGGATCAGCGCCTCCAGGCGCGTGCGCTCTTCGTTGGCCGCCGCCGCCAGCCCGACGATCGAGCGCTGTGTGTCCAGCGGCGGCACGGCCAGCGGCAGCGACTCCAGCACGCCGCGCCGGATGCTGAGCTGGTCGGACCCTTCCGCATGGCTGGACAAGAAGCGCTGGGCCGGCGCCCGATTGATCTGCCAGGCCAGGAAGGCCGGCAACAGCGGCACGCCGGGCTTGACCCGCAGCCGGAAGAAATGCGGGCCGCACACGGTGGGGCCGGGGGGCTCGTCCAGGCAGGCTGAGTGGAAGCGGTTGCCGCGCGCCACCACCAGCAGGTCCGAAGCCTGCAGCCAGTCGGGCGCCTTGCGACCCGGCAGGTGGGCGCGGACCACCTGTGCCCAGCGCACGTTGCCGGCGGCATCGAGGTCTTTCATCTGCACCACCCAGGCCGGCCCCTGCTCGGCGGGCACCACGCCGCCGCGAAAGGGATACCCGGCCCGCACGTCGGCGCCTTGCCCCAGCTGCAATGAATTTGCATCAACCAAGATGACGCAGACTTTATTTTCAATTCCAGGGGGTTTGAAAGGAATTATTTGTCAAAATTTATTGCATACAAGTCTGTTGGCGCGCTTCACGGCGGAGGTCGGCAGCTTCAGGGAGGCAATCAATGGGGTACGAGGTGCACGTCTTGCCCGTGGGCAATCGCTATAAGAATGGCGATGCCATTGCCGTGCGCTGGGGCCAGCCGGGCGCCTACAAGGTGCTCGTGTACGACGGCGGCAGCACCGAGTCGGGCAAGGCCTTGGTGACCCACGTGCGGGACCGCTTCCGCAGTTCGCGGGTGGACTATGTGGTCAGCTCGCACCCCGACGGTGACCACGCCTCCGGGCTGGTGTCGGTGCTCAAGCGGCTGGAGGTGGGGGAGCTGTGGATGCATCGCCCGTGGCTGCACTCCAGCGCCGTGCGCGAGGCCGTGCAGACCCACCGCGCTGCCGGCACGCCCCTCGCCGACCGCCTGCGCAGCAAGCTGCGCGCCGCCCGCAAGCTGGAGATCGCCGCGCTGCAGCGGGGCATCCCCATCCACGAGCCGTTCCAGGGTGCCGACATCGGCGGCTTTCGCGTGCTGTCACCGTCCCGGGACTGGTACCTGGATGTGTTGCTCCCTGCCTTCGGGCAGCCCCCGCCCACCCCACCAGGGGCCGCTGCCGTGGCGCACCCGGGGCCTGCCGACCGCGAATCCTGGGACCGGGAGTTGCTGCGCGAGTCGGTGCACACCTCCGCGGACAACGAAGCCAGCGTCATCCTGTGGGGCGATTTCGACGGCCAGGGCGTGCTGCTCACCGGCGATGCCGGCATCCGGGCCTTGAACCACGCGGCGAACCAGGCGCAGGCTGAGGGCATCGACCTGCCTGCCCGGCTGCGCCTGCTGCAGGTGCCGCACCATGGCAGCCGCCACAACGTCTCGCCCTCGGTGCTGGACCGCCTGCTCGGGCCCCGCCAACCGCGGCACGACGGCCAAGCCACCAAGCGGGCGTTCGTGTCGGCCGGCGTCGGGTCCGTGGCGCACCCCCATGCCATGGTCACGAATGCCTTGCTGCGCCGCGGCGCCACGCCCTACGCCACACGCGGCCTCACGCTGTCGCACGGCCACGGCGTGCCGCTCCCGGGGGAGCCGGCGGCGCTGGCGTTCTCCGAGCAGGTGCCGCCGTGGGAACCGCACCCCGCCAACGCCGCGCCGCCCCAAGGCGGCTGAGCACCCGCTGGGCAAGTGGCCGCCGGTATTCCGCGCCAGGTGCTCACGCTCAGACAGCAGCCCGTGGCCGCTACGAAGCCGCCACGCCTTCCTTGACCTGCGCCGCGGCCCCCTTGGCCCGGCCTGGCAGCCACAGCAGCAGCGTGGCGCACAAGCGGTCCAGATCCACCGGCTTGGCCACGAAGTCGTTCATGCCGGCAGCCAGGCACAGCATGCGGTCCTCGGCAAAGGCATTGGCCGTCATCGCCAGGATCGGCAGTTGGCCGCGGCCGGGCAGCGCGCGGATGGCCCGCGTGGCCGCCAAGCCATCCAGCCGGGGCATCTGCATGTCCATCAGCACCAGGTCGTAAGTTCCGTGGGTGATCCGCTCGACCGCCTCCTGGCCGTCGCAGGCCACTTCCACCTGCAAGCCCACGGCTTCGAGCTGGGCCATGGCCACCTCGCGGTTCAGCGCATGGTCTTCGGCCAGCAGCACGCGGGCGCCGGCATGGCGCTCCCGCAGCAGGATCTCGGCGCGCCGGCCGGCCTGGGTGGGGCCGGCAAAGGCGCCCATGTCGTGCCCACGCTCCAGCTTGGCCGTGAACCAGAAGGTGCTGCCGCGTCCCGGCTCACTCTCCACACCCGCACTGCCACCCATCATCTGGGCCAGGCGGCGCGTGATGGCCAGGCCCAGCCCGGTGCCACCGAAGCGCCGCGTGGTGGAGGCGTCGGCTTGCTCGAAGGCGGCGAACAGGCGCTGCTGCTGCTCCGGCGCCACGCCGATGCCGGTGTCCTGCACCTCGAAGCGCACCGTCAATTCCTCGCTGGAGCCCGAAACCAGCCGCGTGCGCAGCACGATCTGGCCGCGGTCGGTGAACTTGACCGCGTTGCTGGCGAAGTTGAGCAGCGCCTGGGCCAGGCGCATGGGGTCGCCCTTGAGCCACAGCGGCACCTCGCCGGAGTCGAGCTGGATGGTCAGGCCCTTGGCGGCGGCCGATTCGGCGATGAGCGAGTGCACATGGTCCAGCACCACCGCGAGCGCAAAGTTGGCCTGCTCCAGCTCCAGCCGGCCGGCCTCGATCTTGGACAGGTCCAGGATGTCGTTGATGATGGACAGCAGGTGGCGCGCCGCGTCGTCCACCTTGCCCAGGCGGCCGGCCTGGTCGGGCCGCTTGTTGTCGCGCAGCAGCAGGCCGGTCAGGCCGATGATCACGTTCATCGGCGTGCGGATCTCGTGGCTCATGTTGGCCAGGAACTCGCTCTTGGCCCGGTTGGCGGCGTCGGCACTGTCGCGCGCCTTGGCCAGCTCGATGTTGACCGTGCGCAGGAAGCGCTCGCGCGCCTCGATCTCGGTCTTGGCCAGCATCAGCTCGCCGGTGCGCTCCTGCACCTTGAGTTCAAGCTCCTGCGCGCGCGAGGCGGCATCAGCCTGCTGCATGCGCGCTTCGGTGATGTCGGTGTTGGAGCCGAACCACTTGAAGCTGCGCCCGCCGGCCCCGCGCAATTGCGAGGCCCGGGTGTCGAACCAGCGGTACTCGCCGTCGTGGCGGCGGATGCGGAATTCGAGCCGGAACTCGGCCTGCCCCGCCACGGCCGCCTGCCAGGCGGCCTGGGTGGACTCGCGGTCGTCGGGGTGGAGCAGCTCCATCCAGCCGTAGCCCAGTTGCTGCTCGGCCGGCACGCCGGTGTAGGCCACCCATTGCGGGCTCAGGTAGTCGCAGGCGCCTTGCGGGTCGCAGGTCCACACCAGCTGCGGCAACTGCTCGGCCACCTGGCGGAAATGCGCCTCGCTGTCGCGCAGCACATTGGCGGCGGCGCGTTGCGCGGTGCAGTCGCGGAACACCAGCACCACGCCTTGCAGGGTGCCATCGGCCAGGCGGATGGGCGCCATGCTGTCGTCGATGGCGGTCTCAAAACCATCGCGGGCGCACAGCAGCGATTGCCCGCTCAAGCCGCTGCGCCGGCCGGAGACCAGCACCTCGCTGGCGGCGTCGCCCAGGGGATTGCGGGTCCGCTCGTCCACCAGCCGGAACACCTCCGCCAGCGGCTGGCCGTGGGCTTCCTCAGCCTTCCAGCCGGTCAGGCGGGCGGCCTCGGCATTGAGGAACGTGATGCGGCCCTGCAGGTCGGTGGTGATCACGGCGTCGCCGATGCTGGCCAGCGTCACCGTGTGCGCCATGCGGCTTTGCTCCGCCCGCCACAGCACGCGGTGCAAGGCCTCGCCGAGCACGCTGATCAGCAGGCCGTTGACGATGAGGCCCGCCCACGGCAGCAGGTCCTGGGCCGAGTCGAGGCCGAAACGCCCGGTGCCTGCCAGCAGCACGTAATTTGCACCCAGCGCCGCGAGGCCGGTGGACAAGAGGCCCGGTCCCAGCCCGCCGACGCCGGCACTCACCAGGATGGGCAGCACGAACAGCACCAGCAGCGGCCGGGCGTTGAAGGCCTCGCCGAGCTGCATGCGCAGCAGCAGCACCGCCAGCGTCACCGCCGCCGCCACCGCATAAGCACGCCAGCCCCGCAGCAGCGGGCCGGTCCGCATGCGGGCCAGGAGGGCATGCCGCAGGGGCTGCCAATATGAACCAAGCGAATGAGCCAAGACTGAGCCGATCCTCGTGGACAGCGACGTGGGGGCGGAGAACCTGACCCGGTGTTCACCTGGATTCCGGGCTTGGCATGGGGACCACCGGGTCGACAGTTCGCACTGCGAATGCCGGTTGATCATAGGGTCGCCCAGGCTTCGTTCAACCCGTCCAAGGCCCACACCGGTGCGCCGGACCGGTCAGAGTGCACACAACGGAGCCTGGATCGTGTCGGGGCCCTTTTCTCCCCGCACGGCCCTGGTGCCCCGGCCTTGGATATATTGGCCCGCCCCCAAACCCTGGAGCCTGCCATGACGACCTTCACCAAGGTGACCTTGTTCACAGATGCGGACGGCCTTGCCCGTTTTCGTGAAGACACCCTGGCGCTGGACGAAGGCACGCCGCAGGCGCGGCTGTCCCCGCTGCAGGACAGCACCGGCTACCAGCTGCGCCACAGCCCGGTGGGTTTTCGCAGCAGCTTCCATTGCACGCTGAGCCCGCAATGGGTCTTCATCCTGGAGGGGGCGATGGAGATCGGCCTGCAGGACGGCAGTTCGCGCGTCTTCACGCCGGGCCAGCATTTCTACTCGGCCGACACCTTGCCGCCCGGCGCGGTGTTCGATGCCGCGGTGCATGGGCACTGGAGCCGACAGGTGGGCGACTCCCCACTGGTCACGCTGTTCATGCGCGGCTGAGAGGGCGGACCCTGGACACCTGCGGTGTCGTCCCCCCAAGGGGATCGGCCCCCGCAAGTGAAGGGTGAAGGCCCCGGGATAGGGGCCTGCCCAGGCGGCCCCGACGCGGTGACATCCAGGCCCGTTTTCAGAGGGAAAAGCCCGGCCGGAAAGCAAGACCGGCAAAGCCCTGGGGCGTTACCCCCGGCTACAGCCGGCCGCGCCTGCTGGCCCACACTGGACAGCAAGGGACGGCACGCAATCAAAGAAGGTCCGCCCCGCAGCGATCTGGGGAGTTCCTTCATGTTCCTGACACGTTCATCCTGTGTCTTCGTGCTGGCCATCGTGTCAGCGTTGTCCATCACCGCGGCCGAAGAGCGGCTCAGCCATGAGCAGGCCCTCACGGCCCTGGAAGCGCCTGTGCAGGCGATGCGCATCGCAGGCATCGAGCGCCTGGGCGAGATCGGCACCATGGCCGACGCCGACAAGCTGGTGGCCCAGTTGGCCGATGCCGACGACGACTTGCGCGAGCAGGTCACCAGCGCGATGTGGCAGATCTGGAGTCGCTCCGGCGACCCGGAAGTCGACGTGATGTACCGGCGCGGTGTGGAGCAGATGAAAGCGTCGCAACTGAGCGAAGCCGTGGCCACGTTCTCGGAGGTGATCCGCAGGAAGCCTGCCTTCGCCGAAGGCTGGAACAAGCGGGCCACCGTGTACTTCATGATGGGCAAGAGCGACCTGTCACTCAAGGACTGTGTCGAGGCCCTCAAGCTCAACCACAACCACTTCGGCGCCTTGTCGGGCGCGGCGCAGATCTACGTGAACCTGGGCCGGCTCGAGCGCGCACTGGAGTACTACGAGCGCGCGTTGATGGTCCACCCCGGCCTGCCAGGCGCCGCCGAAGCGGTGCGGATGCTGGAGCAGCAGATCCAGGAGCGGCAGCGCCAGATGATCTGACTCGAGTAAGCACCCGGCATCGGCGTACCGGTGCCCGGTGCCCGGTGCCAGCTCAGCCCAGCTCCACCGGCACGAAGATCCTCTGTTCGTCGCGCTGGATCAGCAGCGCCACGTGTTTGGGATGGCGCTCCAGCGCACGCCGGATCTGCTCGATGCCGGTGACCGGCTGGCCGTTCAGCGCCAGCACGATGTCGCCCGGCCGCACCCCGGCCCGCGCCGCGGCCCCCTCCACCTGCTCCACCAGCAGCCCGGTGCCGGCATTGGCCTGGCGCTTTTCCTCCGGCGTGAGGGGCCGCACCGCCAGGCCCAGGGCCCCGCGCGGCTCACCCTCGGCGGCAGCGCTCTGGTCCCGGTCGCGGCCGGCCGCGCCGAGCTTCACGTCAATCTGCCGGCTCGCCTTGTCGCGCCACACCGACAGGCGCAGCTTCTCGCCCGGCAGGGCGCCCCCCACGCGCGCCGACACGTCGCCGGCAGTGAGCACCGGCTGGCCGTCGATCTGTGTGATCACGTCGCCCGGCTTGAGCTCGGCTTTCTCCGCGGCGCTGCCCGAGGTCACGCTGGCCACCAGCGCACCGTCCGGCCTGGGCAGGCCGAAGGATTCGGCCAGCGACTGGCTCAGGTCCTGCACCGTGACGCCCAGGCGCGCATGGTCGACCCGGCCGTGCGCCAGGATCTGGTCCTTCACTTTCAGCGCCACGTCGATGGGGATCGCGAACGCCAGCCCCTGGAAGCCGCCGCTTTGCGAATAGATCTGCGCGTTGATGCCCACCACGCGGCCGTTGGCATCGAACAGCGGGCCGCCCGAGTTGCCCGGGTTCACGGCCGCGTCGGTCTGGATGAAGGGCACGAACGAATCGCCCGGCAGCGAGCGGCCCTTGGCGCTGACGATGCCTTGCGACGCGCTCTGTTCCAGGCCGTAGGGCGCGCCGATGGCCAGCACGTAGTCGCCCACCTCCAGCTGCTTGGGGTCGCCCAGCGTCACGGTGGACAGCTCGCGGGCATCGAGCTTGAGCACCGCCACGTCGGTGGCCGGGTCGCTGCCCAGCACCTTGGCGCGGAACTCGCGCCGGTCCGAGAACTTGACGGTGACCTCCTTGGCATCGCGCACCACATGGGCGTTGGTCAGCACCACGCCGTCGGCACTGACCACAAAGCCCGAGCCCAGGCCGCGGAACGGCACGTTGCCGCCCTCCTGGCCGCCGAAGGGCGTGCGCGGCATGCCGGGCAGGCCGCGGAAGAACTGGAAGAACGGGTCGTCGGGCATCTGCTGCGCGTCGGCGCTGGCCAGCTTGCGCGTGCCTTCCACGGTGACGCCCACCACGGCGGGGGCATTGGCATGCACGATGGCGCGGAAGTTCGGCGCGCCGGTGGGCAGCACGGGCACGGGGGCCGGGGCGGCTGCCGCAGCAGCCACGGGGGCCGATGCGGCGTCGGGCTTGTGCAGCCAATCCGTGAGGTTCAAGGCGCCGGCAGCACCGGCGCTCAGCAGGCCGGCGGCCAGCAGGGCAGCCACCAGGGGACGGGCAACGAAGCGGGGGGTCATGGGGAGTCCTTTGCGGGCTTCAGGGGGATGCACGCCACTCTAGGCAGGCCCGGTGAGGCCTGCATTAGCGCCAGGTGAAGCCAGGATTAAGACGGGCCGAGCGCCGGGCCGCCCCAAGCCGGCCCGGATCCCCGCGGGGGATCGTTCGACGTACCCGTCGAACGAGGGGCGGTCAGCTAAGACGCCTCGATACCCGCCTCGGCAACCCACTGCGCCAGCCGCACCTCCACCCGTAAGCCGCCCAGCGGCGATTCGCCGAGCACCACCGCCGCGCCGTGGCGCTGCGCCACCGCCTGCACGATGGCCAGGCCCAGGCCGCTGCCCGTTTCCGACTGGCCGTCGCGCCGGTAGAAGCGGGCGAACACGCGTTCGCGTTCGGCGGGCGGGATGCCCGGCCCGGAGTCATCGACCCGCAGCACCGCATCCGCCCCTTCGGCCCGCAGGCTGACCTGCACCTGCGCGCCCGGGCCGGCATAGCGCACCGCGTTGTCCACCAGGTTGCGCACCAGCACGCGCAGCGCCGGCGCATCGCCCTGCACCTGCAGCGGCTCGGGGGCATCGAGTTCCAGCTGGGTCGCGCGGGTGGCGGCCAGCGGCACCGCATCGGCCACCGCCTGGCGGGCGGCCTCGGCCAGGTCGGTGGGCACGCGTGCCGACTCGGCCCCGCCGGGTTC
>Ga0307516_10005250_pt1 | contig 15588 bp, 25 predicted proteins | sample 19_EM_MG_FD_203310 | JGI IMG/M metagenome (GOLD analysis project Ga0307516, IMG submission 203310) | Populus trichocarpa ectomycorrhiza microbial communities from riparian zone in the Pacific Northwest, United States - 19_EM | ecosystem: Host-associated > Plants > Roots > Unclassified | place...
GGCGGGAGACGGGAGCAAATAAGATCAAATAAGGGCAATAAGTAAATAAGACAACGACCTTTTTACTGATGCGACCCAGGCGAAGGATGATGCTGCCTCGGCTCAAGCTACCAGGTGACCGGTGACCGCCTGTCGAGGTCGCGTACGCTCACGCCGCGACCAATCATTCGTAAGGGGGAGGCGACTTGAGGGAGAGCCAAGGACTTCCGGAACCACTCAATCCAATGATTTCTCCCTGATGCCCAGCTCTCCGCGTGGAACAGGATCCCAAAACCCCAGCCCAGTTGATCGGTAGGGTCAACTGCTGCGTCGTCGCTGTACCGAGGCATCAGGGTAAAACTACACCCAGGGCCCGACTCCACCCCACACCTCATGGTACACGGTGGGCAAGCGCAAGTGCGTGGTAGTACCTCCTTCGGCCTCTGTACGAAAAGCTCGCACACGGTTGGCGTGTCGGGAGAGGGTCCCCGAAACCCTTTAAGAACTGAGGGCAACCGATAGTTCTCCCTCAGTTCGCTCTCCCGCCGCGACTTCCTCTCCGTCCTCCATCGAACCCTTCTTACATCTAACCTCTCGTCGTTCATTCTCATAATGCTCTTCCACACCCACATCCTGATCTCCGCCCTCCTGGCTGTCTCCAGCGTCCTCGGTGCTCCCAACGCAGAGGCCGACCCTTGCAAGGGTTTGGGAACCGGAACCTACACCGACCTCGCCAAATTCCGAGTCGGTGCTATGTTCAATGGTCGCAACTCAAACCTATACGGGTCCCCACTCGTTCAGTTTACCACGGATGTTACTCCTGGTGTCTCAACCACGACGTTCACGGTCAGTACCGTCAATCCTCCTTCATCTCGACGCAAGCCGCCAAACTGACCCTTTTGGTCTCTCCAGAACCGATTCTATGGGAACTGGTCCGTTAATCCCGGCGTAAAGGACCTCGTTATGGTTGATGGTGGGATCACAGCCGCCAATCCCGACGTGAATGTTGCGGCCCAAGTTTTGGATAACGACGTACCCCTCTTCTTCGTCTCTGGGCCAACTCCTAGCCCGGCTCCCGCTAAGATTTGGTGCGGTGTTGTAAGTTGATCCACGTGAATCTGCACATCCGAACCGCTCGCCTAATTCATCATTATCAGCCAGCCAATGAGGTCAGCGGTAGACACGATGTAAGCTCACGCCTGTGGAAGTACCCCCGGCCACCCACTGATTAGGCTTGATTATAGTTTGATTACCTTGCCGCTCACGGTCGTTACGACCTGTGGTCTTGGTGCTGGAGCGGCAAGACTGAAGATGTCTTCCGCATCGTTTACAACGTGGACAAGACAAAGCCCAACCCCTTGTTCGACGGCGCGAGCTGTATCCCCGTGGTCTTGACAGTCGTTAAGTCGGACATGGACTAGACCACACTCTTCACTGCCGTTACTAGCCCCACGGACAATCTTCCAACCTACTCAACCTACCCAACGTTCCTTAATTACAATAACTTACAATAACAAATGAATGCTCTTCCCGACCCCAATAGCCGACCGCGCACGCTGCTAAAGTAGTAGCAGTACCTGAAACCTCGTTCACTCTCGGTTCATTTCCCCCCATGATCGATCGGTCTGCAATAGTAGCCTAGCAGATGTTAAGCCCCAAGCGATCATTTAAACGTTTAACTTCCAGGTCCCTTTGCCCCATCCCCCCGTGGTTATCCTGTGCCGCCAAACCAATTGTCCACCCTCCTTTGTTTCACCACCACCCCCACGATGGCGGTGAGACAACATCAGCAAAACCGTCCGATTGCTGTGGCGCTGTGCGCGCCATAGCGATCCATAGCAACGATCACCACAGACATACCCTGTGGTGACACAGAAGCTCACAGCGCCACAGAGACTCCGGACGGTTTTGCTGATGAACAGCGAATCCCAATCTCAATCAATATCCACACTGCCTTTGTTTCTTTGATGACCTTTCGGGGGACCACCCTTTGAGTAGTTCATTCGCCTCCCCCCTGGTTCATGCCATGAACTGGCGCCGGGTCGGTCATACCGACCGTCACATTGGTGTCTTCTTTTGATATGGTGGTGGAGGAGTCAATGTCGATGGGCACAAAGGTTCTAGAACGATAGGGTATGGGTTACACGAGGTATGGGTTACATATACGGTACATACGGTTCCATAGGGTATGAGTTACACAGGGTATGAGTTACAGGGTACGAACCAATACAAATCACTCGACAATATATCGTATCTTAACCTTCTTCACCATATTCGCCGAACCCGAGAACCTAGCGTGTGCCCAAACCGTGAGAACATCTCCACTCTTCGCCTTCTCATACAACTCCCCATCTGTTATCTCGATGGTGTGCTCCTTGAAACTATGGTGTGCGTGAAGGTTCCTCACCACCAACCCACGCCACTTCTCAGAACCCTTCGTGGGCGGTCCAACCGACAAGTCGAACCAAGTCCAGCTGTTGCGATACGTGCCATAGTCTTCCAGGTAGTTTGACCACCCCTGGTCCTTGGATACGACGGTGATGACGACTTCTCTCAACGTCTTACCCTCCGGAATCGGTCGAGAGACGACGTAAGCAACATTGCCGTCACGAACGGTGATCGCTTCTTCGCGTTGGTCGATGATTTCAGTCCCCAGTATACGCTTCTCAGCAACCGTCTCACGTCTCCGGATCGCCCCCATCGTCATCGTCGTCGATGTGTGTTTCGGCAAGTGGAAGAAGCTGCGCACGTATTTGCTAACCCTCCAACGGCCACCGGACCCATCATTTCTGCGAGGGTCACTCTCGATAGGGGACGAAGGAGTGAGGCTCTGGACGGGGGAGGGTGGCACAAGTGTGCCGCTAGACCAGCCGCCAGAACTGTGGCGCCCCCCCCGTTCCTCGCCCGTCGGAGACACTATAAACCAACCGAATATAAGGCTTTGGTTCATCACAACTGGGCTGAAAACGTACTCTGTTCATGGTCCTCCGTTACAGAGTTCTCTTCCCTTACTACTGTCTCGTCGTCGGAGTCCCCCGCATCTTCCCGTTGTTTGACTTCACCAAGTGCTCGCAGTACCTTGGAGGCGGTAGGTCGCTCGTTCGGTTTGCTGTCCCAGCACGCCACAATTTGCTCCCATAGTTCATCTGCCAACTCCCGCGAGGGGTCGTCGGGTGGTCGATCTGGTCGGAGACCCGCAGCGACCTTATCCACGATCTCTTCGTCACTTTCATCCGTGAACGGGGTGGTACCTGTCAAGACCTGGTGGGGGGGTGAGATGTCGAGATACAGAGTCGGATGTGGGGGTAGGATAGACATACTTCAAACATGACCATGGCAAACGAATAAACATCAGCAGCCTTCCCGCCGTCCCCGGGTGGAATGCGTCTGCCCTTTGTGCCGAGAATCTCCGGTGCCATCCCTCGGGCGTTGGTTGGGATCAACTCGGGGGAGGCCCTGTCACGTAAGACAACTTCAAGACCATACTCAGAGATGCAAGCGACTCCATTGTCATCCACCAGGATATTATGCTGTGAGGTTGTCAGCTCCCCTCACCTCAGAGGAGAGAATAAAGGCTTACTCCTGTTAAGTTCCCATGAACTAGATTATACTTATGCAGGTAGGTCAGCCCGCGAGCAACATCCAGTAGCTGACATCGACAGAGGGTCAGGACTACATATCGACGACCTTGCCGGGGCAACCACCTACCGAACCGAGTCTATCGGCGTCGGGGTTCTCGCGCACATATTCGAGCAAGTTCCCGTTGGACATCCAAAGGTACACAAGGGAGAATGGAGGAGCGACGGAGCCGAACCCGAGGAAACTAACTACATTTGGATGTTGTAGTCGTTTCCACATTACCCCGTTCATGCACAGTCTCTATGAGAACCCACAAAGGAAAAGGAGTTAAGAAGGGAGGTTTTAAGGAGGAGGAGTGCGTACCCGCTTGAAGGTATTGACGTTCTCGACATAGTCAGGACTGATAGTCTTGACTGCCACCAGCTTCCCGTCAACCAGCCGCTGGGAGGTATCAAACACCCTCCCTGTGGCAGGGGAAGCACCGTTTGGTTCTGCAGGGCCTCCGTGGGAGACCCAAAAGCTCTTCGGTAGAAGACCGCAGCGAGCGGAAATTCTCTGAAGCCCGTGTAGACACAAACTACGGAGGTCAGGGTCATCCAATAAGGAATTAAGAACCTGAAACGGACCAAAGTCAGAAATGCTTGAGAGGCCGTGAAAATCCAGTGAGTAGGGGGACTTGCCCGATCGAAGACCTCGATGAGTATGAGGGTCTCCTCCTCTCGCATTCCCAAAAGCGTGTTATCCCCATACTCGAACATGTAGCGGAGCTCTTTGACGTCTTCTTCAGAGCTCGCATCGAATTCGGTGAGTTCTTCGAGAACCGCGATGTCCGGAGTAGCCTCCTTCAACAAATCGACGAACTCGGATAATGAAGGCCTTTCCCCGACCTCGTGAGCCCACGCAGATCGTACGAGTTCCCAAAGTTCGTCCGAAAGTCCAAGCTCCTTCCCCCCCGAAGGTCTCGATGGTCTCTCACCAGCTATGATCCTTCTGATCACAACTGCCGAGGCATTCTCTGGGAACGGCACTTGTCCAGTGAACAACTGGAAGTACGAGAGAGATATTCAAAATCGTAGAACAGGCTTCCGCGGTAAATGTTCCTCACCTCAAACGTGACCATTCCCAAAGCGAAAACGTCCGACTCGCACGTGCAGAGGCCAGATTTCCCTTCGTTGAGGTCAAAGAGCTCGGGCGCCATCCATCGGTGGGAACCCTTGAACTTAGACGCGGAAGTCTCCGTACAGTTGAGGCCGGTGATACTGGTGAACCCGAAGTCGTTGAGTCGCGCACGACCCGACTTGTCAACGAGAACATTGTCCTGCGACGGGGGGCGGTGAGACTACCACCGACCGAGGCGTAGCGGAGGAAGGAACCGGTGCGCACCCCTTTCAAATCTCCATGCACGATCTCGAGGAAATGCAAGAACGATAAACCGCGAGCAACGTCGAGCAACTAACCCTACGTCAGCTCGAACCCAGCGCACTTTCAAGCCAACACACCAATTGCGATCGACTCATTTCTGGGTGTTTCCTAACATAGCTTCGCACGTTTCCATTCGGCATCCACTCGGATACCATGCAGAGGGGTGCAGGCGCTTCCGAAACCCCCAAGAATGGAACGATATGTGGATTGGAGATCCGCTTCCACATCGCCACTTCCTTACAAAAGAGCTGATGACGACCATTAGCCACGGGTATGAAGTGGGGATCAAAAGTGTCATGGAGTACCTTTCTAACCTTTCCCACGTCACCGTCCTTGTAGACGCGGAGAGCCTTTATAGCCACTCGTTTGTCGTTATAGATGCCTTCCCAAACGTCGCTAAAACCGCCCCAGGCGACAGGATACTCGGTCGTCCGGATGAAACTTTCGTGGATGATGTGTGAGGCTGGTAGAAGTCTTGTCTGGCCGCACAGTCGCCTAAACTGCTTGAAGATCGTGATATCGTGTGTAGTAGTAGTCTGAAGGGCCTGTGCCGCGCATCCGTGTTGAGAACCAGCCCGTGAGACAGGATCCGCGCGGGGCGCACCTTGTCAAACACCTCCAATAACGCCTTAGCCCTTCTCGGATCCCCTCCTAGGGAGGAAACGTATATCTTGTACAGGTCGCGTTCCTTGAATGCAGCTCGCAGGGCATTGGAAAGATCGTCGGAGCTCTGATCCGTGCGGAGGCCGTCAAGCCGGGCGGTGAAGGTCTTCAGATCATCACTCGGCGAGGGTTGTATTCCCGTCGGCATTGCTTTCACCCTGGCACGAGGGAGGGCACGATGCCACTCCAACGGGTTGGTCGGGACGGCGGGGGGGGGGGAATGAGTCAAATGACAGAGCACGCACAAGACCACGTGTTGTCCTCGATGCAAAGACGTCACGGCTGGGGCTTCGGTAGCTATTCATTCTGACTTAGTACATTGTCCGCCATTGGAGGTGTGGGTCGGGACGGTTATTCGCGAGGTTCGCGCACATCTACTCGCACTTGGGCCCTAATAACCGGAGATGATTATATTCCATTCCATGGAAGACGGCCCACCAAAATGACACCCGCGGAATTACTATCAAACCTGTATGGGCAAATAAACCAATGCTGCTGGGACTATCGTAAGCAAATACGGCCGAGATTGTGATAATGCATAAGGTAAAATAGATAATCCTGAAATGCATAAACCTGGGAGGGAGCTTCGCCCTGTGTATTTGAAAGTGCATAGTAACGCATCGTACGTGGCCATTTTGGTGGCCCACCCCCACCATGTGAACTCTCACCATCCCAATAACGCAAGACACCGAAGGAACTCATAACGCACACCGTCACAACTTCTATCACGCAACCCGCCTGGTGTCACCGAAAGCCACTCATGATAAACGTACGCATCGATCGTGGAGATGGTGGGAACGAGTTTGACAACGCAACGCACGCTCTTGCTAAGTACAGTGTGGCGTCAGCGACGACAGAATAAACGCTTGACCATACGTCGGACGCTGCCCAGAACCCTCTTGAACGGGTTGCGTGTAGCCGGGAGTGAGTCGACGGGCAGCTGCAGGCCCTCGACGAGATGCCCAGCTGGAGGTGGTACTCTCTCGGGCGATGGCGGTTTGGGGGGTACCGTACTGCTGATATTCATTGTGGCTGCATTTAAAGGTGTGTTTCAAAAAAGAGCTTCCACGGATCACATCACATCAAGCTCACCTTCATCGCCCTCAATAACGAGGGAATATTTTTCCAGCTCCGGTCCAACGAATGTTCGATGTAGCAAATCGGCGGGTAACCGGGACTGTGGATTCTGGTCCCAGCAGCACCTAATGATTTCCCAGGTCGGATCGGACAGCCAGTGATCGGCTGTCGGGTTATTTGGGCGTGGTGGTCTGTTGCCGGATACAACATTAAAGGCGGTAACGCTCTCCGGTCGCATACCATACAGTAGTACATCCCCCGAGAGGACCTGTTTGTGGGGAGGTAGGAAGCGTTTGTCAACAATACGAGCCACGAGGTAGGAATAAAATACCTCGTAGGCGGTCACAGCAAAAGAGTAAACGTCGCTCTCCTTCGAAGGGTTACTGTGCTCGAAACCAAAATACAGCGGGTCCAACAGTTCTGGAGCCAGGTAACGGGTAGTCCCCGGCTTGGAAGTTGTCATGCCACCCCGCTCCGCGGTGGGACCGGTGATGATTCTCATGATTCCAAAGTCTCCGAGGCACGCGTCACCGTCCTCGGTAATCAATATATTTCCCTGGATGGATCAATGATTAGACGTGTTTGCCCTCGATGACCTCGGTTTCTCACCGGAGTAACGTTGCTGTGTACGATGTTTAGTGAATGTAAGTACTCGAGGCCACAGGTAGTTTGTGCAAGCTGTATATCGAGGACAAAGTCTCAGGTCACCCACTTGTGAAGACCATGGCGATCGCTTACCAGCTGTAATCTATCGGCCCCCTCATGTCTCTGAATGTACTCGACGATATTTCCGTTCGGCAGCCAAGGGCTGATGATGGAAAACGGGAACAACGTCTCCGAGACTCCGAGGAATGGCACCACGTTCCGATGCGAAACGTACTTCCACGCTACGATCTCACGGTAGAACCTCTGACCGGAGTTAGGTTGATACTCCAGTTGGAATAGGGAACTACCACATACCCGTTTGATTTTTTCCAGGTTCGCTGCCGTCTGGGTCCGAAAAACCTTGATGCACACCTGGTGCTCACCCTGTTTGCCTTTCCAAACGTCCGCGGATCCCCCCTTGACGGAGTGAGGGACAGTGGCGCCACCTAGCGTCACGTCGGGTGGAAAGTATGATTTGGGTAGAATGCCGTGTGCTGGTGAAATCTTGCGCAGTGTCCTGGAACACCTCTTCTTCAAGCTCGGATCCGCCGCGGCGGATGACACGACCTGATCGTCCAGGATTTAGCGCACGGGAAGGAATTCACGGAGGGAGGCGTACCTTGTCAAGGATTTCCACAAGGCTCTTTGCTTCTGCTGGGCTGAGCGGAAGTGAACCACTTGGCGATTGTTCACCCCGTAGAGTTGTGGATACAATGAAGGGGATAAGCTGTGACTCGACCCGGAGTTTTGCGAGGTCTTCGGGAACGATGGGAGGGATCCCTGGCGAAGAACTCTCCTTGTCAGTTGACCACGATCACTACGGTGCGGTTAGGACTCACTCCGGTGGGCTTGGGTTCTGACAGACATAGACCCCCGAGTCGGTAGGAGGTAACGAAGACTACACCCCATCGGAGGTTGTCCTCGTAATATAGGTTGAACCGCACCCCGGGCACGAGGCAAGGCGCTGTATGCAGCCAATACCTGGTCGTGATTTAAATTAAGGTGATGATTCAATATTCTTGCATCATGTACGGCCAGAGCGAAAATTAGCAGTGCCAGAACCGGTGCTGCCTTGCGACTCTTCGGCCTGCTGCCCAATAGGATGTCGCCGATTTTAACTTTCCAGACCGCAGCCCGTTCATAGCCGAGGGGGTGCGCATCAGCGCAGCCGCATCCCCAACACCACGTGTGTAATGTCTGGCATGGATCATTGATTTTGGCTGAAACCGCTCGCCGGAGGGGGCTCTTTGGCAGGGGCGTGAACGATCGCGCCCACGAGGTGGCCTTGGCAATAGCTGGCTATCCGTTCTTTGAGATCGCAATGGGAAACACCACCTCGAGAAATCGTAGAAGACATCGGTTGTCTCTTCGATGACCGCAGTCGGGATCTGCACACCCGCTGTAACGGTAAGGCCGCCTGTACCGTCCCTCCGACGAGGACTTCGTTCTCGATCAGGACAATGTCTCCGCCCGAGATGACAAAGCGTCGATAGGGGGATGCCCCGCTCGTGAGTCCGCATGCCTGTTTCGACTCGGGTGAGTGACCAGACTCTGTGCCGTCGCGAGGATCCTAGTTGTACCGGGTTCCTTGGTACATCATCGTTTACACGAAGCCCCGTGGCCTGCAGGATGCAGCTGATGCCGACGATTACCGGCATCAAATACCGTGTCGAGTGGGAGTCATAGTCAATTATCTCGAAATGACCAAGATCAAGTGCGGATAGTAGGGAGAACACGAGTAGATGGCGGTGTTATATGTTGTCGTACACGTTGACAATATGGTATGCCCTCAATGCACCCGTTCTGGTTTAGAAGCAACAACACAGACCCTCTATAAATTAAGGTTGACGTCAGTAACCGGTGAGCTGGTGCGCAACCGAGCACGAACTCCACCATGGCCGGCGTTCCTTCTCTGGGGGATCAGGTGTGCCTGTCAGATAGCCTGTGGTCAGCCGAAATGTTTGCAACGTTAAATCGTGAACGAGCGTGGCGTATACACCCACCTATCGGCTTTTCCAGCACACCTTGGGCACCCCGTTCCCGTACGCTCTCCTGGCCACCTACAAAGAAAAACAGGTCTAGTATCTCTCAGAAATCCTCGCACACCTGGAGGAAACACACCGTTCATCTGCGAATTTGATGGTCCGACATGTTCCTCCGGTTCCTGATGCTCCGGGAAGGTTCCATCCGAGTCCACGTGGAGCTGGTCATGGGTCTCACTCTCAGTTCGTTGATTGAGACCTGTGACCCGAAGATTCAGCAACGGCGAAAGCAGGTTCACAACCGATGACTCACGCGAATCTCCCACCAACATTTCTCCCCCTGTTTCCATTACCGAGTGAACTCGGGGACGATATTCCCCAGTTCTGCATAGGCGGCTGTGGGGTTGTCGCAGGGTTCCGGGACCCACCAGGGACACGGTTCTCTGCCCCGGACCTCTACCCTGCTGGCCACAGTTCGGGTTCGGGCGGGATGGGGCGGAAAGTGTCCTCTGGTGAGAATCAATGCTGGGTTGAGTGGCCTCGCTGTGCAAAACAAAACGATCAGGTTAACAAACTCCTGATCATGGAACGAAAGTGGTGCTAACGGGCTGCGCAAAACTCGTAACGCTTCTGGCATGTCCGGACGCGAGTCGGGTTCTTGACTCCAGCAGCATTCCATTAACTCCCATAGTATATGCGTGAGAGCAGGGTGAATGGGTCGTGAAGGGCGATCCCCCCGCATTATGGCCAATGCAACCGTGATAGAAAGATGCAGATCGAAGGGAGTGGAACCGGTGAATGTCTTCATGGAAGTATGATAATGGTCAGTCGGAGACCAATACGGATGTATTATCTAGAGCCTACCTCGACCATGACCATTGCGAACGAGAAAACATCCGCCTCCTTGCTCGGTGTACCCCGCCCCTGCAGGATTTCGGGTGCAGTCCACCGTGCAGTGCCGCCTGCTGTTGAAGAAGTGTCCTCTGCAGCGCCCTGATTACGAGCGAGGCCAAAATCAGTTATACGCGCATGACTGTTGGCGTCCACCATGATGTTTGGCTACCGGGATTGGTAAGTGAGTGAGACTGAGTCGGGTTACGATCGGCGACGGAGCACCCACCCCTTTTAGATCTCCGTGAACTACGTCGCACTGGTGGAGGTAGTTAAGCCCCTCTGCAATATCAACCAACTGTTGGAAAGTCAAGTTAAGGCCGTGTTCCTGGCGGGGGGGTGGAGGGCAAAGAAGGAACTTACAAGGGCGATTCTGCTCGTTTGTGGGTTCAACTTGATGTGAGTGGTCAGATTTCCGCCGGACATCCACTCCGACACAATCTGGAGGGGGTCAAAGGTTACGCCTATAAACGGGACGACGTTGACGTGTGTTAATCGTTTCCATATCACGGCCTCTCGGTAAAGCATCTGTTGAAAGCGTTAGGAAACGGCGAACGATTGTGAGTGGCATGACGAGTGCGCCCCTTTGTGACCTTCTCGGGACCGCCGGTCGAAGACACCCTCAACCTCTTGACGCAAACCTCGAGGCCGCCATACATTCCTTGAAACACGTCGGAAAACCCACCAGAGGCAATGTGGTTCTTGTTGATGTTGAGCTGGCCGACTGCTAAAACGTGTGATGATGGGATGTGCGTCCGGGATGTACAAATTTCCTGCAGCTTCCGAAGGACCTGTCTGAAGGCGACGCTGGCGGGGTCCAGATTATCTAACGCCTGCGGCAGTTCAGTGGTGAGTTGGTGGAGAGACGGAGAGATGGTACTTTGTCTAGATAGTCAATGACCTCCACCAGGTCGTTGGTTTGAAGGTTTGAGATTTGTTCGTCGAATTCTCCTCTGCCGAGCACATCACACACTTGGTCGGGGAGCTGGGGCACCGACCCGTCCAATTGGAGAAGCGCTCGGAGGTCGGAGTTCGCGAGCATGGACAGGTCCCCTCAGCGAACGGCGACGGGGTACACGAAGCAAAGGGGAAGCGAGGTAGGGGTGAGGTTACATCGTTGCTTACACCCGGGGGTCATGCAATGGTTGACCGTCACAGGCAACGGTAGGCAAACACGCGTCAAGCGCCCTGCTTGATCATCAAACCTGACCTTCCTTCCCGGGGCATGTTGATGCCAGATTGGGACACGCACCGACGCCAATAACGTGGGACAAATCCGTAGCCATCTTGAGTGGATTTCCCAGGGGGTGCGCAGCAGCGCACCACAACGCAATGGCGGGGTCACAGAGTTGTCGACGCACTCTCTGGGAAAGCTTTTGCGTATCAAGTTGTAGTCAGGCTTGCATAGAGCACTTTATTCTTATATACCAATGTAAAATGGGTGATGGGTCTTGGTGGAACGGCGAAATATGTTCGAACACAGGCAGCCTAAAACGGATTCGCTGGTGCTTCTATGACACGGATGGCCTTAGTCATCGTCGGTCTTGTGTCATACTCTAACTCTTCTCAAGCTCCAGTTTGGTTGTCGGCTATTCGTTCGACGTCAAGCTATTGGCCCTGTTACCATATACGGAGTGGTGAGGTTACTTCCGGGGTCCTACCTGGATTCAGAGGGTCATGTTGTTGGAAATCGCGGACGTCGTGGGGTGCTACGAAATGATCGGCTGCATGGAGTGGCGACATGGAGCGCGCATGGAGCACACACGAGGGAAACACGTAGCACGGGCCACCACGTAGTTTAGATTGCAGCCACGGACTCCTAGACAGATTGTATACAAAGGACCAAGTGTCTACCCCAATTATCGTTGAGTTTTCCCCTCCTCCGTTTGCGCACGTTGTTACATGTGTCGCGCGGTGCGCTGCCGCGCACCCCCTGGGATTTCCCTCCAACCAACAAGGCAGAGGGCGCCTTCTGGCAAATCCCCTCCCGTCCCCGGATACAAGCCCAGTAGACTATATTTCAACCGTCAGAGCCACTGGGAAGCAGGCTTGCCTCATCCCACCTCGATACGCTCGTACGTTAAGAGTGACCCAAGGGGTATCTACCGTTGCAGATTCTGGTGTTACATGCAGAACACATTCCTGTACAAACTACCCGACAACATATCGTATCGTAACTTTCTTCACCATATTCGCCGAACCCGAGAACTTGGCATGAGCCCAAACCGTGAGGACATCTCCACTCCTCGCCTTCTCGTACAGCTCCCCATCCGTTATCTCGATGGTGTGCTCCTTGAAACTATGGTGCGCGAGAAGGTTCCTCACCACAAAGCCACGCCACTTCTCCTCTGAGCCCCGCGCGGGTGATCCAATCGAGAGCTCGAACCAAGTAAAGCTGTTACGATACGTCCCGTAGTCTCCCAGGTAGGTCGACCACCCTTGGTCCTTAGAGACGACAACAACAACGACTTTACTCAGCGACTTGCCCTCGGGGATCTGTCGAGAGACAACGTAAGGAATGTAATCGTCACGAACGATGATGTCTTCTTCGTGTTCGTCGATAATTTCAGTTCCCGGTGTGGGTTCCTCGATAATCGTCTCGTGTCCTTGGGTCATCTCCGTCGTTGACGTCGTAAATACACGCTTCGGCATGCGGAAGAAGTTGCGCACGTATTTCCCAACCTTCTTGCCAAAACGACGACCGCGCCCCCCATTGCTTTTATGCGTACCACTCTCGGTATGGTGCGACGGTGAGGGTGACACGGGGGTGCTGCCGGATTGGTTGTCGGAGGCGCGGTGCTCGCTACGTTCCTCGGGCGTCGGAGGATCTGCAAACCAACCAACCAAACGTTAGACCTTGGGTTGTCACAACAAACTCGAAAGCATACTCTCTTCGAGGATGCCCCCGACCCAATCCCACTCCCCCATTATCGTCTCGTCGCCAAAGTCCTCCATGGATACCGCGGGTTCTTGGTGTTGGGCTTCACCAAGTGCCTGCAATGTCTGCATGACCTCGAACGCGGTAGGTCGGTCTTTCGATTCTTGGCTCCAGCAGGCCACAATCTGCTCCCACAACTCGTCCAACGTTCCATGCGAGGGGTTGTTAGACGGCCGCTCAGGTCGGAGACCTGCAATGACCTCATTCGCGATCTTTTCATCACTTCCATATGCGAATGGGGCGGCACCCGCCAAAATCTACCGCCAGGGATGAGGCGTCGAAATATAGAGTTTGGTATGGTAGACATACCTCAAACATGACCATGGAAAACGAATAAACGTCGGCGGCCTTTCCACCATCCCCGGATGGAACCCGTCTGCTCCTCGTGCCAAGAACCTCCGGTGCCATCCATCGGGCGTTGTTTGGTGCTGACTTGAAGGAAGGCTCATCACGCAAGACGATTTCAAGGCCGTACTCGGAGATGCAAGCAACTCCACCACCATCCACCAGAATGTTATGCTGGGGGTTGTTAGCCTCCCTCATCCCGGACGAAAAAATGAAGGCTTACTCCTTTTAAGCTCCCATGAACCAGGTTATACTTATGCAGGTAGGCCAACCCGCGAGCGACATCCAGTAACTGACATCGACAGCGGGTCAGGATCATTCAAAAACCCGATGACCGCGCCGGGAACAACCACTTACCAAATTGAGTTTATCAACACCGGGGTGCTCACGCACGTACTCAGACAAGTTTCCGTTGGGCATCCAAGGGTATACAAGGGAAAAAGGAGGAGTGACGGAGCCGAACCCAAGGAAACTGACCACGTTTGGGTGCCGCAGTCGCTTCCACATGACCCCACCAGTGCACAGTCTCTGTGGAAGCACGAACGGAAACTACATCGATAAGAGGCGGTTTGGAGGAGGGGGAAGACGTACACGCTTAAATGCAACGAAATTATTGCTGCAGTCAGGACTGATCGTCTTGATAGCGACCAACTTTCCGTCCATAAACCATTGGCGAGTGCTGGTCATCCTTCCTGTGGAGGAGGCTCCGTCATGAGGGTCAACGGGACGAGTATGGGAGATCCAGTAGCTCTTCGGCAGAAGGCCACACCGGGCGGATATTCTCTGGAGCCCATATAAACACCGACTTCGAAGTGTGGGGTTGTCCAACGAGGAGTTGAGAACCTAATACCAGACAAAGTCAGGAATGTTCTGGAGGAGCGAAGCGGTTACCTGATCGAAGACCTCGATGAGTATGAGGGTCTCCTCCTCTCGCATTCCAAAAAGTGTGTTATCCCTATACCCAAATATGCGGTGGATCTTCTGGGTGTGCTCGTCTGAGCTTGCATCGAATTCGGTGAGTATTTTGAGCACGGCAATGTCCGGGGTAGCCTTCTCCAAAAAATCAACGAATTCGGACACTGAAGGCCTTTTCTCCACCTCCTGAACCAACGAAGATCGTACAAGCTCCCAAAGTTCGTCCGAAAGTCCAAGCTCCTTCTCCCCAGAAGGTCTCGGCGGCCGCTCACCAACTATGATTTTTTTCATTACAACTCCCTGGGCCTTATTCTCAGGGAACGGCAATTGTCCGGTGAACACCTGAGGGAAGGGACAAGAGGCTGTTTCAAAAAAACGAAAGGACCCCACGGTGACCGTTCCTCACCTCAAACGTGACCATCCCTAGAGCAAAAGTGTCTGATTCGGGCGTGGAGAGGCCCGATTTTCCTTTGTTGGTGCCAAAGAGCTCGGGGGCCATCCATTGCTGGGATCCTCGGAACTTAGGTGATGAAGTCTCCGCACAGTTAAGGCTAGCGATACTGGTGAACCCGAAGTCACCGAGACGCGCACAGCCCGACCTGTCAACAAGGACATTGTCCTGGGGTGGGGGGTGGTGAGATTGCCATGTACAGACGTGTGACTGAGAACGCGCACCCCTTTCAAATCTCCGTGCACGATGTCGAGGGAGTGCAGGAACGATAAACCATGACTGATGTCGAGCAACTGAACTCGCGTTAGCTCGAATCTAACGCGCTCTCTGACCGACACACCAATTGCAATCGACTGGCTTCCGAGTTTTTCCCAACATAGTCCCGCACGTTCCCGTTCGGCATCCACTCGGATACCATGCAAAGGGGTGTGGGTGCTTCCGAAACTCCCAGGAATGGGACGATGTTGGGGTGGGAGATCCGCCTCCATATCACTACTTCCTTGCAAAAGACCTGGTGGCGCTAGTCAACTGGGGGTGCGGGGGCCCAGAAATATTGGATGAGATACCTTGCGCACTTTCCGTACGTCGTCTCCCTTGTATAAACGGAGGGCCTTTATCGCCACTCGTTTCTCGTCGTAAATGCCTTCCCAAACGTCGCTAAAACCGCCGCAGGCAACGGGACCGCCGGTCGTTCGGATGAG
>Ga0307516_10005251_pt1 | contig 15582 bp, 5 predicted proteins | sample 19_EM_MG_FD_203310 | JGI IMG/M metagenome (GOLD analysis project Ga0307516, IMG submission 203310) | Populus trichocarpa ectomycorrhiza microbial communities from riparian zone in the Pacific Northwest, United States - 19_EM | ecosystem: Host-associated > Plants > Roots > Unclassified | place...
AGGCACACACTCACGCCAGCACCGATGCGCGCGGCCATGCCGGCGCCAACGCCGGTGCCGGGGTGGGTTGGCTGGATACCGGAGCACCGATCAGCCCCGGCGAAGCCCGCCGCCTCGCCTGCGACGCGCACATCGTGCCCGCCGTCCTCGGCGGCGACAGCCAAGTCCTCGACCTCGGCCGCACCCGACGCCTGTTCACTGGCCCCATCCGCCGCGCCCTGATCCTCCGCGACGGCGGCTGTGTTTTCCCAGGGTGCGATCGACCCGCCCGCTGGGCCGAGGGTCACCACTTGATCCCGTGGGCCAACGGCGGCACCACCACTCTGACCAACGCCTGCCTCATCTGCCGCCGACACCACCGCCTCCTCCACAACAACAGCGGCTGGCAAGCGCGCCTCGGCCCCGACGGACACCCCGAATTCCTCCCACCGGCCACCATCGACCCGCAACGCCGACCACAACGCAACACCTTCCACCACCGCCAATAACCCACCATGCTGTTGCGCCGAGTCGCCCCGGAACACTCCGGGCACTGCTTCACGGCCGCCCGCGACCTCCGAGCCCTCGGTCGTGCAGGCGCCGAGCACGACGGCGACACGACACCACACCGCATCCGCCGACTCCCTACCTCCAGCCCCGGCCCACCCCGGCCCACCCCGGCCCCAGCCATGATCACAAACGGTGGTTGTCGGTTCCGGTTAGTTGAGTCCGGCGGGCCTGGGAACGGAGACCTGGACCCGGAGGCCGTCGTGACCGGTGGACGATGCCGCGATGATGCCGTCGTGCGCGCGGGTGATCGAGCGTGCGATTGCCAGACCGAGGCCGGCACCCCCGCCGTGGTGGATGCGGGCTCCGGACAGCCGGCGGAACGGCTCGAAAAGGGCGGCCACCGCGTCGACTGGCACGTCGTCGCCGGTGTTCGCGACGATCAGGGCCGGGTCGTCGCCGACCTGCACGTCGATGGTGCCGTCTGGCCGGTTGTATCGCACGGCGTTCTGCACCAGGTTGCTGACAAGGCGTTCCAGCAGCACCTGTTCACCCAGCACGATGCGCGGGCGCAGCGTGCTGGTGATCGTGATGCCGGCCTCGGCGGCCCGGGAGCGCTGGGAATCAAGCACCTCCGCGGTGATCAGGTCGAGCCGCAGCGGCGTGCGCGACAGCAGGCCGCGGTCGCTTTCGGCGAGGACCAGGAGACCCTCGATCAGCCGCTCGTTGCGTTCGTTGGTCTCCAGCAACTGGGCGGTGAGTAGCGCGAGCTGATCCTCGGTGCGGGCGCCGGCCATGCCGACCTCGATCAGCATCCGCTGGACCGCGAGCGGAGTGCGCAACTCGTGCGAGGCGTCGGCGGCGAATCGGCGCTGTGCCTCGTAGCCCACGGCGATGCGGTCCATCATGTCGTCGATCGTGCGGCCGAGCAGGGCCAACTCGTCGCGACCGGCACCGGGCCGCAGCCGGTGACCCAGATTCTGCGGACCGACGTTTGCGATCACCGGAATCAGGTCCCGGATCGGTCGCAGGCACCACCGCACGGCGAGGAGACATGCCGCCAGGAAGGCCGCGAGCACCGGTGTCAGGGCGAGGCCGGTCACGAGGCTGGGGCGCCGGAAGATCTGGACGCAGACGAATGAGGTGTCGGCGTCCGGTGCCCGCAGCATGTCCACCCGGCACCAGGACGGTCCGAACTCCCGCCACGCCGCGAGCACGTAGTCGGCGAGGACGGGGGCGAACTGAGCCGCGACGAGGACGATCCCGCAGAGCAGGAGAACTCGGCGGGCCGGCGAGGGCGACCTCATGGTCCGAGCCGATAGCCGACCCGGGGCATGGTGTGAATCACCGGTGGGTCGCCCAGCTTGCGGCGCAGGGTCATGACGGTGGTGCGGACGGTGTTGGTGAACGGGTCGGCGTTCTCGTCCCACGCCTGCTCCAGCAGATCCTCGGCGCTGACCACGCGGCCGTCGGCGCGCATCAGCACGTGTAGGACGGCGTATTCCTTCGGCGACAGCGAAAGCATCAGCCCGTCGCGAGCAGCGGTGTGCCGGGTTACGTCCAGCACGATGCCGGCCTGCTCCAGCACCGGGGGGCAGCGCCGGAGCCGACCGCCGGGACAGCGCCTGCAGCCGCGCGACGAGTTCGGCGAACGCGAACGGTTTGGTCAGATAGTCGTCGGCGCCGAGGCCGAGGCCTTCGACGCGATCGCGGATCCCGGCTGCGGCGGTCAGCAGCAGCACCCGCGTGCCGAGCCCCGACGCGGCGATCCGCCGGCACACCTCGTCGCCGGTGCTGCCAGGCATGTCCCGGTCGAGGACGGCGACGTCGTAGCGGTTGACGCCGAGCTTCTCCCAGGCGGTGACGCCGTCGTAGACCACGTCGACGGCCATGGACAACCGCCGCAGTCCCTCGGCCACCATGTCGGCCAGCACCCGCTCGTCGTCCGCGACCAGCACCCGCAACGCCGCGCCCTCCTCGCCTTCCGTGATCGCTGCCATCCGTGATCGCCCGCCAGGCTGGCACAGTACCGATAAAGGATCCATAAGGACGTTGCCGACGTCCCCTGGACGGGCGCCTGCGCAGCATGGCACCCCATGAGATCTCTCCGTCGATGTCTCGCCGCCATCCTGCTGGTCGCGGCACTGACCGCCGCACCCGTGAGTGCCCAGCCGGCATCCGCAATCGCGTACGGCGAGGACGTCCGCGACGGCGCCTATCGGTTCTCGGTGCTGCTGACCATGACCGGCCTGCCGCAGGCCAGCTCTGGTACCCGCGACAGCTCCTGCTCCGGCGCTCTCATCGCGCCCCGTTGGGTGATCACCGCGGGGCACTGCCTCCGCACCGCCGACGGCCGACGGGTGAGCAGGACTGTGGCGGAGCGCACCACCGCGACCGTCGGGCGGGCGGATCTGGCCAGCCGGGAGGGTGACGAGGCCGAGGTCGTCGCCGTGCATCAGGCGGAAACCGCCGACGTGGCCCTGGTCGAGATCGACACCGCGGTCACCGACATCGCGCCGCTGCGGATCGGCACCGCGCCGCCGGCGGTGGGCGAGGTCGTCCGGCTGACCGGGTACGGGCTGACCGTCGATGAGGAGCCTTCAGGCCGGTCAAGGGCGGGGCGGTCGGACGGGGAGTCCGCGGCGACGAGACGGCTGCAGACGGGGCAGTTCGTCGTGGGCCGAGTGGGCGACTCGCTCATCGAGACATCCGGCAGAGCCCCGCGCGAGAACACGAGCCCGTGCCCGCACGACTCCGGCGGACCGTACTTCCAGCAGCGGAAGGACGGGACCGCCGTCCTGGTCGCCGTGGTCAGCAGCGGGCCGGGATGCCCCCACCCGGGGCCCGACTTCAGTGCCCGCACCGACAATCTCGCCGACTGGATCGCAGACACGATCGCCGGGACGGGCTTGCCTTATCGGCACCTGATCGGCTACGGCCTCGGCAGCCTGGTCGCGCTGGCGGTCGTCCTCATGCTGATTCTCGTCGCCCGCTGGCGCACTTCGTCCTCCGGTCCGCGGCCCTGACCGGTCGCAGCCGTCTCCGACACGCTGCCGGACATGATCTGGGCACTGCTGCTGGGCACTGCTGCTGGGCGTGCTGAGCCTGTTGGCGATGGCGGACATCGACGTGGCGTCGGCCGAAGCGCATCTTCGCCGGGCCGTTGATCGAGGACCTGCGGCCGGCCCGACCTCGTCGCTGCCGGCGGCCGCCACCCCCAACTCTGGACGGCTTGGCCTTGCGCCGTTCGACTACAGCACAAGTTCCATGAAGACGTCGGCCCGGGCGTACGGGGCCAGCGGGATCCGTTCGGCTGGCACGTGCTGGAAGCCGGCGGCCTCGTAGAGGTGGACCGCGTTCGGCAGCTTCGTGCTGCTGCCGAGGAAGACGGTGGCCGCGCCCAACTCCCGGGCGCGTTCGATCGTCGTCTGGATGAGCAGCCGGCCGATGCCCCGGCCCCGGGCGGCCGGCGTCACGGCCATCTTGGACAGCTCGTAGGCACCGTCGGGGCCCGGCACCAGGGACACGCAGCCGACGATCTCCTCGCCGTCCCGGACGATCAACACATCGCCGCCCCGATCGACGATGGTGGCGAACGGGTCGTCGAGGGTCTTGCGGTCCGAGGCCTCGATGGTGAAGAGGCCGCTGATCCACTCCTCGTTCAGCGCCCGGAAGGCGTCGGCCTCGGCGGGCGTGGTCATGGACGTGATGCTCAGTGTGCTGTGACTCATGCTTGGATTCTCACGCGCAGCCAATTCGAACGTCCAATATCTTGCTCTAGGTCATCGATATGCTGGAGATATGGATGCCGAGCTGCGCCACCTGCGGTACTTTGTCGCCGTCGCGGAGGAACTGCACTTCGGCCGGGCTGCTCAGCGGTTGCGGATGGCCCAGCCGCCACTGTCCCAGCAGATTCGCCAGCTGGAGGTGATGATCGGCACACCGCTGTTCACGCGCACCTCCCGCTCGGTGGTGCTGACGGCCGCTGGGGAGGCCTTCCTGGCCCGGTCCCGCCGGACCCTCGCGAACGTGAGCGACGACATGGTCGAGGCCGGCCGCATCGGCCTCGGCGAACAGGGTCGCTTCGACGTCGGCTTCGTCAGCTCGGCGATCCAACTCGGCGTGGCGGAGCGCATCCGCCGTTTCCGCGAGCGCTACCCGGCCGTCCACCTGCGCCTGCACGAGGGCTACACCTCGGAGATCACCGGCCGGCTGTTGCAGGGCGAGGTGGACCTGGGCGTCGTCCGCGACGCGGACCCCCACGAGGAACTGACGGCAACGGCGTTCGCCAGCGAGCGCTACGTGGCCGTCCTGCCGGCAGACCACCCGCACGCCGGGGACGAGACGCTCGACGCGGCGGCGCTGAGCCACGACCCGTTCGTGTTCTTTCCCCGGCTGGCCGGAGAACTGGCCTACCAGCGCAACCTGCGGCCCTGCCTGGAAGCCGGCTTCACCCCGCGCATCGTCCAGGAGGCAAGCACCTGGCCGACCGTCGCTCACCTGGTCGCGGCCGGCCTGGGCGTGACGATCGCCCCGGCCAGCACCGCGGCGGTCGCGCCGCCGTCGGTCCGGGTGCTGCCACTGATCGGTACAAACGCGACAAGCGAGGTCCAAATCGTGCGCCGCAAGGGAGACATCCGAACAACCTCCGCGGACTTCGGCTCCCCCACCTAGGCGGTGGGCGGCACCACGGCGCGCATCCTTGGAGGTTAGGCTAACCTAATCTCGCGTCGGCGACGCGCGCCCGACCGGGCGACCACATCGGAGGTGCGGGTCAGATGACGGCAGGGCTGCAGGGTGTCGAGGAGCTTCTCGCGCGGTGGAACAACCACACCCGTCCGGAGATCACCTCGACGGCGGTCGCTGACTTCGTCGCGCAGGCCCGGCGTACCCCCGAGGCGCTGGCGCTGGTCGCCGGCGAGACCCGGCTCACCTACCGGGAGCTGAGCGGCCGGGTCTTCGCGGTCGCGCGGCACCTGCGCGAGCGGGGCGTCCGGGCCGAGGACGTGGTCGGCATCGGCATGCCGCGCTCCGCCGAGATGGTCATCGCAGTGCTCGGCGTCATGGTCGCCGGCGGCGCCTTCGTGCCGGTCGATCCGGCCTGGCCGGACCAGCGCCGCGAGCAGGTGCTGGCCGAGGCGCGGGCCAAGCTCGTGCTGACCGAGCTTCCCGAAGGGGCCGCCGACGCGCCCGGGGTCGAGATCGCCGGCGGCCAGCTCGCCTACGTCATCTTCACCTCGGGCTCGACCGGCACGCCCAAGGGCGCGATGATCCGGCACGAGGCCATCGCCGAGCGGCTGCGCTGGCAGGTCGAGCACATTCTGCATTTCGGCCCGGGCGACGCGTCGTTGTTCAAGGCTCCGCTGTCGTTCGACATCAGCGTCAACGAGATCCTGCTGCCGCTGGTCTCCGGCGGCTACGTGGTGGTGGCCGAGCCCGGCGGCGAGCGCGACCCGCAGTATCTGCTCGACCTGATCGCCACCGAGGGTGTGACGTTCGTCTACCTGGTCTCGTCCATGCTGGACGTGCTGCTGCAACTGGCCCGTGGCACCCACCTGCTGGACGGGCTCAAGCACGTGTGGTGCGGCGGCGAGGTGCTCACCCCGGAGTTGTTCGAGCGCTTCCGCGCCCAGCTCAGCACCACGCTCTACCACGGATACGGTCCGGCCGAGGCGACCATCGGCGTCTCGCACGTGATCTACCGCGACTCGGCCGAGCGGATCGCCACCTCGATCGGCCGGCCCAACCCACACACCCAGCTCTACGTCCTGGACGACGAGCTGACGCCGATCGGTCCCGGGGTCACCGGCGAGCTTTACGCCGCCGGCTTCCTGCTCGGCCGCGGCTACGTCAACGCGCCCGCGCTGACCGGCGCGCGGTTCGTCGCCAACCCGTTCGGCGAGCCGGGCGCGCGGATGTACCGCACCGGCGATCTGGCCCGCTGGCATGCCGACGGCACGCTGGAGTTCGTCGGCCGTGCCGACAACCAGGTCAAGATCCGCGGCATGCGGCTGGAACTGGAGGAGGTCGAGGCCGTCGTCGCGACACACCCGGCGGTGCGCCAGGCCGTCGTGGTCGTGCACGACCGGCACCTGATCGGGTACGCGGTGACGACCGCTCCCGCCACCCCGGACGAGCTGCGCGCCTGGTGCGCCGACCGGTTGCCGGAGTACATGGTCCCATCGGCGTTCGTGCTGCTGGACGCGTTCCCGCTGACCCCGAACGGCAAGGTCGACCGGCGCGCGCTGCCCGCCCCGATCCTGGCCCACCCGGCCTCGCGGGCGCCGCGCACGCCCACCGAGGCGGCGCTCTGCGAGGTCTTCGCCGCCGTGCTGGGCCTGGACGCCGTCGGCGCCGAGGACGACTTCTTCGCGCTCGGCGGGGACAGTATCGTCGCCATCGGGGCCGTCCGCGCCGCCCGGCGGGCCGGCTTCACGCTCCGCGCCCGCGACCTGTTCGCCAACCCCACCCCGGCCGGCCTCGCGCTGGTCGTCTCGTCCGCCGCCGAGCCCGAGGCCGCCGCGGTGGACCCGACCGGGCCGGTGCCGCCGACGCCGATCGTTGCCTGGCTGGACGAGGTCGGCAACGGGATGGACGGCTTCTTCCAGGCCGTCACGCTGCGCACGCCGGAGGGCCTTACGCAGCCGGAGCTGCACGCGCTGGTGGACGGGCTGCTGGCCGCGCACGACGTGCTGCGAGCCACGGCCGGCGGTGGGGCAACCGCGGCCGAGATCGCCACCGACGGCGGCGCGGTGCTGACGATCGCACCGGTGGGAGCCGTCACCGCGGCCGACGTCGTCACCGTCGACGGGGACCTGGACTCCACGGTCGCGCGCTTGAGCCCGGAGCGGATGATCGCCTTCGACTGGAGCCCGGGACAGCGCCGGCTTATCGTCGCCGTGCATCACGTCGTCGTGGACGGGGTGTCTCTGCGGGTGCTGGCCGAGGATCTGCGTACCGGGCTGCCCGTAGCGCCCGCGCCGACCTCGTACCGGCAGTGGGCCACGGCCCTGGCCCAGGCGGATTTCACCGCCGATGAGGCGCACTGGGCCGCGGTTGCGGCCGAGCCGGTGCCGCCGCTCGGCAGCCGGGCGCTGGATCCGGCGCGGGACACGGTCGCCACCGAGCGCACGCTGACCGTCACGCTGTCGCCGGAGGTCACCGAGGCGTTGCTCAGTGCGGTGCCCGCCGCCGTGCACGGCGGGGTCAACGACGCGCTCGTGGCCGCCCTGGTGCTGGCGATCTCGCCGGACGCGCCGATGCTGCTGGAGCTGGAGGGCCACGGCCGCGAGGAGGACGCGGTCGATCTGGACCTGTCCCGCACCTTCGGCTGGTTCACCACGCTCTTCCCGGTGCGGCTGGATGTCGCCGGGCTGTCCGTCGCGGCGGCGGTGAAGGCAGTCAAGGAACAGCTGCGCGCGGTGCCGGCCAACGGGCTGTCCTACGGCGCCCTGCGATACCTGGCGCCCCGGCCCGAGCTCGCGGTGCAGCCGCAGGTGCTTTTCAACTACCTGGGCCGGTTCGGCACCGACAGCGGGGCCGACTGGGAGACCGTCGTCGACGGTGAGGTAGTGGTGGAGCGGCGGGATCCGCGGATGCCGCTGCCACGGGCGTTGGAGGTCAACGCCGTCGCCGTCGACGCCGGGCTGTCGGCCACCTTCAGCTGGGCGCCGGGCGTGCTCGCCGAGGACCGGGTACGCGCGTTCGCGGACCGCTGGGTCGCCCTGCTGACCTCGATCGCGACCGACCCGGCGGTGACCGGCCACACGCCGTCGGACTTCCCGCTGGTGGCGCTGAGCCAGGCCGACGTGGACGCCCTCGGGCCCGAGGTGACCGGGGTGCTGCCGCTGACCCCGCTGCAGGCCGGCCTCTACTTCCACGCCACCTATTCGCCGGGCGTCGACCCGTACGTGGTGCAGCAGCTGATCGAGCTGGACGGACCGCTGGACGCGGACCGGTTGCGCCGGGCGGCCGGTGAGCTGTTCGACCGCTACCCGAACCTCGGCGCCGCGTTCCGGCCGGTCGGTGCCGGCGAGGTGGTGGCCGTGACCGGCCCGCGCCCGGAGCTGCCGTGGCGCCTGGTGGTCACCGACGACGTCGACACCGTGGCCGCCGCCGAGCGCGCCGAGCCGTTCGACCTGGGCCGCCCGCCGGGCATGCGGTACGCGCTGGTCCGGCTCGCCGCCGACCGGCACGTGCTGGTGCAGACCGTGCACCACATCGTCGCCGACGGCTGGTCCGTCCCGCTGATCCTCAACGACCTTCTCGCCCGCTACGCCGGCCAGCCGCTGCCGCCCGTCCCCGCCTTCGGTGACTTCCTGGCCCGGCGTGGCACCGGCGACCCGGACGCGTATGCCCGCCTGCTCGACGGGGTGGACGAGCCGACCCTGCTGGCCCCCGGCCCGCCCGCCCCCGCGGCCCGGCTGTCCGCCACCGTCGACGGCGCCGGCGTCCAGGCGGTCGCCCGCGCGCACGGCGTCACCGTCGGCAACGTCCTCGCCGCCGCCTGGGGCGTGCTCGTCGGCCGGGTCTCCGGCCGCACCGACGTGGTCTTCGGCTCGACCGTCTCCGGCCGCGGCGGCGACTTGCCCGGCATCGACGCGATCGCCGGCCTGCTGATCAACACCGTGCCCGCCCGGGTCCGCTGGGCCGGCGCCGACACCCTGGCCGACGTGCTGCGCGGCTTCGCGGCGAGCCAGCGGGAGGTGGTCGAGCACGAGCAGACCGCCCTGGGCGACGTGCAGCGCCGGATCGGCCTGCCGGAGCTTTTCGACACCCTCGTGGTGGTGGAGAACTACCCGGCGGCGGCCGCGCCGGACGGCGGGGATCTGCGGATCGCCGGGATGCGGGTGATCGAGGCGCCGCACTACCCGGTGACGCTGATGGTCAAGCCGGGCGCGACGATCGCCGTCGATCTCACCCACCGGCTGGCCCCGGAGACCGCCGAGCTGCTGCTGGAGCAGTACGTCCGGGTGCTGACCGCGATCGCCGCCGACGCGTCCCGGCCGGTTGCCGCCCTCGACCTGCTCACCGCCGACCAGCGAGCCACCGCACTCGCCCTCGGGATCGGCGCCCCCGCCCCCGGGACCGGGACCGGGCCCAGCACCGAGACCGGCATCGCCACCGCCACCGGCATCGCCACCGCCACCGGCATCGCCACCGCCACCGGCATCGGCATCGGGACCGGGACCGGGGCCGGCATCGGGACCGTGCCGGAGCTGATCGCCGCCGTTGATCCGGATCTGACGGCCGTGCGCGCCGGCACGGTGGAGCTGACCTACGGCGAGCTGTGGACGCGCGCCGGGGCGGTCGCGGGCGCCCTGCACGCTGCCGGGGTCCGCCGCGGCGATGTGGTCGCGGTCGCCACCCGGCGGACCGCCGAGCTTCCCGTCGCGCTGCTCGGCGTGCTCCGGGCCGGTGCCGCCTACCTGCCTGTGGATCCCGGCTATCCGGCCGCCCGCATCGAATTCATGCTCGAGGACGCCGCCCCCGTCTGCGTGCTCGTGGACGACCCGAGCGCCCGCGTGCTGCCCCCGCACGACCTGCCGACCGTCCGGGTCCGCACCGCGCGCGGTGACGTGCCGGCGGTGCGGGTGGAGGGCGGCGACGCCGCGTCCGTGGTGTACACCTCCGGCTCGACCGGGCGCCCCAAGGCCGTCGTCGGCACCCACGCCGGCCTCGCCAACCGCCTGGCCTGGGCCCGGGAGGCCTGGGACGGCGCGGTGCGGGTGGCGAAGAGCTCGATGAGCTTCATCGACGGCACCACCGAACTGCTCGGCGGCCTGGTCGCGGGCGCCACCGTCGTGGTCGCCGACGAGACGGCCGCGTCCGACGGCGCGGCCCTGGCCCGGCTGGTCGCCGAGTCCGGTGCCACCCAACTGCTCGCCGTGCCGAGCCTGGCCGCCGCGCTGGCCGAGACGGCGCCGGACCAGGTCCGTGGCGTCCAGCGGTGGATCACCAGCGGCGAAGCTCTGGCCGCGGACACCGTCGCCGCGCTGATGGCGGCCTCGCCCGGTGCCACGATCATCAACTCCTACGGCGCTTCCGAGAACACCGGCGACGTGCTGGCCGGGCCGGTCACCGCCGGTGCGCCGGTCACCCTCGGCCGGGCCGTGCCCGGGGTGCGGGTCTACCTGCTCGACGCCGCCCTCGACCCGGTCGCGCCCGGCGCGGTCGGCGAGCTGTACGTCGGCGGCGTCCAGCTCGCGCGCGGCTACCGGGGCCAGGGCGGCGCCACCGCGGCCCGCTTCGTCGCCGACCCGTTCACCCCCGGCGAGCGGCTCTACCGCACCGGCGACCTGGGGCGCTGGCTGGACGCCGAGGTCTCCGGGGGCGGGGTCGAGTTCCTGGGGCGCAACGACGACCAGGTCAAGGTCAACGGGCACCGGGTCGAGCTGGCCGAGGTGGAGGCGGCCCTGCTGCGCCGGCTCGGGGTCCGCGAGGCCGTCGCCGTGGCGCGCAACCGCAGGAGCCTGCACGCGTACGTGGTCGCCGAGGCGGGGGAGACCATCGACCCGCAGGGGCTGCTGGCCACGTTGCGCGAGGAACTGCCCGGGTATCTGGTGCCCGCGACGGTGACCGTGCTGGACGCCGTACCGCTGCTGCCCAACGGCAAGCGGGACCGGCGCGCCCTGCCGGACCCGGCCGCCGCCGTGGCCGCGCCGCCGCGCACGCCGCGCGAGGCGCTGGTCTGCGACCGGCTGGCGAGCGTGCTCGGCGTCGATTCCGTCGGCGTGCACGACGACTTCTTCGCCGCCGGCGGGGACAGCATCACCGCCATCCGGCTGGTCAACCTGCTCGCCCGGGACGGGATCGTGCTCTCCACCCAGGACGTCTTCCACACCCGTACCGCAGCGGCGATCGCCGCCCTCGGCGCGGAACCGGCACCCGAGGCCGGCGCCGCGCCCGCCGCCGAGGTCTGGGAGCTGTCGCCGCTGCAGCAGGGCGTCTACTACCAGGCCACCTTCTCCGACGGCGCCAACACCTACATCGCGCAGAACGTCTTCGACCTGGACCGGCGCGTCGACGTGCCCGCCCTGGAGCTGGCCTACGCCGCGCTGCTCGACCGGCACCCGACGCTGCGGGTCGGCTTCACCGGCGACCCGCGCCCGCTGCAGTTCGTCCACGCGGCCGTGCCGGCGGTCGTCACGGTGCTGGACGGCGACCCGGAGCTGATCGCCGCCGAGGACCGCGAGCGCCCGTTCGATCTGACCGACCCGCCGCTGATCCGGCTCACCGTCATCCGCCGGCCGGACGGCACCGACCGGCTGCTGCTGACCTGCCACTTCCTGCTCTGGGACGGCTGGTCGCGCGAGCTGGTGCTGCGCGAGCTGTTCGCCCTGTACGACTCCCGGGGCGCCGGCGGGGTGCTGCCGCTCGACGGCCCGGCCTTCACCGACTACCTGGCGTGGATCGCCGCGCAGGACGCCGCCGCCTCGGCCGCCGCCTGGAAGGCCGTCCTGGACGAGCCGACCATCGTCGTGCCGGAGGCCGCCGGCCGCGAGCCGATGCTCTCCGACCGGATCCTCGCCGCCCTGCCGACCGCGGTGACCACCCGGCTCAACGAGCAGGCGCGCCGGGCCGGCGTCACCCTGAACTCGGTGCTCACCGCCGCCCTCGGCCTGGTGCTGGGTCACCGCACCGGCCGCGGCGACGTCACCTTCGGCACCACCGTCGCCGGGCGCCCGACCGGCCTGCCCGGCATCGAGAACGTCATCGGCCTGTTCCTCAACACCGTGCCCGCCCGGGTCGCCGCCACGCCCGGCGCGTCCGTCGCCGACCTGGCCCGCCGGGCCCAGCAGGACCGGCTCGACCTGGCGCCGCACGAATACCTGGGCCTCGGCGACATCCAGCGCGCGGCCGGCCACGACCAGCTCTTCGACACCCTGTACGTGCTGCAGAACTTCCTCGCCGACGACACGTTCGCCGAGCTGGAGGCCGCGCAGGGCATCGTCGACGTGGAGTACACCGACACCACGCACTATCCGCTGACCTGGGTGCTCACCCCGGGCGCCAACCTGCGGATCAAGCTGGAGTACCGTCCGGACGTCATCACCGCGGCGACCGCCAAGTCCATGGTGGACGAGCTGGTCACCGTGCTGCGGACGCTGGCCGACGGGCTTGAGATCGCGGCCGGTGCGGTGCCGCTCGACGCCGTGGCCCTGCGAGGCAAAGATGCCGAAATTCCGGACATCACCATCGCGGAGATGCTGGCGGCGCAGGCCCAGAAAACCCCGGCAGCGGTGGCACTTGTCGCCAACCAGCAGGAGCTGACCTACGCCGAGCTGGACGCGCGGATCGACGCCGTCGCGCGCGGGCTGGTCGCCCGCGGTGCCGGCCCGGAGCAGATCGTCGCGCTGGCCCTGCCGCGCGGGATCGACATGGTCGTCGCGCTGTTCGCCGTGCTCCGGGCCGGGGCGGCGTATCTGCCGCTGGATCTGGACCTGCCGGCCGAGCGGCGGCAGCAGATGGTCGACGACGCCCGGCCGCTGCTGGTGCTCACCTCGCTGGACGGCCTGGCGCGGGACGACGGCCCGGTGACCCACCCGGACTTCACCGGCGACCGGCTGGAGCGGCCCGCGTACGTCATCTACACCTCGGGATCCACCGGCAAGCCCAAGGGTGTCGTCACGCCGTACCGGGGGCTGACGAACATGCAGCTCAACCACCGGGCCGAGATCTTCGACCCGACCGTGGCGCGGGCCCGGGCGGCCGGCGTCGACCGGCTGCGGATCGCGCACACGGTGAGCTTCTCCTTCGACATGTCCTGGGAGGAGCTGCTCTGGCTGGTCGAGGGCCACGAGGTGCACGTCTGCGACGAGGAGCTGCGGCGGGACGCGACCGCGCTGGTCGCGTACTGCCACTCCCACGGCATCGACGTGATCAACGTGACCCCGACCTATGCGCACCACCTTTTCGCCGAGGGCCTGCTCGACGGGCACCGGATGTGGCTGGTGCTGCTCGGCGGCGAGGCCGTCACCGAGGCGGTCTGGTCCCGGCTCAGCGACCCCGCCGGCCCGACCGGCTACAACCTGTACGGCCCCACCGAGTACACGATCAACACCCTGGGCGCCGGTACGGGCGACAGCACCACCCCGACCGTGGGTAAGCCGATCTTCAACACCCGGGGACACGTCCTGGACACCTGGCTCCGCCCGGTCCCGCCCGGCGTCGTCGGCGAGTTGTACATCGAGGGCGCCGGCCTGGCCCGCGGCTACCTGCACGCGCCCGGCCTGACCGCCTCCCGCTTCGTCGCGGCCGGCGACGGCAGCCGGCTCTACCGCACCGGTGACCTGGTGCGCGAGCGCCCGGACGGCAACCTGGACTTCCTGGGCCGCAGCGACGACCAGGTGAAGATCCGCGGCTACCGGATCGAGCTCGGCGAGGTGGAGTCCGCGGTGGCGGCCGTGCCCGGCGTCCGCCAGACCGCCGTGCTCGCCCGCGACGGCAAGCTGCACGCCTACCTGGTCGGCCCGGTGGAGCCGGCCGCGGTCCGGTCGGCGCTCACCGAGCGCCTGCCGTCCTACATGGTCCCGTCGCTGTATGCCGTCGTGGATGCCCTGCCGATGACCGTCAACGGCAAGCTCGACGCCGCCGCGCTGCCACCGGCGACGCCGATCATGTCCGCCGCCCGTGGCCCCCGCGACGAGCGGGAGGCCCTGCTCTGCGGCATCTACGCGGACGTGCTCGGCCTGCCGGCGGTCGGCATCGACGACGACTTCTTCGCGATCGGCGGCGACAGCATCTCGTCGATCGCGGTCGCCGGCCGGGCCCGCAAGGCCGGTCTGCACGTCACCCCGCGGGACGTGTTCCGCCGCCGTACCGTCCAGGCCCTCGCCGCGGCGCTGCCCGCGACGACCGTGGAGATCCGGACGGATGACGGCCTCGGCGACGTCGCGCTCACCCCGATGCTCGCCGAGACCGTGAAGTCGGCGACGCCGCTGGGCAACTTCTTCCAGTCGATGGCCTGGCACACCCCGGCCGCGCTGTCCCGCGCGCAGCTCGAAACGATCCTGCAGGCCCTGCTGGACCGGCACGACCTGCTGCGGGCGAGCTTCGACGGCACCCTGCACGTGCCGGCGCCCGGCCTGCGCGCCGCCGACCTGCTCACCACCGGCCCGCTGGACGAGGCCGCGGAGGTGGCCCGGCTCGACCCGGCCGCCGGCGTCATGCTGCGCGCCGCCTGGGACGGCCGCAAGCTGCTGCTGGTCATCCACCACCTGGTCATCGACGGCGTCTCCTGGCGCATCATCACCGGCGACCTGGCCCGCGCCTGGGCCGACGTCCGGGCCGGCCGCCCGGTCGCGCTGGACGAGGTGGGCGCGTCGTTCCGCACCTTCGCCGCCACCCCGGCGAGCCACGGCGACCAGGCCGGCTTCTGGCGGGCGACGCTGGCCGAACCGGGCCCGGACCTGGGCGACCGGCCGGTGGACCCGGCCGTCGACACCGCCGCCACGGTCCGCTCGATCACCGTGAGCCTGCCCGCCGAGGTGACCGTCCCGCTGCTGTCGACGGTCCCCGCCGCCATGCACGGTGGCGTCAACGACGTGCTGCTCACCGGCCTGGCGGTGGCGGTCAACCGCTGGCGCGGCCGGGACGCGCCCGTGCTGGTCAGCCTGGAGGGCCACGGCCGCACCGGCGAGCTGGACCTGTCCCGCACGGTCGGCTGGTTCACCGCCATCCACCCGGTGCGCCTCGACCCGGGACCGGGCGGCGACATCGCCGCCGCGGCCCGGGCGGTCAAGGAACAGCTGCGCGCGGTGCCGGCCGACGGCATCGGGTACGGCCACCTGCGCTGGCTGGGCGACGGGGAATTCGGCCGGGCGCCGCAGATCCTCTTCAACTACCTGGGCCGCTTCGGCGCCGAGGGCGGTGGCGACTGGAGTCCCGCCGGGCCGCTGCGCGAGGGCGTCGACCCGACCAACCCGGCGATGCCGCTGGAGATCAACGCGCACGCCACGGGTGACGTCTTCACCGCGACGCTCTCCTGGCCGGCCGGCATTCTGGGCGCCGACCGGGTCGCCGCGCTGGGCGAGCAGTGGATGGCCGCGCTGCGCGAACTGGCCGCCGCCGACGTGAGCGGGCACACCCCGTCGG
>Ga0307516_10005253_pt1 | contig 15577 bp, 22 predicted proteins | sample 19_EM_MG_FD_203310 | JGI IMG/M metagenome (GOLD analysis project Ga0307516, IMG submission 203310) | Populus trichocarpa ectomycorrhiza microbial communities from riparian zone in the Pacific Northwest, United States - 19_EM | ecosystem: Host-associated > Plants > Roots > Unclassified | place...
ACACTCTCCCGTTTCTTTCAGCCGGAAACAGTACATGTAATACGAGAGTAATTTCATGACGCCTCTGCTTGTTCAAAGGACGGCGAACTCAAAGGAGAAGTGGCAGTAGATGTGTTTTATCAGGTTGAGGTGTGGCAATCCGGAGTTGTGAGTGGTCCCCGGCCCGCCTCGAGCGCCGCCCGTCACACCGTTGTCGTCTGGTGAGTGGCTGCTGGATCCGAGGCTGAGAATCTCCCAGTAGGTGATAGCGTGGTGCCAGGAAGACATGGGAACTTTTGACAGCGTCAAGAAGGACCTGCAGGTTGACAACGCTGTCCATTTGAGCGACTACTGCCGCATTTCGCGTCATGTCGTGCATCATAGAAAACACGCCCCTTTTCCAGCTGACGGCGGCTGTCGTGGGCGGCCCGCAGACCAAGCGGGAATGTTCCGTCATGTGCCCCTGGTAGCCATTTCGGTCGATCCGTTGGAAGAACAGCCGAGGTTGGTAACAGCGTCACAACTCACCCTACTGCCTAACCACCACGCTCGTTTCTTCCTCACTCGGCCGAGCTCCCCTTGCGGATCCATCGTCGAGCGGTTCGACTACTTCTGAATTCGATATTCAGCCCTCGTGACGTTGGATGTCCAGCCTCCACCAAAAAAAGCGGAGCGAATACGAAAAAATCGATCTCACCGCGTTTCAAAGCCAAGAGGACCTCACAAGGAGTGCTCGGAGAGACAGTATTCCCACTGTCGCCTCTCACGCGCAAGACAACATGTCCATCAACTCAGCAGCACCTCTCCACCACCATATTGATACGGGTTACCCACCTGTTAGCAACCCTCCCTCCGGGTTGACTCCAGTCCACGAACGCCGCGTGCAATTCAACCAAATGGATCCGGATATTGAAGCAAACAAAGAGGGGGATTTATATTCTCAAATGCCCTCCCCGTCACCATCCGGTAGCCGGGGACACACAGGCAAAAACCCGAGTTGGGATCTCTTGGCTGGGTATAAGAAGTTCGAACACTCCTACGAAGAGTTCGACACGAGGAAGGCCTCCGAGAAGCACCTGGTGTTTGCAGATGGCGACGTCCCAAACACTACTGTGAGTGTGGTACCCTTTGAGTGGCGGCGTCGATCTCACACGCAGAGCGTTCCGCAAATAGTTCGTCCGAATCTACCACTATCTTTTGAACGTTTCAATCATCACTCGTTGGTTTATTTTTATCGTGCCTTTGCTTGCCATCCTTTGGATCCCTGGTATTCTCCACTTTACATCCGATCCCAACGGTCAAGTAAGTTGTTCGGGATTCCCCTCGGAGACTACAGATACTGACCCCAACAGATGTGGGGGATTAGCCTATTGTGGTGGTCTATTTGGTTCACTGTTGTCTGGGCTGGTTAGTGTCCTGCTTTCCCACAGTTCGTTCGCCCCTTTCTAACTCGTTTCCGTAAAGGCTGGTGGGTCTGCCTGGCGTTTTCGTGGGTGTTTCGAGTTATAATTGGATCCACGCAGCGATGTGCTAATGATGTGCTTTCACGTTCAAAAGTCGTCTTTTCCCATCCGTCCTTCGACACACGGTTGGCCTTGTGGCCATTGGTAGCCGGCGCTACATCGATTGGTTGGAGGTGTTGCACAGATATGTGGCGTTGACCACGTGGACTGTAGCAATCTGGGTCACATATCAGCCCCTTCTCAATCGTAAGCAGTCGCCTCAGGCCAGCGATAACTCGAAGAGGATCATCACTCTGCTCGGGAGACTCTTGTTTTCGTTCTTCCTTTGTGCATTGGTGCTTTTCCTGGAAAAGTTTGCCATTCAATTCATCGCCGGAAAGTTCCACGAGCGATCGTATGCAGGTTTGAACGTTCCCCACCTCGAAGTGAAGAGAGTACAAACGGATCTGATCGTGACGAATAGAGAGGATCGCTGACCAGAAAACCGCGGTCAAGATTCTCGTCACATTGTACCAACATTCCAGCGACATACCCGATCGCACGGACACCCTCAAAGATGGCACACTGAACGACAAACGAGCGAGTGTCAGCGCCGCTCGATTCTTCAAGAAGGCGCTGAAGGGCGTCCGGTACGCGGCGACTACCACTACCACCGCTTTTGGTAATGTCGCGTCGGAGATCACAGGAAGGTGCATCGAGCGTGTTCAAGTTTGAGTGAGTCAGATGACTGACTGGCACAAACAGTTCCGTCCTGCAGCCGAACTCACCCCCGGCCATGATTAAGACGGCGCTGGAATCGGCTAACAAGTCACGTCTCGTGAGTCCCATCTTATCATCCGTGTGCGGGAATCACGTCAGGACTCAAACGGCCAATTCCCGTTCAGCTCGCTCGTCGATTGTTCTATTCGTTTGCGAAGCCAGGTGTCGATTACCTTCTGTTGGAGGACATTGCCAAGTACTTCCCTACACCCGAGGATGCCGAGGCTGCGTGGAACCTATTCGACAAGGATGGCAACGGGGACGCTACCCGAGATGAAGTGGAAATGACTTGCATGTGTGTTGATTCCTTACCCTCTTCGTTACCCTTGAACACAGCGGGCGCGAGGAACTAACGTGATGGCCTCGATAGGCAATGTCACCGGGAACAGCTTTCTATTGAACACTCTATGCGAGACCTTGACAGCGCAGTCGGCCGATTGGATAATATCTTCATGTCGCTCTACGTGATTATCGCCATTCTGATCATCGCGGTGGCTCTGGTAAGCCCTACCCGTGGTACTGGCGTACTCCCTTCTGATGGTGCCTGTAGGAGGCCCAATTGCTCACCCTCATCACCGGAGCGGGAACTATTATCCTCGGTATGTTGCTCATTCGTGCTCAAGGCCAGAGCCTCGTGCCTGATACCTAACAGGTCTGAGTTGGCTCATTGGCGGAAGCCTCGCGGAAGTCTTGACTAGTATAATATTCCTCTTCATCAAGCATCCCTACGATGTAGGTGATAGGGTCAAGGTTGATACCAGCACCTACACAGTCAGGGAAATCAGGCTACTGAGCACCATCTTCCTGGACTCTAACAACGCATTGGTGCAAGCCCCGAACACCGTGTTGAATGCCAAGTTTCTCATTAATTTCCGCCGAAGCCCGGAAATGTCGGAGCCTTTCACGTTCGATGTTGCCTACGATACTTCGTTTGAGCAGATTGAGGCTCTTCGGGGAAGGATGATTGCCTTCTTATCGAACGAGAGGAGGGATTATGTCGCTGTGTTTGATGTAACGGTCATGGGTATGGGCTCTCAGCATGGACTCTGGGTCACAGGGACTGACAAGAACCCTAGACATCCCCGATCAGGAGAAGATGACCCTCAAGGTAGACATCAAGTACAAGAGCAACGCTCAGCAGGGTGCATTGAAAGGTCAGTTGGCCTGTATTCCGTACACTGGGACTTGCGAACTAACCCTCCGGACAGCCAAACGGAAGAACAAGTGGATCTGTGCGTTGAAGGCCGCTTTGACTGACCTCAAGATCTACGGACCCAGCGGCAATCCTAATCCCAAGCCCTCTACTTCGCGCTACACCATTGTCCCTTGGGAGTTGATTTCTGAACAGGACAGGGTCAAGGAAGCTGGCCCACAGGAACCCAGGGTTCCCGTCAGCGATTGGAACTTGACAGACAGCAACACCGCTTTGGTTGATGGCGGAGGTGACGTGTTCGATGAAGGAAGCGAGGTGAGTAACTGCGACCATCTTGGTTTAGATACCGTTTGCTGAAGACACTTTGCAGCTTCGAATGCGGAACCCGTCGAGGGGAACCAATCGCCCACCCTATAACAGACATGATACCACAATACCACGGGAAGGCATGCCGACGACTTCGGGTGTTTCGATGCCTCATCCTGTGTATGGACCCGGTTCTGGGGCTCTTCCCCCGCGAGCTGGGGGCGAGGAGATTGAAATGTACCCCTCCAGTTCCGCTACCCGCTGATTAGATTGGAGATAAATTATCTCCCCGCGGGCGTGGTTTCAGGGTGCGAATTTGATGTGTACCTCCACATCTCGCCTCAATAATCTGGATTCGGGGCTGGAACCCACGGGCCATCTATAGAGCCAAGTATACTGAAACATCTACAAATTGTTTTGCTTTGTTCCATGTTCATATCTCCATTTAATGACCAATGCCATGATTCCCCGATTGCTCGTTTTCTATGCGCGTCGGTACTTATCATCGAAAAGTTGGAAACCGTTTGTGAGCTTGGCGGAGTGACGTATGGTTTGCTCGTGTGCCCGTCCAATCACACCGGTCCGATCAACCTCCTCCGTGCCACCACCTTGGCCGCGCACAACCTCCATCTCGACTCATGGCGTCCTCGCAGGGGTTCTCGTACGATTACACTGAAGGGGCCAGCGCGGAGGATATCAAAGATGCGATGACGATCAACAAACCCTCTCGGAGAGACTCTCAGTACAGCTCCTACGGTGAGGATCACTTCGGTTCTATCTTCGATGGACCAGGCACCACCGCCATACCCAGCAGCGTGTCCCGGATGTCTCAGGATGGCTCTCGGAGGAGGAGTATGGAGTTCTCTCGAACTAGGAGGCCGAGCCACGAACGACGCAGTATCGATTCTCGGGGGAGCGGCATCCAGAGGGCGGATAGCGTACGAACGGTCGATTCCGACGCGGTGTCGCGCGACGACGTGTCTTTTGTTGACAATTGGAGTCAAGGGCCGCCGAGTTCGCCGCCTGTGCGGTCATCGGTGTTCGAGAACATCGCGAACATCTTCGGGAGAAGTACCGTGGAATCGCCCGTTCAAACGCGGAGGCCTTCCCTGTCTCGTGGGTCGACTTCGAGTCGGAGGTCGAGTCGGAGGTTGAGAAGAGCCCACAGTATGGCCAGCTCGGACTACGCTATCGATGATGCGGATTCTGGAGACGAGAGATGGGGGTATTCCTCTGGAGAGGACGACGATGAAGAAGCCGAACGGGACAGCATCAGAGCTGAGATTGCCAGAGAAGGGGGAAGCGACCTGGATTCGTACCCACCCACTCCTACCACTCTCCCTTTGCTCGTCAACGATCCCATATTTGGTGGCGAGACTCGGATCGACATGGGCGTTGAATTTGAGCCGCTGGAGCCCCCTCCCCCAGGACCTCCGAGCCGGCAGACGATTTACGTCTCGGACGAAGACGTGAATATTCGGTTTGTTGGGTATGAGGTTATCCGTATGAGGGAGGCGCTGTGGAGGATCTGTTGCGTGTTGTCGTTTGGTGTCTTAGCCCTCCTTGGGCACTGGTTTCCGCGGCTTTGGCTGCGATGGGTGGCACAGGAGAAGGCTTTCATGCATATTGAACATGGGTTCGTCGTTGCGGAGGTACGGCACTCTTGGACCATCCATTTTGTGACGTCCTAATACGGTGGCAGACCGCATATAGGGATATTGCACTCTTCCCTGTGGAGAAGATATATTATCCGTACTCTACCTCGACCGTTTTCAACGCCCCGCTGGCGACCGAAGGCGCTGCTGATGAGGAGGTCGGGAACCTTTTGATCGTGGACTATCGATACGCTCGGTTCGCTCTGGATCCCAGAACAGGGTTCTTTAGTATGGTTAGGTCAGTCTCGCTCTATCTTCGATAGGTCAGCTACTCACCAGTTGGTAATAGTTGTTGGAGAGATTCGTCTTGGAACGGTTTGGCTGCCATACAGAGTGGACTGATTCCCAGCGTGAGGGTCCAGAGGAGCACGTTGTTCAGTTCGAACTCCCTTGACATCCAGGGGAAATCCACCGTGTCTCTGCTTATCGACGAGGTACGTGGCTCATTATCCTGTCTCTTTTTGACTGACGAGATGTTCCATTACAGGTCATTCACCCATTTTACATATTCCAAATCGCGAGCATAGTTCTGTGGTCCTTGGACGATTACTATTATTATGCGTTTTGCATTGCCTTGATTTCGGTTGTCAGCATCGTGACCACTTTGATCGATACCAAGAAGGTAGAGTCTTCCACCCTTCGCGGAGCATGACCAAACTGAGCTTTGCCTTCGTAGACGATCGCACGCATGAGGGAGATGTCGCGATTCACTTGCCCGGTAAACGTACTTATCAACGGCGCATGTGAGCTCGATCCGCGTCCCGCCGCCCTTCTTCGTTGACCTTTCCCTACCTTGGCAGGGGTTGAGAAGGATTCGAGCGAGTTGGTGACCGGAGATATCATCAACTTAATTTCGCCTCAACTCAGTGTCATACCCGCCGACCTCTTTCTCCTCACTGGGGACACAATCGTGAACGAGAGCATGCTCACTGGCGAAAGTGTTCCGGTCAGCAAAACCCCGGCGAGTAATGAGGACATCGCGAAGTGGAGGGATAGCGAGGATGTGGGCAGGGAGAGTGCGAAAAGCTTCCTATTTTGTGGCACTCGTGTGGTTCGAACGCGGGGCTCGTTGGCTCCGGATGGCTCGATCAGGAACCCTGCAGTCGGCCTGGTGGTCCGTACTGGTACACGACCACGCGTTTCTCAGGCGGAGTTGTGGCACGCATACTTACGCTCTTGCAGGATTCGCTACAACCAAGGGTGCTCTCATCCGGTCTATGTTGTTCCCGAAGCCGATGGGCTTCAAGTTCTATCGGGACTCTGTCCGGTTCATCGGAGTCCTTGCTGGAATCGCGGGCCTTGGCTTCTCGGCAAGTGCAGTACAGTTCATTCACCTCGGCGTGCCCTGGCATACGATCTTGGTTCGCGCCCTGGACCTCATTACGGTCGTCGTTCCACCTGCACTCCCTGCCACGTTGTCCATCGGGACTAGCTTCGCCATCAGCCGGTTGCGCAAACAGGGCATTTTCTGTATTTCTCCTAGCAGGGTAAACGTCGCAGGAAAGATCAACATATGCTGTTTCGACAAGACCGGCACATTGACAGAAGACGGGCTGGATATCCTCGGCATCAGAGGAATGGATAGAGAAGGAGAGAGGTTCGGGGAACTCATCGACGACGTTTACGATCTACCGCAGACTCGGGGCAAGGCTAATTTCCACCAGGCTCTCGCCACGTGCCACTCCTTGAAGATGGTTGACGGAGAGCCCATTGGTGACCCGCTGGACGTCAAGATGTTCACCTTTACGAAATGGACGCTGGAGGAAGGGATGAACGCTGGAATGGGTAAGATCAAGGGTCCCTCCGGTATGGACCAACCTGCTGCTCTCGTCCAAACTGTGGTCCGGCCGCCTGGCACTGGGCAATTCCGACTCGAAGATGCCTTGAGAGGCGGCGGAAGGGTGCGCCCGCTTTTGTGCATTGCGTCAACGTTAACTAAAAGCACACTAAGCACGCATACTTCCTGGAGCTTGGCGTCATCCGCACTTTCGAGTTTGTTTCTTCCTTGCGTCGGATGAGCGTCATCGTGAAGCGGCTCAAGAGCAACACGATGGAGGTGTACGTGAAGGGTGCACCTGAGGTCATGGGGGAGATCTGTGAAAAGGAATCTTGTATGACGCTCAGTTGCTCGCAATTTGTTGCATCTTACCGTGTCGTGAACAGTCCCACAGGATTACGATGACCTGCTCTCCTATTACACTCGAGCTGGTTATCGTGTCATTGCCGTCGCGGGAAAGAGTATCGATGGCCTATCTTGGCTCAAGGCTCAGAGGATGAAACGGTATGGTTCTCTCGATTCGCTGCGTCCACGTTATGCATCTTCTGACTTCCTCCAAGTGAACAAGCTGAGAGCGGCCTTCGCTTCCTTGGACTGGTCATCTTCGAGAACAAGCTCAAACCGGGGACAACGCCTGCGATTCTCTCGCTACGATCTGCACACCTTGCCTGTCGGATGATAACCGGCGATAACCCGCTCACGGCGGTCAGCGTTGCAAGGGAATGTGGCCTCATCAGCGAGGCTGCGCACGTTTTCGCCCCGGTGTTTATTCGAGGTATTTTGGAAATTATTGTCGCGCGAACAGGCTGAGGAAAGTTGCCCACAGGAGGTCCTTCGACACGCCTATCAAGACTGCAGTGGTCTTCGGCGGATGAACCCACCTGGCTGCTGGATGAGTATAGTCTGAAACCTTTAGCCCCGCCTCCCCACCATGGCACGGACCCAGAGGAATTGAGCAATCAAGATTATGCGCTGGTACTGACCGGTGATGTATTCCGTTGGATGATCAACCACGCCGCTTTGGAGACATTACAGAGGGTAACCGTTTCGCGTGCCTCGCGGGTGTTTCACGGACCTCATGCCCGGCGGATAGATGCTTGTAAAAACCCAGATCTTTGCCCGAATGTCGCCGGATGAGAAGAACGAAGTGGTGGAAAGGCTGCAGTCGCTGGGGTACACGGTTTTGATGTGTGGGGACGGTGCCAATGACTGCGCTGCGCTCAAGGCGGCCGATGTTGGGATCTCGCTTTCGGAGGCCGAGGCATCTGTTGCGGCACCATTCACAAGTCATACCCCCGACATCAGTTGTGTCCTCGATGTCATCAAGGAGGGAAGGGCAGCACTCGTCACGAGTTTCAGCTGTTTCAAGTACATGTGAGTGCACCACTACGCCGTAACCGGGCGGTATCTAACTTGGATTCCGCAGGGCACTGTACTCACTGATCCAATTCACCACAATCACTTTGTTGTATTCTTTTGCTTCATCACTTGGCGACTTCCAGGTAAGTTTCGTCCGGAAAGGATCCCCGAAGCGGTTCGACTGAAGAATCACCAGTTCCTGTACATCGACTTGTTCATTATAATCCCCGTGGCTGTGGCCAGTATGCTCCGATCCCGTCTCCCCTGCGATCAAGCGGCTGATCAACTCTATTCCCTTAGTGGCTAGAACCTTACCCTACCCTATTCTTCATACCAAGCGTCCCACGGCAAGCCTAGTCTCGAAGAAAGTTTTGACCAGCATCGTCGGACAAATTCTCATCACTGCTGTCGTCCAATTCTGGGCCTTTTATTGGGTCAGGGCACAGACATGGTGAGTAGTCAACAAGAACGTTAGAACAACGGCTAAAGTTAGGCAGGTACACCCCACCACCACCGTACGAACCCGGAAACTCGGATAAACTCGAATCAACGAATTTCGAGAACTCGGCGTTGTTCTTGGTCTCTTGCTTCCAGTACGTGTTGACTGCGGCCGTGTTCAGTATCGGGCCACCGTTCAGGAAATCAATGTGGACAAACGGTAAGATTCGTTCTCGCCGTGATGTGTTTCATGGCCTGACACACTCCAATCGCACCCCCAGGCTGGCTCATTTTCTCGCTCGCCATACTGTGTCTCCTAAACACGGTGATCCTGTTGTTGCCCCCGAAGTTCACCCTGATCCTACTGGAACTGATGGTACTCCCATACTCCGCACGTACCACACTCTTGGGAGGGGTGATGATAAACATCGTCTTATCGGTCATGTTCGAGCGATGGGGCGTGCAGTATCTCGCGCAGATTGTAGGGTCTCTTACGAAAATGTACCAGGAACATCGTCGCGTTCGATTGGGGAAGGCATACAAGCTTGTTGATGGCCGGTAGAATGTATATGTAGATCCTGTGTGCTTTGTGTTCTTGGTGTCCTTGGCTTCAACGCATAGATGACGGTTCCAGTCGATCTGGGCACATGCCGCCTGAGGTTGTGACAATCGCCTAGCGGATCCCCAAATTATATAGGAGGGAAGCATCTGCAGCTCAGTAGAGCTAAGCGAGCTCATCATCGCGTTTGAGGGTCCCTGGGGGAACACTCCAAACATCGTGTCTCACAGGGCGATCATGTGCTCTGACTGACCAGGTGTTGTCTCGAGCTGCCACACCAAAGAACACTGTGGACGAAATAGAGAATTTTCCTGCCTGTTTCTGGCTTTGTTATGCACAAGGCACGTCATTCAAGGTCTCGAGAGCGGCGGCACACGCTATCTAATCTTTCGAAACGGCTCCTTCTAAGATCAAGACCTAAAACACTCGGCAAGTTCTAAGCCGATGTCAGGTGGCCGAAGAGGACGCGCTCCAGATGCATCGAGGTCGGCGGTAGAGGACAAAAAAAAACCAGCCGCCTTGACAACGGCCCGGGATGTCGCCTTGGTGAAGACTACAGACGGCGCAGTAGTCTGAATAGAAATCGGAGTTCCCACGGTCAATGAATCTGATCACGCCGCATGAAGGCGGGGGAGACCAAGGGACGTCCGCGCAAGACTCTTTTACCTTGAACCGCATCCCTCCACTTCACCTCCACGGGTGCCCAGGTGGCCTTTTCACTCCTTCCTCTTTCTTCCTTGCTGTCACCGTCCTTGATCCTACGGACGTCAACAGCTGGAGCAGGCCTCCCACACTCCGTCCCTCCCGTTCATTAACTCAAAGATGTTTCCGACCACAACCCACTCCCGTCTCTTCCTCTTCGCCTTCTGCTTGCTTATCTTCGACTTCTGCTGTGCATATCCCACCCCACATTCCCATTCGTCGACTGTATTCCCTAGGCAACGGACCCAGCAAACACTCCCCGCGACCGTTAAGGTCACCGAGAGGATTGATACGTGAGGGCCACCCCCGATCTCACTCCCTGGATCGTTACTTACTTCGTACGCCTTGTCTAAACACAGTGGCATTGGAACATTTATTCAAACATGTACAATCACCCTCACTCCGACTGTTGTGAAAGGTGTAGACATGGTTAGGGAGGAGAAGAGCTGCACACTCACACCTGATAATGGCAATAGTAACGTCCCAGGTGCCCGTATGTATTATTTTCCCCTTTAAAGCCTTCCTAATGTGTTGACCTGTCATTCGCGACTAGTGCCATCTCCTGGTATGAATTTCAGACCGCTTTGGTGCGGTATCGTGCGACTAAATAGATTCACCTAGCTTCGAGCTCGACAATATCTACGAGGTTGCCATCTTCCACTTCGACACCACCTCGTAAGCGTTTTCCGTTTCCGATCTGTCGGTAACAACTGATTGTCTCTCAGCAACCTTGACAAGCACGGGCGGTACACTTTCCTCGACTTCCACCAATGTCCCCTCGAGTTCGACAAATCCCTCCCCTGGTACTACGAGTATTTCTTCGAGCACCAGTGGTGTTTCCTCGAGCACCGTTCCGCCCAGTACGATATTCGGTTCTCATCACTTATGCCATTATCTCATCTCATCCACAGATCCAACCGTTACCGGGTTACCACCCACCAGCTCTGGGTCTGTCCGACCCCCTGGTTCGTCCTTTGTCCCCGGTCTTACCGTGCCCCGATCTCAACTGCGTGGATAGTTATATCTGTTACACTCACTTCCGTCTCACTACCCGGTGGGAGCAGCTCGGTGTCACCACGTGCGTGTGATTCGGATCTCTTGCGCTCGGCCTTGGTGCTGACTTCGTCTCTCAGCTCCTGGTAGTACCTCAGGGGTACCTGTTGTTGTCATCGTGAGCCGAACGATTGCCGCCGACTAATCTTTCCTCTCCTAACCCTCCCTGTAGGGAGTTTCCTCCGTACCGAACCCCACGGTTACCCAGCGGCCCGGCAGTACGGGGCTACCCACGGGGCCTCTTCCTGACAAAATAAGTTCATCTACTGTCAGCCCAACCTTGCCCGTATCTTCGTCCCCGGTTCCAACTGCTGGAGCGCAAGCAGCCATTGAGCCACCCGGGAAGAAGCTAGAGGTGTTGCCGATTGGGTTGGGAGTGTTCGCGGGTGTCTCTGTGATCGCCTTATTCGTGGTGGGAATTGTGACTTATGAGCGGGCTAAACACCGCAGGGTACGTCTGAGCTGCGCCCGTCGTCATTGGTTACCGAATCTGATGATGATCCTCGTGCACAGAACTTTAGGAAGCTCAAGCTCGAGGAAGCTGGCTCCAGAATGGGATACGGCGCAGCGTAAGATCAGTTCGGTGACCAGAAATGGTTTTTGGGTTGTTAGGCCCTAGATCCGGCCAAGGGCCAGCCATTGAGAGCCCCGTCTGACTCGCTGTAGCCAATCGCCCTTTGTGTTTTTGTTGGAATGACCCCTTTTTTTGCCGCTGGTTTTACTTCTTGGCCCCCCGCGCGTATCGCTGCGGGGTGTAACCACGTATTGGATGTATATTGGCCCCGAATACAAAATTTCATTCAACGAAAAAGCGTAAGATCGGGATGATGACATCGCTTCGCGCCGGCGCCTATTGGAACGCCACTTGTGCGACGGACTGCCATCCTCCTCTCATCCACGAATGTCGACGAGGCGGTATGCTTCACTGGCAACCGACCTTCTCAGCAGGCAAGAAGGTGGGGATGCCGCTCCGAAACCTCACCACGACAGCCCGGTGGTCGCGTTCATAATCGGGCTCGCTATCGTCCTCTTGGCGTCCATACTGAACGCTGCGGGGTTGAACCTGACCAAGCTGGACCACGTACGATAGTTCCGGACCCTCCGCGCCCGCTGCAGCACCTCCTGACGGGGTCGAACCAGGTACAAACTAGCGGGATACCCAAGGCGCAACGCCGGAAGGACTGGTTGCGACCGCTATGGTTACTGGGAATGTTACTTTACATGTACGTGAATGGAAGTGGTCTCGTTCATCTCGTCGGTGGCTAAACACACACACATACCCTTGGCTGGGCGTAGATTGTCGCAACTAATTGGAAGTACATTGGCATTGGATTATTTGCGGGCCGGTGAGTTGTCTCTAGAGAGGAATGTGATCCTGGGAATCGACACAACGTTTGCTCAAGTTTTGCGCCCATATCGCCTTTTCAGAATACGTCGCCCCGCTCGGTTCGACCTCCCTCATCTTCAACTTTTTATTCGCGAGCTTTTTGGTGGGCAGTCCTGTGACGAGTAATGATATCTATGTCAGTCCGCCCTTCCATTCATCCGGGCGCTGGCGCCACACGTTCTTCGTATTCGGTCGCTAACGTGATTGCGTCGACAGGGGACGATAGTGGTGATATTCGGGGTGATTGGGATCGTGGCCTTTGGGTCGATAAACAGCGGATTGGCGGAAGAAACCGATGCGGAACGGTTGGCGTTTCTCTGGCGTCGAGGGGGATGGCTCGGATTCTTCTTCCTGATGGCGGCATCCCTGGTGTCGACCTACATCTTCACGAACGAGCTAGACGCAGTGCTCGCCGCGCGGGCTGACCTGTCCGCAGAGCCTTTTGCGAGCATCAGCGCTCGGAGGCGGCTTCCGGACAACGCGAAGTTTTTCACCAAGGTGAAGTTTTACGTCGGGTCCACGTTCCTTTGGGTGAAGCAGAAGTTGGAAGCGTGGACTACGGGGCACGATGACACACAGATCGCTTGGACGTTGGGGATCGGTTGGGCGTGCTGTGGTGGGGGTTTGGCGGGGATGTGCCTCGTGTTTGCCAAGGCGGGGGTGAAGCTGGTCACTGGAGCGCTCTCGCATGAAAACACTGGAAATCAGTTTGGGCACCTCGCGCCGATTTTCACGTTTATCTTTTTGGCCATCACCGCCGTGTCACAAATTGTCTGTCTGAATCGGGGCCTTCGGGTGTACGATTCGACGCTGGTCGTGCCCGTGTTCTATGGGGTTTATACGGCGACTGGGTAAGCATGGCTGTCCTGTCTCTCGTTGGTACTCCCGTTGCTGACTGGAACATTTTATAGATTCGTTGATTCACTTGTGGGTCACCACTTGTACTGCGAGGGGTTGAGGTTTCTGACCCTGCTACGGCTATAGGTGTTCAACGACTCGGTGGACGCATATCAAACTTGGGCGTTGTTCTTGATATTCGTCTCCATCATGATTCTCATATCGGGGGTTGTGCTCCTTACACTGAAGAAACCCGAGAGGCGTGGAGGGGCCCCGACGACGCCTAGGGTTGCGGGGCCGGCACGTATGATTCGGCCAAGGCATCGTCGATCGAGCAGCAAACAAGATCTGGAGCAGGGAGGATCGGAAGTGGATGCTAGGGAATTGGATGAGGATCAGACGTTATGGCAAGTCGGGGACGCTAGTGATGATGAGGATGGGGACGACGTTGGGTCGACTGGGAGGAGGTCGGAAGGACAGAGGACGCCACGCCAGCTCAGTCCGAAACTCTCGAGGAAACCTCAACAGCAGCAGCATCCGGGAGAAGAAGGACGAGGTCTGATCGAGGACGAAGAGACGGATGAGGATGAAGGAGAGTCTGGAAGGCGAAGTGGATCCCCTGTGCCCTCGTTATCCTCCAACACCGCCGTTTGGAGGTAGACTGTGGTTTTAAAGCGGCGGTAGAGGTTTGTGATAGATCCTTAGAGCTATCGCTGTAATATGACGGGGAAGGCAGATGTCGATCCTTGACCTGTGTGGATCGACACCGTGACAGGTACGGTTTGACAAAGACCGGAAGAACTCGGTTGTGATTTTGGCGCACGCGACCGTCGCTCCGATCCGCTCGGAGGTGAATTGCAGGGTAGGTTCTGTCTCCGTTACGATTGACGTGTGCCGTGAATTAACCTGAGCCGTCGTCTCGGAGCTCGTTCAGGGTCTCCTCCTCCGCCGGTTTTCTGGACTTTCTCTCGGGGTCGATATTGGTGGACGGACTTCCCTCTCCGTCTTATCACTTACCCCTCCCTCTCTCGAGAGAAGATCCGGACAAGCCCTTCGTTCGCTCTGCTCTGCGTGGTGGAGCGGTTGTTCCCCAATTCGCCTTGATTGAATCCAAGGCGTTCTCGGCGTAAAAGCAGGTCGCCGGGGCAGAGAGAACGGATCGCTCCTCTCTCTCGATTTGGTGTCTGATTCCCCCCTCCCCGCAGTCAAATCAACGCAGAAAGGCGCAGTGGGGACCGACGCGGACGTTGGGGTGGGGGTGGGACGGAGGGACGGGAAATTGTTTAGCCGCTGAGATCTTATCGAGAAGGGCGATCCTGGACGCCTCTGGCCTCGACCAACCGTAAATCCTTCCAGCGAACGCCTCTGGTCGCAGTGACCCCGGGGGCAAAACTCGTGCAGCTGACACGGCCCCCACCAGGGGCGACATATCCCCGTCAATCCGATAACGTCCAACTCCCCTCGTCTTCCATCTTTCAGTTCGTGCGCAGCATAGGTCGCAATACATTTCCTCGCTCCATTCGGTATCTTTTCCCGGTCATGGGCTCACCGTCCAAGACATAGCGATTCCCATACATGCCCGGGTTTACCCCCTAGCGTTCTTCCCACACGTCCCCACGGTAATTCAATCCCGTCTGAGAACGTCCAGTTCAGTACCGCCACCGACAGCGACAGTTCCCTTCCCTCTAGTTCTCGCATCCTGCCGAGGGGGACAGACGAATCTCCAGGTCGAACGGCGGGCTTATGCGGGTGGGAACACACACACAACCCGTGATCCTACGATCCTGCATTCTTGCCCTGCACTCTGACGATCGACATGAAACAAATGTTATCGCGTCAAGCCTGGCGCTACTCCAACTCCCCAACCGAACAACCCAAGTTTGGTCCCCCACACGACGAGAACCCACCGATCGGACCGGTGAGCCTACAGCCGCAAAAAAAAAACAAAAAAAAAACCTCTTGGGCTGATGGTTGTGATGATTGTACATGATGCGTGATGTTCTGGTGCCTATACACTGCTAGCCATTCGCGTTTCTTCTTGTTTACGCGGGCAGTTAACTCCGTGAGACCCTACCCCTTTTTGCAAAACTTCCCGGCCGAATGTTCGATTTCCAGAGCGATCGATCCACAGCGCGCATCGGTGGATCATC
>Ga0307516_10005254_pt1 | contig 15577 bp, 24 predicted proteins | sample 19_EM_MG_FD_203310 | JGI IMG/M metagenome (GOLD analysis project Ga0307516, IMG submission 203310) | Populus trichocarpa ectomycorrhiza microbial communities from riparian zone in the Pacific Northwest, United States - 19_EM | ecosystem: Host-associated > Plants > Roots > Unclassified | place...
TTCCACCGGAGGCCGGTATGCCGACGCTATCGGTCTCGGTGGCTAGTCCACCGGACAATGCGCCGACGCTATCAGTCTCATCTCCGAGAATGTGCCCGGTCCCCGTCCGGGCCACATCTCATGACAGGCGTCTGGAGACTAATCATGAGTAACCGTCTATGATACACAGTGATTAGCCCGAGACTAGTGCATCCGACATCTCCGTTGCAGTCACCATAGTCTAGCTAGGCTGAATGCGAGTATGATTAAACAAAAACCGTACATACATGCACCACCCGAACAAGAGAATACTGGCCAGCAGAGAGTCAAGTCAATAGGCTGCTACAGTGAAAAGAAGCAGGACTGTTAAGACGGATGAGAAACTGGGAGGTTCTGGATACTAGTCCCTCCGAGTGACATCTTCCCCGCACTCTGGTCCTTCCGTCATCCGTCCGACGACAAACCCGTCCCCGCTCCTGCCGGCTTCCGCTGCTGCCCTACCCGCTGCGCGTACAGAATAAAGCAACCCCCCGGATATAATCATGTTACATACACACCGCACTCCTATACTAGATACGCATCGTAGACCACCCGCGCGCCCATCCGCGCGCCGCTCGCGACCGACATCTTCGTGTTTGTGTGATTGTACCACGCGTCGCCCGTCTCCATGGACACGAACAGGCGGAAGCTGTACTCGGCCCGCGCGACACGGTCCGCCAGCGCGGGAATCCAGCAGTCGGCGGAGCACGTCCCGCGGGCCCGTCCGCCAGCCCCGGGTGCGGACGGCGATGTACGCCGGCCGCGCGTCGCCCGCCTCGAGCAGGCAGCTGGTGTCGAGCCGGGCGGAGAGGTCGTCGGCGACGAGCTGCGAGCCCTGGCCGCCCTGCTGTCCGTCCGCATCAGCCGCAACCACGCCATGTCATCCCCCTCCTCGTGCTGCTACTGCTGCTGGGGCCCCCAATAGCGCAGAGGAAAGAAGAATCTGCAACGGTAGCCCTACGCCCCCAGCGCGCAGCCCGGCGTCCGCCCGTGAACGAGATCCAGTTGCGCTGGCCCCAGGGGCTGAGGTCGACGGCCGTGCGGAAGTCCGGCGTCGGCACGGGCAGCGGCAGCGGCAGCGCGGCCGGTGTCTCGTTGCGCGGCAGCGCGGCATCCGCGAACGCGAACGCGAACACGAAGTCTGCTCGCGGCGGGACGACGGTCGTCGCCGACGACGGCCAGCAGCTGCAGGGGGAAGGCAAGATGCATTGCCACGACGAGGGAGATTGAAAAAGCGGCAAGGCGGCGGCGGGGGGTGCGATGTGCTGGACGGACACTGGGAAGACGCACGGCATTCATATATGGAGTCACTCGAGCGGTAGGATCACCACATCTCACCCGTGTCTAGGGAGCAGATGGAGTAGCGTGCAATAGACAAGCTGCGGGCGTACGCAGCTCCCCGCGGGGGCACGGGGAACCACCACCGCAGTCGCAATCGCGCCGCGCCTTCCTTCCGCGCTGGCCAACCCAATATTTTCCCCGCGATGGCACAAGACTGTTCTGCAGATCGGATACACCGTAGTTACTTTGCACCATGGAACTTTTACTCGACAGAGGCAAGAAGACATACATAGACGGCTGCTGCGGATGCTACCGCCATCGCACGCTTGGCGCGGCATGGATGTCCTCGCGCCGTATCTATGGTATCACCCCGGATCTGCGGCAGAAGACCGTGCGCGGCATCTCGCCGGAGGGGGCTGGGGGTCTGGCCACGGCCGGCCGGCCGGCTGCGCGCGCGCATGCAGGGAAGGAACAAGGGACACATCTGGACGCTGCCGCTGTCACTTGTTTTCTCCTTCCATCCGGCTTGGCTGACATCTACGGAAGTGCGCGGTGTCTATCGAGTAGGCGTCCATCCGCGCGAGAGTCGCACGCTTTTCATGCACGGGAGCGCGGACCGGATTGCACCCGCACAGAAAAAAACGATACGCACGCGGTGTAGCTACGTATCTACATCGCTGTGCACGTGCAGACCTGCGGGCTGGCGACGCGCACGGAACCGTACCGAGATCCCATCTCCAGATCGGCGGATAAAATCTCCGGCGGCTGGATGTCCAACTACATTCCGAATCTACTGCAGCTCTATGTAACGCACGCAAACGGCAGCACCTGGAGGAATCTAGATGCCACGGTTGAACTCGACCTTGCCGTCGACGCCGCCGCGGCCGTGGAACTGCGGCTCGAGACCGTCCGCCTTGACCGCCTGGCGCTGCGGAAACGCACCCAATGCCAAGGGGAGCGCGAAGACCGAGGTGGCGAAGATGAGACCTTTGCGGACGGGTCAGACGGCGTGCGGCTGGGAGGGGGAGGGGGAGGGGGAAGTCCGCACCAATGTTGATGGGCAGAGCCAAGCCGGGCCTGCGCTTCAGCCGCTCCAACCGCTGCAGCCGCAGCAGCACCAGCGGCGGGATGACCATGATCGGCGTCGCATTGAGCACCCGGCTGACCGCCGTCTCGCCGACCGCCAGCATAGCCGCCCTCCTGCTCTTGCCGAGGCTCTCCGCAGGGCCGTCCGCGCTGCCCGCCTCGTCGTCGCCGCGCGGCTGGCGGAGCGGGAAGACGTCGATGCCGGCAGCAATCTCCCCGCCGCGCATCAGGCCGACGTTGACGATGCCGGCCGAGACGACGGCGGCGAAGGGCACGAGGCGGCCGAGCACCATCTTCAGGCCGGGGCTGACGCCGCGGCCGGCCTTCTTCCCGTCGACGACGTCGGCAACGCGGAGGCGCGCGACCGCGCGGCCGAGGCCGACGGCGACGCCGCAGCTGGCCGACACGGCGAGCACAAAGCTGGTGCCCAGCTGCGCGACCGACAGCGGCGACGACTTGTTCGCGTTCGCCGAGTTGATGCACACGTTGAGTGTCTGGTTCGCGATCTGCCACGCGACGACGCCGCGCGTGGTCAGGCCCGGCTGCAGCATGCCCGTGGTCACGAGGAGGTTGGTGAAGATGAAGGCGCTCATGCGGAACGGCAGGAACACGGGCGCGCCGGTGTCCGGGTGCAGCGTCGCGTCGCAGATCTTCTTCGCGCGCCACAGCGGCGCCGTCATCGCCGGCGGCTGGCCGTGCTTGTACGTCGAGAGCAGCGCCTGTGCCGCCGCCAGCCGCGCCGAGGACGTGAACAGCGTGCTGCAGCCGCCACCTGTGCGTCAGTCGAGAGCACGAGGGCGGGCGGGGGCGCGCGGTAGCTACCGTGGATCGCAGAGGTCCGCGCTGTGCTTGACGCGCCCCCAGTACGTGCTCAGGTCGTGGCGGGAGACGGGGAGGTCGCGGGGGCCGGGAATCGAGGAGGACATCGTGGCGTGCGGCTGTCGTTGCGTGGGGTTGGTCTTAGTTTTCTGGCGATATATAAAGTCGGTGCGACGCTGCTGCAAGGGTCCAAATATGTACCAAGCTTGACGAGCTAAAAAAAACCCCCCGGAGCAGGCACAAAGAAATGTGTCCGTACGCACGTACGCAGACAAAGACGAGTGCGGGCGAGAACAGGCAGAGCGAAGGGACGTTTATGAGAGCAGGCCGGGGGTATCTAGCTACCGTCTTACGGGCGAGAGCACGCGGATGCGGGGTGGCTGGACGGACGGACGAGCCCTGCACGCGGTCTGCGGTCCCATCACTCGGAATTTGCCAGAAGCTCCACCACCGCACTCCCTCCCCATCTAAACCACACATACGAAGAAAAAAAACGAAAGCGAAAGATTGCATCTACATCCTCCTTCCGCGTCCGCCCTGGGCGTCGGCCTCGTTCCGTCGCCACTCTCTCAGCGCCTTGGTTCCCTGCCAGCCATTTCCGCCCGCGCATCTCTTTTCCCAGCCGCCGAGCCGAATGACCAAGGCTGTGGCGTTGTCCCCGACGTCGCCGACCTCGTCCACGAACTCTACCAGATCCCGCGCCGCCTCCTCGGGGGTGTTGCATTCCTTGACGATATCGACGATCTCCTGGTCCCCGAGGACGGCGCTGATCCCGTCGCTGACCAGCACGGCGAACGCGTATTCTCCCGGCGCGAGCCGCCGCGCGTTGATGTCCGGCTCGGCCGTGACGCCGAGACGCTTCTGGCCCACGTCGCCCACCGACCGGGTGTTTGCCAGGATCCCGAAGCGCTCCTCGCCGAAGGCGTCCGAGACAAAGGCGGTCGCGTAGCGGCGCAGGCGGGCGGACTCCGAGGGAGACGAAGGGTGGTGGTTGGTAGTTAGCGGGGACGCGAGGCCGTCGGAGACCCGGCAGAGCAGAGCACGGGTGTCGCCCAGATGTGCGGTCACCAGCGTTGTTGTCTGAGATGGGTGCCAGTAGGGTTGCGAAGTACTGCCGCCGAGTCAGCTACATCACGGCGATCGCGGAGGGCAGCGGGCTCACGAGGGAGACAGCAGCACGACGCTGGCGGTCGAGCCACCCTTGAACTTCGTCATCGTCTGTCCGGCTGCTGGAGCGGGGCTCTGCTCGCCGTCTTCCGGCGACAGGAACCACGGCCTCACCCCAGTGATGAAGTCGTGGTCGGCCCGAAGAAAGGCGTACATGAGCACGGCCTCGATCCCTCCATAGCCGTCCTTGAACCCGCAGCCGCGCACGCCGCCAAAGTCGGGCTTGAACCTGCGGAAGTAGCCGCCCACGTTCTTCCACTCGTTCACAAGATCCATCTGCATTTCCGTGCGCTTCTCACGCTCGGCTCGCTGCTCGCCGGTCTCCTCGCCTCGGCTCGGCCGGGGACCGTCCGGAAGGACGGCGCTGCAAACTTGGTTCGACGGATTGAACAGTTTGGAGGATTCCTCGATATACCTGTGCAGGTGGTCTTTGAGGAACACACTGGCCGCTGTGCCGCCGTGGCCGTCGAACACCGCATAGTAGAACACGCTTGGCTCCTGTTCTGGCGCAGCGCCGTCCGGGGTATCATCGGTGGCCTTCACCGGCGAGAATGGCGGTATCTCGATGACACCGGCCTGGTAGTTGTCCTCGTTCTGCGGACGCGTGCCGCGCGCCCGAGTGGCGCCGAAGTGGTGCTTCGCGGACCGAAGGGGAATACGTATGGTCGTCGTGGCCCGGTCGTTCGCGCCCTGCTCGCCGCCGTCCTGGCCCGGCCTGCGCGCGTGTCAGCCATCACTCCGGCCGAATCGCGGCGGCTGGGTTTGGGGGGGGGCGAAACCGACTTCCTAGCCTTTGGCGGTGGGGGGTCGGGATGCAGGGAGTTTCCGGGAAGGTGAGTTGTAAAGTAATCTCGGAACCCGCGACGCTGCTCGGCCCTAAACCGCGCGCGGTTGCCAAACGGGGCATTCGACACTCCGACTGGCGGCGGAGGCGATATCGGCGGTGACACCGCGGAGTCCCCGGCGCGGTGCGGACGCCCAGGGATTGCGCAGCGACGACGGCCGCGCGCACTGTGGCCGTCGAGCTGCGGGGGGCACGGGTCACACCGCTGCACCGTGGCTCTCAGAGAGGCGAAATCCGACGGACCCAGGTATTCTCCGACTCCGCCGCCGCTGGTAGAGAAAAAGCGCGATATGAAGACTGCAGGTTCCACGGCAGTATCAGTGTGAGTCTGTGCAGGGCATTTGCGAGCAGCGCCGAGAAGAGAGAGGGACACGAGAGACGCAATATGGAGTGCTAAGAGGCGCGCAAGCGACGCTGCAGGCTGGGCGCAGATGCAGGCAGCGCCGGGACCCCGGGGGCACATTGGCGGGGAAGCGGCAAAGCCAATCAGCGGGGGCACAGCGCTTGCTCGACATGGGAGCGGCCACGGCGATGGTGAATGGCTGGGCAGAGGATGGCCCGCGAGCGGCTTGAGGCTTAGTCATATCGCGAGCAAGCCCCGGCGAGACGGAAGCAGCACGGACAAACGTGAACCCGGCCGGCGACGGCGAGCGGCAAGCGGCAGGCGGCAAGCGGCAAGCGGCAAGCGGCAAGCGGCGATTGATGGGCCATGATGGGGGGAAAGCAAGAGAGAGGGAGAGAGAGAGAGAGAGAAGGGACGGGAAGAGGAAGCCCGCCGCACCGACGGCCGACGGGGCGCGGGGGGGGGGGGAGGTGTGTGTGACCTACAATACGTATCGGGCAGTCGCCAGCCAGTCGAGGCCGTGCCATCGCTCGCACGGCGATGCTGGCGATGGGCTGCTGCTGCTGCTCGGCCAGCCGTTCGCCACAAGCCGGCAGCTGCGACGGCGACGGGGTCCGCGATTCGCAGGCGGAGGAGCTGGGCGCGGGACATGCGGGGCGCCCAGCGACGAATCCCGAATCACGCTTGCAGGCAGCAACAGCGCGCCGGGCTGCGTCCGCTCCGTCTGGGACGTTGGCTATCGGGGGGGGGGGTGCAGAGCGCTGCAGCGACGGCGATCCGAATCGAGCAGGGACAGCCCCCGCTGGGCCGGACTCTCCGCGTGTGCGGCGGCCACTGGTTGGGTTTCGCTGCGTATCGCGCCGAGCGTCGCAGAACACCGAGTCGCAGTCGCCGTCGCACGGTTGTCCGGGTTGCAGATGCGCCGATGCTGCTGGGTGAGTGTGAGTGTGAGTGTGTGAGTGTGTGAGTGTGTGCGTGTGTGTTGTTCGACTGCGAGGAGGAGCGCCGTGAAAAGAGTTTCTCGGGCGAAATGGCAGCAGCAGCAGCAGCAGCAGCAGCAGCCACTAGGACGGAACTATCGACTGTTGTGCCCGATCCTTGCGACGTCAGTCTCAGTCTCAGAACGCGGGCCAAGATTCGTCATAATCACTCATAGCGATAGCGATCGCAGCGCGCCGCTTCAGCTGGCCAGCGACGCAGAAGCGACAGCAGCGGGGAGGGGGGAGGGGGGAGGGGGGGGGGAGAGGAGACGGATATCTCTGCGGCGGAGTGCTACATTAACGGTCGGACACCACACGCGCCCAATTGGCGAGTCCGCTCCGCCAATCCCCCTCCCCCGGCGGTCGCGTCGTTGGAGGCGCGATGTCGGCGAGCCGGTCGAGGAGCGGGGCGGGCGGGCGGGCGGGGCGGGCGGCGATCTGTCGTCTGCGGTGGAGCGGAGATCGGGCGTATGCAGAGGAGCGGCTGAAGACAGCGGCGCGGAGCACGGCGTGCGGGATCGATCCGAGCGTATCGAGGGGGGCGACGAGGAATCGAGACGCGGCCAATCACGGCGTCGTGCGACGGAGCAGGGGAAACGACGCGGCGTGTTTCGGGCGCGGGGTTTGGCGGGCTGGCGCGGCGGGGGGAACTCGGGGGGAACTCGGGGTGGTCAGCAGCAGCAGCAGCAGCAGCCGGCCAGCTGCCCTAGACCATCTATGCGAAGCGTGCTGGCTTGGCTTGGCTCGCTCGCGTAACTCGATAGATAGATATCCGCCGCCGCGGTCGCGGGCGTGCATCGGTCTTTCGGCCGCAGTGCTCGTCGCCGCCAAGCCGACGGAGGGCTGACTAACAGCCTCACGACTCGCGACTCGCGTGCGATGGGCTGGACGGGCGCTGGAGCGTCCGAGGCGCTGCACGGCGCAACGGATGCGGACGCTGCTGCGACAGCGAGCGAGGCCGCACCGCCGCCAACAGCAGCACGGCGGGCACTCGGCACGCCGGCCGATGATTCGCTCGCCGCTCGCTCTTATCGGGCCCCAGCCGTGCGGACGCCGCCGTCGCGATACGAGCCCGCCCGCGGCCAGCAGCGTCCGGCTCGGCCAGCGTCACACGCAATCACGCGCCGCGCCGCGCCGGGACAGCCGTCGCACAGCAGCAGCCGGCCGTGCCGGATCCGCGGAACCGAGGCTGGTCCGGACGGCGAGGCTGGTCCGGACGGCGAGGCTGGCCCCCGTCAGCGGTCCTCCGCGCAACCCCCGCCGAGCCCCGCCCAGCCCCGCCGCGCTATCTTTAGCCACACACTCACACGTTGTGCGCACATGTCTCCGGGGAGTCTCCCTCCCCGTGCCACGTGCGTGCGTCCAGCCGCGGCCCGGCGAATACGAACGGAACGGATGCCGTCGATCACATCTCTCCACAGGTGCCATGTATGCAGAGTATCTCTGTATGTATGTCGTGGGGCTGCTGGACGCAAGCACTGCAACAGCTAGCTATCTACATGCACACACATCTACATATCTACATAGCCCCGGCGCGGCGGTGGGCTGTTCCTCGGCGGTGGGCTGTTCCTCCTCAGCGGTGGCTGGCTGGCTGGCTGGCTGCGACGTGCTGCTGCTGCTGCTGCTGCTGCTGCTGCTGCTGCTGCTTAACTTAGCAGCAGCGATAGGGCGTGGCCAATGTGAGAAATGCGCGTCTGGCGCAACACCCTGACGGCGACCCACTGATATCATATCCGCTCGCTCTGGCAGATGACGGATCGCCCGCAGCGCGCGACGAGAATAGATGGATGGATGGATGGATGGAGCCGTGCAGCTGGCTAGACTACACTACATACATAGCCGAGCGAGGACGCGAACAATCCAGCCATCTGCCCTACAGCAGTAACTCGCTTCGGTCTCCGAGTTCGCGATCACACACCCCTCACCCACACGCTGGAGATAGTCCCCTCACTTTGGTAGCCCGCTCGGAGAACAACGAGCGGGCGGGAGAGCGGCGAGCGGGGAGCGGGAGCGGGGAGCGGGGAGCGGGGAGCGGGGAGCGGGGAGCGGGGAGTGCGGAGTAGGGGAGGGAGGGAGGGAGGGGGTCGGGACCGGCCAGTGCGGGTGGGCGGACAGCAAAGTCCGAAATAGCAGCAGCAGACAGGCAACGCCGCTGAGTGGTGAACAGCGTTGCTAAATCGACTGCGGCCCCGGCGTGTTTGTGCTCTAGATATCGGCGTCGGCAGTTCGGTCGGGTCCCTCTCATTCGCACAGGGGTGCAGAACGCGGGGCGGGGGGGAGGGGGGGACCGTCAATAGGATCGTGCGTTCTTTCCGTCCTTTCCGTGCATAAACTATTGCTATTCATACATCCCGTCCGCTAGTTGTCCGTGTATCTAGATAAGTGCGCAACTTAGTCTGCACCGTTCGAAGGTTTGACACCTGCCGCAGAAAAAAAAGGAAAGAAAAAGAAAAGAAAAAGAAGGAAAAAAAAGAAAAAGAAAAAGAAAAAGAAAAAGAAAAAAAGCCCCGGCGGCCCGTATAGAGTAGATAGATACATCGTACCGCCACATGCACCCGGAAGGCTGCCGACTCGCACGCCGAGAATAGCATCCACTGGCCGTGTCGCACCACCCCCGGGGTCCCGGTGCACTTCCTCGACGACACGAGCCGCAGATGCGCCGCGTAGAGTTGCTCTACGAAAACCGAGAAGGAGAGCGCGCAAAAATAAAAATAAATAAAAATAAAATACTTATATATATATATATATATATACACATGTACTTATAGAATAAAAAAATGGGAGGGAAGGATGAGCCGATGGGGCATTTTGTATTTGCGTCCTCGTCGGGCATCATTCACCATCATCACCGCCATCACTCCCGGTGTAGCTGCATGATTTGGAGGCCGCTGGGAGGGGGGGGGTGGGACAACAGCAAGCAGCGGGTGTTTCGACACAAAGCCCGGGGGAGTTTTTTTTTTTGGTTTTCTTTTTTTTTAACGTCCCACGCCCCAGCTGGCTGGCTGCCTACTCTACTCTACTTACGGTACTTACGGTTGCGCAAAAGAAAGAAAAAAAAAACCCACAATCGAGAGAGAGAGAGAGAAGGGGGCCAATATCGATCCCGGGTGGTCCAGAGCAGGCTGCCGTTCCCTACTTCCCTCCCTGTACTGCCTTCCTCCCCCGCCGCCGCCGCCGCCGCCTTGCGCACGACCCGCAGTGATGACGAGATCTGGGCTGGACAAAGCAAGCACTCTCACGCTGACTGGCCGAGACGCAGTAATCTGCCCTGTGGGCGATATGCATACTTTCCGCAACGTTCTCGGTCTCTGTTTTTTTTTTTTTTTTTTTTTTTTTTTTTTTTTTGTGGGAGGGGTGCAGCAGTATCAGCGCTGAGGACGGCCTTGCGGGTGCGGCAATCACGCATTCGCACTCGCAACCCCCCCCCCCCCCCCCGTCGCTGCGCCGACTGGCTCCCGTGCGACGCAGCACGACGCCAGTCGGCGCGCACAGTCAGGTGCGGCGGAGGTGCAGTCACGCCATCCACGTAGAAGTACATTACATACGTGCGCACATCTGCCCACGGCGGAGAAACCAGCAGCCCCCCGGCGCCCCCTGGCCAGCTGCCGTCTCAGCTCAGCTCCGGCCGCCATCTGTGTCTGTGTCTGTGTCTGTGTCTGTGTCTGCGCTGTGTCTGCGTCTGTGGCTGCGGCTGCGGCTGTGGCTGCGGCTGAGCCCCACGTCCAACGCCCCGGTGTGGCGCCCCCCCCCCCCCACCCACCCCCGCTCACCGCAGGAAGCACTGCAGACGCAGCAATCTCTCGCCGGCGACCAACGCACGGATCGCGGCACGGACGCACGTACACGCACGGTACCGTGGGGAGGCACTCTAGTCTAGCGGACCGGTGACGCCAGCGGAGGCAAGTACACGTTGCGGCGCCGCAGCCAACGCAATCGACGCAGGGGCACGTATCGGCGGGCGGCGGGCTCTTCCCTGCTTGCCCGCCCGCCCGCCGGGACCGCCGCCACGGCCAGACAGTCGATCCGGAGGCGGCGTCGCAGCGCGGTCTCCGGATGAGCCGGCGGCGGTAGGCTCGTCGAACATGCGCATTTCCATTCCGGCCGTCCGGGTGATCGCCCGTATCCGGAGCTCCGACGAATGGCGTGCAGCAGCCCAGATTCGAAGTCTGCGCGAGTCCGAGTCCGCCCTCCTGGGGTGGGGACGAGCACTGGACTGGCGGTTGGACGGACAGAAAGTACCGAAGTCCAAAAGGGAGGGGGGAAAAGAAAAGAGCCGGGTCTCAAAGCGGACGTCGACCGCCCGTTCGGGCAGCACCGCCGGGCGCGGACGCTCCGTCCGTTCGTTCGCTCGTCCGTCCGTTCGTTCGCTCGTCCGTCCGTTCGTTCGTTCGTTCGTTCGCTCGGTGGGCCGGGCAGCCCGAGCAGCGTTTGGACGGACGGACGGACGGACGGACGGACGAGGACGAGTGCCAGCGCGAGATGCGACGATCGGCACTGGTCCAGCCCACAGCGCGCGAATCGTGCGATGTGGCAACGGCCTGCGAGAGTGAGAGAGAGAGAGAGCCACATGGACGGCGGTTGGTCGGTTTGCCCCCACCTTGGCCTGGAACGCCTCGACTCGCTCCGGAGGGGCAGCTGGAGGCGACCAGTCGCCGCCGCCTCTGCTCTCCGCTCTCCGCTCTCCGCTCTCCGCTCTCCGCAACCCCAGCGGCCGCCGGGCGTCGCTTCCGTTCCGGGCCTAGCGCCGCTGCTGGCCGAGACACGCCGCCGGCTCGATGTATGTATCTAGAGTAGACGTCAACTACAGTGCATCTATCTACACACATACAGACATACCTTGTGGAGCAGCCCCGAAGTCACGCGCTGCGCCGCCACCGCCACCGGACGCAGCCATGCACTCTAGATATGTGCATCGGTGTCTACGTAGATACATGCTTTGCATGCTATCGCAGGCGGCCCGGCAACCGGCGAGCGGGCTTGCGTCGCACCGGCGGAAGCCGAGCACGTATGTATGTAGTCTATGTATGATGTATGTACGTAGAGTGCTCCCCCCCCCCACTGCACGTCCATCTATCTATCTATCTGTGTATCTACATCTCGCCGCGGGAGGGCGCCGCTGCGTTTTCCGCATCCGGCTCCGTTCTCCCCCCCAACGGTGACTGATATTTAAGTACATAACGCAACATATATAAGTATGTGTGAATATATATAAGTATGTATATATATATAAACCAGGCAATGTTTTGAAACCGCAAGTAAGTAATCATCATCGACACCTTCTTTCTTTCTTTCTTTTTTTTTTTCTCCCTTTCCCTTTCCTTTCCTTTCCTTTCCTTTCCTTTCCTTTCCTTTCCTTCTCCGTCCGCGAAAAATCGTCATCCTCACGTTTGTTTTACACAGGACAACGCGGAGGGGGGGGCGGGATTTGGTTTCGGTTTTTTCTCTTCTCTTCTTTTTTTTGCCCTGCTTCCCATATGTACATAAGTACTTACTTAAACATACGGGATGGGACGGGGCAGACGGACGGACGGACGGACACAGACCCAATGGCAGGATCTTCTAGTTCGATCCGATTCGGCTTCCCTCTCTGCGGACGTTCTGAGAAGAGAGGAGGCAGACGAAAAGGGAAAGAAAGAGAAAAAAAAAGAAAAGAAAAAAAGAGAGAAAAAAAAGAAAAAAAAAACCGCACGCAGGGCAGGTCAGGTCCAGCCAGGTCATGCCCTCCGCACCACCCTTACATATATACTTAGGTACTGTACATACATACATACATACATACATACATACATACTACACAACTACTCCCAAAAGATATCTCTCTATCCATAACGTTCCACCCGCTATACATACACATCTCCGCAGACAGTGCCACATCTCCACGCTTGACGATCTCCACGGATACTATAGTGCGGGCCTGGGCTGGTGCCTGGCGTGCGATCACCGACTCGACCGCCACGCTCGGGTCCATGTAGGTGTCAGTCGCGCGGCGGATGATTACTTGCCCGCACAACCTGCGAGTACATACGTGCTGCAGCTAGATACCGGAGACTAGAGTGCCTCGGACAGAAAGCCATAGTGGGGACCACTGCCGCGCAGAGTCGCAGCACGGCCGGGTCACACCGACTCCCGGCGAGTCGTCCAGGCGGAGACGCCCACGGGGCTCCGTGCGATCGCGATCTGGCGGAGTCCGGCGAGAGGTCTCGTTTCGGGGGGGGAGCCGAACGGGTCGCGTGCATGGGGCTGGGGGGGGGGGGGGGGGGGGGGGGGCCCGGCCGGGCGAGGGCGCGTCACATGGCGGGAGCGAGAGTGCGTGCCGCACGCATTGTACCGCCGCGGCCCCACCTGAGTCCCCATTGGCCGGGTCACGGGTGCACCGTCGTGCGGGGCGCCGGTCAGTGCTGGCGGAGGACGGTCTGATAGCGAGAGATAGCCCGTGTATCGTGTCGCATCGAGCGGGCGCGACATTTCTGTCTGCGAGCGGATGCCGGGCTTCTGGTTCGGTCGAGCCCCCCACCGCCATCTGCACGGCTGTTTCTGTGGACGATGATGCGCACTGGTAGCCTGGCTGCTGTGGGTGCGGCGATCATGACGGAACCCTCCTTCGCTCTCTCCGCTCCCTTTGCGTGCTCGCAGCGCAAATGCAGATGGGATGGATGGGGTGGATGGGGTGGATGGATGGATGGATGGATGGATGGATGGATGGATGGATTGATGGGTGGATGGATGGATGGATGGATGGATGGATGGATGGATGGATAGATAGATAGACGGACGGATGAATGTCTGGACGGCGCCGTCTTGCTTTTTTTGGGATTCTTCAGCTTCTTCGGCTCTGTCGTCCATCCACACTGCAAACCAGCAAACCCTGCACTGCCAGCCAGTGCAGATCCTCCCTTCCCGGTGCAACCACATAGGTATCGCGAGATGGATGGCGGACGGCCGAGTGCGGACTAGACCGGACTGTCCGCACTAATCGGGAAGGCGACGACCGCGGACGCTGCGCGAGATACTACCGGTGCGCACCGTGGACGTCGCCCACGGACGGCCGTTCGAAACGGAGGGCTCGCTCGCTCGCCGTTTTGCCGCGCTGTGTATCGTCGCTTATCTAACCCCGCTGCCGGTGCGTGGGGGCCTGTCGTCGACACTCGGCGGGCGCACATCCGTCGGCTGGCGGCACGCGCCGGGGCGGGGCGGGCGGGCGGCGGCCTTGCACGCTACGTCCAGCCGCGAGGGCGTGTTTCTGCGCCGCCTCCGCCCACCGCCGTCCTCCGCGCCGCATTGCCGGCAGCCGTCGAGGCGAGTCGCGTCGAGAGAAACAGCCCCCCCGCATCCAGCTGGGTGCACGGAAACGTCGCTATCGCAGGCTGCCGCAGAGGGAAAAAGAAAAAAAGCGCCGGTAGTCGGGTTGCAGACGCTCGAGATAGATATCGATCCCACCCCACGCCCCGCCGAGGATCGCCCTGAAACATGATGGGAGGATGGAGTCCACGTTGCCATGCCCCTGGTCCGTCCGTCCGCCCAGTGCGGTCCGTCCGGCCGGTCCGGTCCAATCCAGCGACGGCTGTCCACGAGAGAAGGGTCCGCGCGATGGACGCCATGGATGCCACGGCTCCAGCAGGACGAAGCGCTGCGGGAGGGGACAGCCATCTTGCCCGTCGCGGACGACGATCGGCAGCACGGCCAGATTGGGGCAGTTCCCACTCGCCCGGGAGGACGGGCCTCTGGGAGTCTCCACACCGCGCCGCGCTCCAGGCCCGCCGGACGTTGTGTGCTCGCCGGCAAGTGGGGTGCACGGAGACGTGGAGGGATGGAGCAAGGGCCCGGCTGGAGCGCAGCTGGAGAGCGCGTTCCGATAAGGACGAACAGCCCGCCGCCGCCGCCGTGCGATCGCCAACCAGCATTGTGTTTTCTCGCAGCACGTCGTGTTCCGCCGAGCCCCCGGACTGTCTGTCTGTCGGTCTGTCGGTCTGTCTGACGAAAAACGCACGCCGGAAAAGCAGCGCACGCACGCACGCACGCGGCGACCGGCTGCAGGCCGGTTCGGTGGGCACTCTTCGGCTCTCGGTCGCGAGCGGCAATCGATGAGTGTAGATATCTGCCGGAGCGGGGCGTGGCTGTAGTAAGCAACAAGTACACATGGAGAGATATCGGACAGGGCTGACGGTGGATTCGCTGCGTGGATGCGTGCGTCGATACGTAGATACGTAGATGCGTAGATACGTAGATGGGCGAGGCGCCAATCGCCACCGCGGGCCTGCCCTCCCCCCTCCCTCCCCCCCTGAACGGGATGCTCAACGCGAGCCGGCGCTGCGGTTCCGTGGAGAGAAAAGGATCACAAAACAAAAAAAGAATAAAGGAAGGGAAATGAAATTGGAAATCAGCCTCAGGCCTCCCACCCAGTGTAATCAGCCAGTCGGTAAGCTGCCGGAGGGGGGTGGGTATTCCGCGGACGGACAAGGAAGGGAAAAGAAAGCAACGACAGAGCAGAGAGATACATACATACATAATAGATATGTGTACATACATATGTACTTACCGAGTTACCTCATTCCCAGAGTTGGACGGCACCACGCAGATGCATACGTACATACGTACACACCGCCGTCGCCTCGCAGAAAAATATACGGAAAAAGAAAAGAAAAGAAAAAAGAGAAAAAGAAAAAGTAGAAGAAAGAGAACGAAAGAAAAAGAAAAGAAAAGAAAAGGAACCGGAGTTCCTGTTCATTTGAAACCCGTGTGTAGATACAAGGTATGTATGTATCTATAGCCATCGGCCATCCGTGGTTGCGGACATTGCGCTGACGGCGAACACTTTCGTGCGTGCGTCGGCAAACACACGGAAACACAGAACAAGGCGCGCCCAGGTACGTGTGTATGTACATACATACGTACATAGAGTACACTAGATACACCGGGGCTCATTCTGACGTTTAGGCCGGGCGGATAAACTCGACGTCCGACCCGACCGGAAGATCCTGCGGGAAGCCTGGAGCGTGCACCTCGCATATTTCAGCGCTGTTTGTTTTTTTTTTTTTGTTT
>Ga0307516_10005255_pt1 | contig 15576 bp, 19 predicted proteins | sample 19_EM_MG_FD_203310 | JGI IMG/M metagenome (GOLD analysis project Ga0307516, IMG submission 203310) | Populus trichocarpa ectomycorrhiza microbial communities from riparian zone in the Pacific Northwest, United States - 19_EM | ecosystem: Host-associated > Plants > Roots > Unclassified | place...
GTTTCCTGTTTATGTTTTGTTTGACATTTCTTGTTATTGTTGTTTGTTTTGTCGAGTGGTATACGTTGTTGGGGAGGGGGCTGGTTTTGTTAAGAGGGGAGTGGTTGTAGGAGGAGGATTCCGGCCACTGCGGGTGCTGCGGACGCTACGCCCAGCGGGGTGTCTAGAGTTCGGGTGACACGGACAGTGCTATGGGAGTGTGACATAGGGCTACAGAGGACAGTCACAGTAGACAGTCACAGGCGGCGCACGGACACTCGTATATAGTGTCCGGCGCTCGCCTCTCTAGAATGGACATGCTTCTTACTACCCCTCACATTCTTATTCCGTTCCTTCCGATAATATATCCTAGAAATTCCACTTCCTGGGTTTTCCATACACACTTTTCGGGCAAAACAGCCAGACCATTGTTTTGTAGGCACTTTAGGACTTCACTGACCGTTTCGTCATGCTTTTCCTCTGTGTCGACGCAGACCAGTATGTCATCCATGTATGCCAATGTTCCCATGTCGAGCATGTCGGAAAAGATGTGGTTCATCATTTCTTGGAAGGTGGAGGGGGCGTTGGTAAGTCCGTACGGCATAACCTGGAATTCAAAAAGCCCGTATCGGGTTCTGAACGCTGTTTTCCATTCGTCCCCTTTGCAGATTCGGATTAGGTGAAATCCATTCCTGAGGTCCATCTTCGTGAACCATTGCACCCCTCGGACCCGATCCTGCAGCTCCTGCATGAGAGGTAGTGGGTACTGATTCGGGATCGTGATTCGATTTAGGGCTCCGTAGTCTACACATAGGCATAGTCCTCGTCTGTGTGGTTTCGGCACGAAGAGGATTGGTGAGCCGGCTGGGGATGTGGAGCGTTTGATTTTCCCTATTTTTTCCATTTCTGTCAGCCATTCTCTCAGGGTCCGGAGTTCTTCTTCTGAGAGGGGGTAGATGGGCCCCCATGGTGCCGTGCTTCCTTCCTGGAGATCGATTTTGCAGTCGTAGGGTCGGTGTTTTGGGAGGGCATCTGCCGCCTCTTTTCCCATGATTCTGAGGTACTGACGGAATTCTATCGGAACGGCTTTTAACGGGTCTTCCTCCCTTACTGTCAATACGTATCCGATAACTCAAGTGCTGGGATTGGTTGCGATTGATTCGTCCCAGGTTGGGGAGAAGGGCCCTGTTTCGTGCCGGGTGCATTTCCTCATGCATTCCGTGCTGTTGAACCGTACTTCTTCGTTTGTCCAAGATCCCTGTGGCGGGTGTTGCTCTATCCAACTAAACGGAAGGAAGATGTCAATAGCTGCTTCCATTGGAGTTACTTCGAAGGTCTCCTCTGAGAAGTGCTTCCGATATTGCAGATGCATTATCTCCGTATAGCTCTGGCTGGCTCCTTCGACAACTTCCCTGGTGAAATTCTAAATGGTTCGAGGGTTTTTGTGCATTTTGGTCTGGATTCCTAGTTGCTCAATCGTTTGTTGGTTGATCAGGGCGACTGAGCACCCTGTGTCTAGCAGTGCCTTTACCGGGTGCTGGCTTTTATTCCAGTTTGGCATCATGGAGATTATTGGTCAATCGCTCTTCTTCCTTTTCTTCCTTGGTGCTGAGTCTTCCGGGCCCGGCTCCTTCCTTTCCCTTTTCGAGGTGCCGCATACTAGGTTTTTTACTCCGACTCGTGGCAGTGCGGAGTTTCTCAAAAATCCGAGTCTTGCGAATCGGCCCAAAGCGGTAGATCCGTGGCCATTTCCTCGACCGCTGCCACCTTCTGCTGTTTTGCCGCCGGTTGTTTCTACGGCTCGTTTTCTCTTTTCCATTTCGTTGTTTCTACGGCCACGACCTTCCACGGTGCCGGTGGCAAGGCTGTTCCCTGTACTGTCTGCAAGCAGAAGTAGTCGTAGGTCCTGTGACCTGGTTGGCCGCATCGCCAGCAGTCTTCCTGACTTTTCCGGTATTCTTCTGCCTCCTTACTTGGTACCCCTTGAGGGCCGCATCTTGCGATGGCCAGGAGTCCTTTTTTGGTGGCCTGGTGTTGTTTGACCTGGGTTGCGGGGCTCCTTCCTTGGGACTTGGTCGTGTGTCGTTTTTCTTCCCGTGTTCCTTAGGGCGGTCGTTTCTCGTGCCGTCCTTGTTGGGTGCAACCCTGCTTCGCATTGCCTCTTTGGCTGCCCTGAGCGCCTTTTTCTTTTCCACCTGTAGGCCGGCTTGGTGGGTGGCTTGTAGGAAGCCGTCGTCATCCGCAAAGTCCTCGAGGTAGTGGGCGAATCGCATGTCCAGTACCACGTCGGGTATGGCCAGGTCCACTTTTTCTCTTAGTGACTCCCCAGTGGCACGCGCGAAGGTATCGAGCGCTCGAAACTCTGTTAGGTAGGCGCGGATGGACCCTTGGTACTTGAGCTGTCCTAACTTGAGTTGGGCGTCCGCCGCCTCCCGTTCGTTTCGATACTCCGTTCGGATAGCCGCGGAGTAGTTAACCCGGGTGTCGTTGTCTCCCAGTTCTCGGTACCGGTGAAGGTGCCAAACCAGGGCGGTGTCGGTTAGAAGGGTTCCAACCCAGGCGATTTTCTGGCGGGTGACAGTTTCCAGGTAGAATCCCAGATACATTGTGACCGATTCCCACCATTGGTTGAAGGTGGATGAGCTTTTCCCGTCGAATTTTTCGGGATTTTCCATCTTGAGCCTTGAGGTGTGTACCCGGGCTCCTCTCTCCGGCTGTTCTACGGTTCGTGCCGCCGCGATTCCCGCCCACACTAGCTGGGCCATTTCCCCCAGCATAAGCATGGTTGCCAGCTGGCCCTGGGTAGGTTCCCTTGTTCCCAGTGGGGGCCTTCCTGTCGGAAGGTTCCATTCGTACAGATTGTTGTCGTCCTCGCTTGGAGGGGGCGAAGGCAAGGGCGATGCTCCCTTTTGCGGAGGTCTCGGTGGGGGTCCACCTCTTCCTGCCCCTCCTGTGCCTTGGGGTCTGTGCGGCGGATTCGTAGCCGGGACTGCCAGGGGCCTTTGTCGTCATTGTTGGGTTCCTCTGAGTAAGGGGCTCCCCAGCATCAGCCGGGTCGGCGGTGGCCCTGGGCTTGGAGTGGGCCGGGTTTGTCTGGCTGGTGTTGCGGGCAGGGGAACTGTAGTTGCTACCCGCAACAATTCGTCCTGTGCTCGGGCCAGCCATTGCTCCAGGCCAGCCATTCGATCTCGGTCCTCGTTTTGCTGTTGCTCAAGTGTTTCTACCTTCTTTTGGTGGTCAGCAGCCCATTTTTCCACGTTACCTTGGAATTCCATCAGGTGGACATTTCTGGCCAGGTTTGCTTCTGACAGGAAAGCTACTGTGTCTTGCATTCGGGCTACTTGTGTTGCCTTGTGTACCCGATGTAAATCACTCGTCTTGGAGTGTTCGATGATAGCTTCCCAGACCTGTCTGTTAAATGCCAGGTCTGCGTTAGCAGATACCATAAGCTCGTTCCTTACCCAGTCTCCTGATATCTGTTCCTTGGCTTCCATCTGCTCGTAGACGTATTGGGCTCCTTGTGCCAGTCGGTTGTAGGCTGCTTCAATCCGCCTGATGCGCTGGTCCATATGGTCCATCGTGTTGCTGCAGACGTCCATTAGCTGGCATAGGTCTTGCTCAGCCTGCTGCTGGTGGTTGGCCATCACCCACATCCACCCGACCGGGTTGGCAATTTCCAAGGTTTCCTCCTGAGGTTCTTCGTCGTTGGTGATCTGGAGCAGCCCCCAGCATGCCTCTAACTGGAGCACGTTGTAGTCGGATGAGGTAGACATCTCTCAATATAGGTCAAGGAAGTCACCACTGTGGATGCTTGAATCGTAGTCGAAGTGGTAGTCTAATAGGTCGAAGAGTTCGTCTTCATCGAAGTCGGCGGGTTGGTGTAGTAGCGCACAGTTCCACCACTGCTGGGTATACCAATGGTATGGGGCACACTCGGTTGTTTCGTGGATAGGCTTCGGTCCGTCGAAGAATTATTCCCACTGCTCGTATTTTGCGATTTTGTCGTCAATTGACTGAAAGGTGTAGTCGAGGGAGTACTGCGTCTTAGGTTCTAAGAAGGTAGATAGTTCGAGTAGGTAAAGGTGGTCTTCGAAGTAGGTGTCGTCGAAGTAAGTCATGAAAGTAGGGTGATTTTGAGATCAAGATTATAGTGTGACACTGGGGTTGTATCGTAACTGGAGTGCGGGTAGAATCAAAGGTAATCAGGCTACTTTCGATGATTCACAGTGGAATAATCTTAGATATTATGTGTGGGTTCGGTGGTAGTATAGGTGAGGACATTCGTGCTGTTTTTCCTTCCATCAGGGCGGAAAAACCTCAGTCCTATACCTGAGTGACGCGAGCGTGATAGGTGGTGACTTGGATTTGGATTCCCCGGAGGTGCATGGACCTCGTGGGCAACTCATTGGTCCTGGCCGGGCGTAGATAAGGGAGATGAGCTCTTCATGCAGCTGAGCGGGGAACTTTCTTACTCCAGACTCGTTCGTGGTCTCCCCCGCAGGGCCCAGACCTCTTCGTACGTGGTTCCTCCGTAAGGACTCGGATATCTCGTACGAGACCCCTTCGTAAGGAGCCCAACCAGCGTCTGCCAAGTTTCTTCTTCACTCGTTTGCACTCTGACCCCTCATCTTAGAGTTTATCTTCTTACGACTGATCTTCTCGGCTGCAAGCTAACTCCGGCTCCTTAACTCCCGCCTAGACTCTCTGAGTGTGTTTCATCATCCTTACGTAGTCCTCCTCTAGCTTAGCTACGTACTCGAGATATTTCGGGTGTAACACCAGCTACATCAATGGAAAGCCAGAAAAACACTGAAACACACCGAAAAACACTGGAAGATGCAGGAAGCTGGGAAGATGAAAAACCCATACAGAGAGTGGACCTGTGGAACACAGCGACTTCTTGATCCCATCATAATTGGGAATTACACCATCCAAACAAGTAGTGCTGCGAGATCTACACACGGATGTCACCAACAGATATTCCAGTATCAGTTGAAAAAGAGGGTTTGCGGCTATGCTTTGACTACTGAACCGATTACAAAAGGACATCTGATGAATCACAAACAGTGATATTGATACAAAGGGGTTATGAGCAGCCAAGCACGGTCTCAATTAATGATATGCCCAGTGATGTGAACAGCCCGCCAATGGTTAGTTTTGACATTAAATATTGTCCAGCAAAGTGCCGGCAAGACAAACATACTTGCTAGCGAGTCAGGAGACTCTCCCTGGAAAAGGGATATGAAGCTTTGACAAAACCAGTTCTGAGTATTTCTGTTAGTAGCAAGTATTCACGAAAAAGATCAGAAACAATGAAAGTACCAGAAACGTCGAAATCAACAGAAACACTGAGAAAGCCGGACACATTGGAATGACCTGAAAAACATGAAATGACTAGCAAATGCCGGAAACTCTGAAAGAAACAGAAATATTGGAATCGCTCGAGGCATTCCAGGACATCTGGCCACTTGCCGCTGGGGACACCCAGAACCGGTGTTTGACAGATGTGATGCTGAAGAAGAAGTGGTGGAAGAATAGAATTAGCCATGAAGCCCACAAAGACAGAGGGGGCCGGACGCAGCTGCATAGGTACTGCACGATACCCACATCCAGAACTAGCGTGTAATAGCAACGAACACCACTACCGCGATACCGAATACCACAATGATACTACACCATGTATGAGGAAGATAGAGTGAAGCCAAATACCTCTACTGCAAAGCCAAATAACATAATGATACCACGTACTACATGAGGAAGATAGAGCGAAGCCAAATATGGCTACTGTGAGGCTGAATACCGCAACGATACTATGCCCTAGGTGAGGAAGATAGAGTGAAGCCAAATACTGCTACTTCGAAGCTGAATACCGCAACGATACCACATCCTGCATGAGGAAGATAGAGAGAAGCCGCATACTGCTAGCATAATGCTGAATACCGGAATGTCACCAAGACGTGAGTGCGCAGACTGGCGGAAAGGAAAGAGAACACACAATCTATTATCTCTATCCACAGATCTATCTCACTACCTCTGTAAACCAGTGCTACGACCACTATCCATAAGAACATATAAGAGATTAAGGCGAAGCTGAATACCGCAACAATACCATACCAGGTGTGAAGAGATTAGGGTAAAGCTGAATACCACCACAGGGAAGCCAAATACTGCAATGACACCATGTCAGATGTGAAGAGATTCGGGCGCAGCCGAATACCACCACAGCAAAGCGTAATACCACCACAGCAAAGTCAAATATCGAAAGTAAGTGAAGACAGTTCCAGCCAACATTACATGTCGAGCAGCATGGGCTAGGGAGATAGGATCCTGATACCATTATCCGCTGTAGGACAGCCCCATATTGACGACCACTGTGCCTCCCTCCATTGGATGACCTACTACAATGACTACTGCAATACCCACCACCAGATGGGGGACAACAATTACTATCTCCGTTAGAACCGTCACTGCCGGCAGACACAGACCTGCAACTGCCCACTCCCACACCCTGAGGAACTACTCAAAGTATCCTGCAAACGATGTCTTAACCCCACCAAGACATGTGCAGACTGGTACCAGGGAAAGCAGGTCAGCCCTGACTGCCAATTCCTCGTAAATATGGAAAACCACCCTCTCAGGCTGCAGCATGGTAGCTGTGCGTGAACTCTTGGCCGACATCACATCACTACAGGAAGACCAGGAAGCCATAGCTGCGACAACGACCGCCACACTACAGGACGAAGAACTCACCCTCCTGGGTGAAATCGTCGCCATGATACATTAAACAACCACCCACGACACCGGCCACAATCACATGGTGCACCAAATGCTCATATAGCGTATGAAAGACTTTTATGATGCAGATCAACAGCAATTCCAAAGAATGACCCACACTCTGGGAACCATCATCACCGAACAACAACGATTGAACGAACAAATCCAAGCCTTGCAGCAGGCTAGCCGACCCATCTTCATCTACCACACCCCCATCCGCCGCTGCACCACTGCTACCTGACCTGACCTTACTGGAGCTTCGATCTGGATATGGGCCGTACTGGCAAGAATCTGGCGTGACAGGCTCTGGGGGGCCACCACAGACACCACCATCATCCTAGCCAGCCTATGGTTCCTCCTTGTCTCAGCTGGCACAGTCATGGTCATCCTCTGCACCTAGATACCTTACTCAATCATATTGCTCTGGTTGCGATATGCCTCAAACCCAACTGCCAGCCAGTCCAAATCCTTCTCCTTGTTTCCCTTTAGTTATGCTTATACATCCTTTCTCTGGTTATCGTTACGTATGTTGTTTCCCTTTGGTTGTGCTTGTACATCCTTTCTCCTGTCATTATTACGTATGTTGTTTCCCTTCATCAGCAAAAAAATGGAAAGTTGAAGTATATTGCTTTTTTTTACAGGTGAGACATAAATTTGAACTAATATTTCTCAAGGTTTCAGCTAAAAATAAAGCGCTTTTTTTTTAAAATCCTTATGTGGGCAAAATATAATTTCTCCTCTTATGGGAGTTAGCGATACTTACGGGAGCCACAGGAGCTACATCAGCTCCCTAGGAATTCTCAAATTTTTTGCTGATGAAGTTCGCTGATGCTTGTGTGTCCTTTCTCCTGTCGCCTCGAGTAGAGTGTTGGCTACGTGGCGGCTGAGTGCGATCATGTGTTTTCATTGGGTGTGATGATCAAGTCATGATGTTGAATGAAGGAACTGTATTAGTCTTGCAGGCAAGCTGTGATTCCACAGAGGGATGGGAAAAGTACAAAGGAAGGGTGCAGTAGCTAGTCTTGAGATTATTCTCCGTGCAATCTATTCTCCTGAATCCCACCCCAATCTTTTCGCCTCGAACCTCTGTTTCCTGCCATCCAACACATCCAAATAAATCTCAAAACATTTCTAGAGTGTCCGTCTACAGCCCCATTAGCTGGAAAGTTAATTCCTTCCAGTTTGGTCCCCGACCCCCACTGCCAACCCGCCCTCAGTGATTACGGACCCTGCGTATCTGCCCATCACCAATATGGTCACAGCCTTTCTCATGCTCCCCTCCGGCTGTGGATTGGGATCTAAAGATATTTCTCTGATTGCTCCTCATTTTGAAGCTAGTGGCGGTTACGTTCGCATGTCTGCCAAGTGCCCCTGTAAGGACAGCGACCCTGAATCAGACTCTGAGAGCAAAGATAACACTGAAGCAGATACTATGAAGCAGATGGACTTCCAGATGACTACTACTCAGCATATCACCAGCCCTCAGGTGCTCGGTGATATCGATGACAACCCAGGTTGCCTTGGGGCCGAATTACCACCTCCACTCACAGCTGAACATGCAGCCCTCCATGCCGATTTCGAGATCATTACAACCTCTACTATGGAGCAGCTGTATCAGTGAATTATTGCCAATGTCAATGCCTCCGTATCCGCAAGTATGGCTGCCACCTGCCTCAACATCATCAATGAACTCCAAAACTAGGTTAGCCTGCTCAATTCTCGGATGAACCAGATGCAGCACATCAGGAATAAAAATAATTGTGTCCTGAGTGTCCGGAGGCACTAGACACACTGGACATTTCAGATGCAACCGGCTTAACTCGTACGCAGATCGACATGGCACCGTGCGTCAGGACACAGATTGCCACAGCATCTGCTTACCAGATGGAGCGTGGCAGGGCATTTTCCTTCTGGACGTAGCCATGTCAGGGTATTTTCTTTCTGGACGCAGTCGTGTCAGGGCAGTTTCCTACTGGACGTGTCCGCACGACGCGTGTCATGGCACCACATTTATGCTGGCTGTCAAGGCACAGAACATCGCAGCAAATACTCGGGTCACATTCGCAAACACGTAGTGGGTTCCAGGCATAGTGACTCAGTCCAGTTCTATTCTTTATATCTACGGTATGTACATCTATATATACTACTACACACCTCGCGTTTCCAGCAAAAGCTACCAGCGTCATACCCATCGCCGCGATCATCACATGCAGTAATGCTGTTTTGACGCGCATTGCATTGCTCTGCGTGTCGGAAACAAAGGAAAGTTGGCAAATACGATACGACACGATGAGCACGACAACTATGAGGAGGATGGTGATGAGGACGCCGGCGGCGAGGACGATAGCAAGTAGGACGTGGTAACTATGAGAGCGAGTAAGTCGCGGTGAGGACAATAGCGAGTAGGACACGGCGAGTATGATGGCGAGCTTTGTGATGTGGTTATCGCAGCTCTCAGAGTGACAGAGACACCGGGAAGTTGTAGAATACACAGTGACAAGTACGATGTCAATGAGGGTGCTGGCGGCGAGGATGATAGTGAGTAGGACGCGGCGAGTATGATGACGAGGGTTGGGAAATGGTTAGCACAGCTCTCAGAGTGACAGGAACTGTGGTGGGAACTGGTACAATACGATGTGATGAGTACGATGTCGATGAGGAGGATGTCGATGAGTTTGATGGCAGTGAGCATAGCAGCAAGTATGATGGAAATACGAAGAATGACGACGAGTATCGAGGACACGGTGAAAGGAGAAGAAAAAAGGGGTCTACTTAGGAGCGATGAGCAAGCCGAACCTTGCATAAGCGCAAGTATTAGTAATGGCTTGGCGCTTTGCATTGACATCATACTCGCCGCATCCAAATCGCTATCTTTCTTGCTGCCAGCAATATCATTGACATCGTACTCCTCACCTCATATTGTACCGCTTCCCACCGCTGTTCCTGTCACTCTGAGAGCTGTGCTAACCTTATCCCAAACCTCGCCATCATACTCGCCGCGTCCTACTCGCTATCGTCCTCACCGCCAGCACCCTCATTGATATCGTACTCATCACTGTGTATTCTACAACTTTCTGGTGTCTCTGTCACTCTGAGCGCTACGCGAACCATGTCACAAAGCTTGCCATCATACTCGCCGCGTCCTACTCGCTATTGTCCTCGCAGCGTCTTACTCGCTCTCATAGTCGCCACGTCCTACTCGCTATCGTCCTCGCTGCCAGCGTCCTCATTGCCATCCTCTTCATAGTCGTCACGCTCATCGCGTCGTGTCGTATTTGCCAACTTTCCTTTGTTTCTGACACGCAGAGCAATGCAACGCACGTCAAAACAGCATTACTGCATGTGATAATCGTGGCGATGGGTGTGACGCTGGGTGCTTTTGCTGGAAACGCGAAGTGTGTAGTAGCATATATAGATGTACATACTGTAGATATAAAGAAAAGAACTGGACTTAGTCACTATGCCTGAAACCCACTGCGTGTTTGCGAATGCTACCCAAGTATTTGCTGTGACGTTCCGCGCCATGACAGCCAGCGTGACCGTGCTGCCATGACACGTGTCGTCCAGACACGTCCAGTAGGAAAATGCCCTGACATGGCTGCGTCCAGAAGGAAAATGCCCTGATACAGCTGCATCCAGAAGGAAAATGCCCTGACACAGTGCATCCAGAAGGAAAATACCCTGCCACACTCCGTTCGGTAAGCAGATGCCATGACGATCTGCGTTCAGATGCACAGTGCCCTGGTGAGGTGCATCCGAATTCACATTGCCTGTGCATTTTGTGTTGGGAGCAGTATGTGCGCTGACAGAGTACGTCCAGAGTGTCCCCAGCGCCTGGTGCATCTGGACGCAGCCTCTACGTCCAGATGCAGATTTTTTTTCCTGATGCGGAAGCTCATTGCAAACCAGAGAAACATCCAACCTCCCCCTCTGACTGTAATGGCAGCAGCTCCAGTCAAGAAAATCCTGAAAAAGAAATTGGAGAAGAAAAGTACTGCAGAGGGTATAGGTGGAATTTCGACTGCAGACTGTACTCCCTCCAATGTCTCGTCAACTACCCCCCAGACCCTGCCCTCCAATACATGCAGATGGGAAACAGTACCTCCGAGGATGCAGACTCCGGTGCCTAAACTCATCGCGACCAAATACATGCAAGCCGAATGAGAAGTGATCAGCTTCTTTCAGAACAACAACACCACCGGTACGACTATCCAGCCCGAGAAGACCTACACTGAGTGGCAGAGTCTGGCAGATATTGTGCTCCATCAGGTTAACACTCTCTTTGTTGAGTATAAGGACATTTTTGTACCCCACTTCATCCGCGCCCGAATTACCATACGTGGTGTGATTATCTTCACCACGGGTAATGAACAGAACAAAATGGTCTACGAAGATTACATCTCCATCATCAAGTACGCTCTTTCTTACTTTGGAAAATGCAAAAAGATCGAAATCGGAAAACGATTTAGCCAGTTCCTATTGCATGGAGTCCCAACACACCTCTCAATACCCTAGATCTCCGACAGTATCACCACCAATTACACGCAACTGGTACAAGGGCAGACACCATGCTGGTTAACACCTGCAAACCGTCGCGAGCATAAAACCAACTCTACGATTGTCATGACACTGACAGGTAATGTCAAGAGGAGTGCGATCGCCAGTCAAAATCTGATAGTATGCAATCGGGAATGCCAGTTGGACCACTATATCCCATACAGACGGAGGACCCAATGCCACATTTGCCGGACCTATGGACACCCTGTTACCCTCTGTCGGAATGATGTTTGCTGTGCTGTTTGCACCAATCCCCACAACACTCAAGAACACCTGTGTACTCTTTCCACCTGCAAGAAAGGTCCAGCTTGCACTCACCCTCTGATCCGCTACGTGAACTTCAACACACCACATAAGGCTAACAATGCAAACTGCCCCAAGTGAATCAAGCTTCAAAATTTCAACAAAGCTACTGGTGTAGCCATTCAGGGAGATGCTCCCATGGTAGCAGTAGCCGATTAAATGTCCCTCCCTGCATCTATTGGGTCCATACAGTTGCTGAACTGTGCGCAAAGCCAAGCAACGACAATTTCCGCCCTTCAAGATTTTGCGTAGAAGTCTGAAAACCTCATCTGTCTACTTCAAGAACCATAGTGCGATAGATATAAAAACCCACCTTCTCTACAAGGTTTCGATACCTTTACCCCCTTATCTACCAAACCTAAATGTGTGACATACTTACGCCACACATCTAGTTTGAGTGCCACTACCGTCTTTACCGCCCAGAACTCCTTCTTGGAAACTACGATCACCTCATTGAACAACCAAAGATCTTTCACCCTCTTCAACTTCTATTCTCTAGGATGAGCAGAGCCACTGGCTGCAATCCTCCCAACTCTCAAACTGCCAAACGATTGTCTACTTATGGGAGACCTTAATGGACACCATCTATGGTGGCAGGGACCCCTTCCATCGACTGCTCGTATCTCCTATAGATGCCAAATGATTGCATATTGGCTTGAAGACAACAACTTCCACCTGCAGAATGAACCAGCAATCTCCACAAACCATCCAAAGAATGGCGGACGTCCCTTCACAATCGACTTGTGCTTTTCCCAAGGGTCTACAACACAATCCATCCTGATGCTAGTGGTGGATCACAATACTACCTCAGACCATAGTGCCAAAGTTTCCATGGCACTGTCACTGCCAACAGTTACAATACCAGTGGCCCGCCGTCCGTGCTGGCATAGGGCCAACTGGGAAACATTGGACTCTCAAATCCAGTCAGCCAAAATGGACCTCTTACAACTTCATGGAAAGGACGATACTCTACACGCGGTTACCATCATCACACACCTTATCCACCAAGCAGGTGACGAGGCTGTTCCAGTGAAGACACCATGGAAAACAGACACCCCCTGGTGGAATCACAGTCTGATGCTGGCAAAACAGAGTGTCAAACGTGCCAACCAATGTGCGCATCTGCAGCCAACTGTGATGAACCTTAATCATAGCCAGTGCAAACGCTCCAAATGGTCAACAATGGTACAGAATACCAAAACAGCTTAGCGTATCCACCAACTCGAAGCCACATCCACTCGAACAGTCTGGAAGATGATTAATCACCACAACACACACTATAAACCAATTCTACTGCTGGAGGCACGTTCGGACTTCTAAGGAAAATGCGATGTTCTGTGGGCAGTGCTATTCCCCAATACACTGCAATGAACACCACTTCCCCTGAATCTTCTCACTTCCAAGAAAGATCTACATCACCATACAAACAGCATCGCAGTATTTGACGTCAAGTAGGCCATTGTATATCTGAAATATAGGATATCACTCAGACAAGACAATATCACCTATGATACCCTACGACATTTCAATGAAGCTGCTCTACTTCTGCTTCCACAGCTGTTTACGGCACGTCTCAAATATGTGGCTCATCCACTGGATTGGAAGACCACCAACTGCGTTGTCATTCCAAAACCATGGAAGAAGACATACTAACATCCAAAATCCTGTCGCCCGATCTTACTCCAGTCTTGTTTTGGAAAACTGCTGTAATCAATTGCGGTGAAATGTCTCTCTCAGACTGCAGTAATATGTGGTGCAACTCATCCCTCACAAATGGGGACCCAGCCAGAGAATTCTGCAATTGATATACTTCTCTGAACGATTTCACCTATTGCGAACTCCATCAGCAAAAAGAAGACTACCAATCAGTATCCTACATAGCCAGCTGTGCTCACATACGATATTAAAGGAGCATTCAACCATGTATGCCCATCGACACTGGAGGATATTATGCACCAACAGGGGATGCCATTGTATCTCACCAAGTGGGTTGCTGCCTTTAATACTGCTCGCAAAATGGCATTTGGATTTGATCAGCAATCTGAACTGCCACAGCCTTACCCATATGGCCTATCACAGGGATCACCAGTCTCGCCAATCCTCTAACTTATTTCCAGTAACACGATGATCGAAAAAGAAGAAGACTTTCCCAACACTATCGATACCTCCTATGTGGACGATGTCTGTATGGTTCAGCTGTCACAGTCAGTATCTGAAGCCAACACACACCTTGAAGAACAAACTGAACAACACTTGGCGAAAGGTAAACAGCTTGGACTCACCTTTGTGACATACAAGACTGAACTCCTCTACTGCCTCCCCCACAAAAGCAAGAGTCTTTCATCACATCCGCCCCTTTGGATGCTCGGTACCATGATCTCTGCAAGACTACAAATCAAATACCTTGGGGTATTTATCGATGAATCACTGACATTCAAACACCACGCTGCAATGTTGGCAGCCACAGGAAACAAGGTTCTCGGAAGCCCAAATTTCCTGCAACACCAATCCTGTGGCATCCCTACCTATATTGCTTATCATCTGGCAATGACAGCGATTCTCCCAGTGATGTTCTGGACATCTCCTGCATGGTGGGGTGGAACACCAGGAGTAATTGCCACTCTCAGAGTGATGTACAACACCATTGCCCATTGGATTACCGGCCTCCCACTCAATACCAGAACTACAAACCTTATCACCCTTGCCCACTTACCACCAATAGAGGCACATCTAGACTACCTGTTGTTGCGATATGCTATCCTGCTCCACTTTCTCCCTGGCACTCACCATGCACTTGGACCTCTATACCATCAACCAAATACGCACGCTAGCCTTGCAGGGCTACATCGTCTATAAAGCCTCAGTAACACCTTGTAATGGAAAAGTTGAAAGATTGGACATCAACTACAACCATGGAAGGAGTGGCAATGACTGCTTCTCCGAATCCTGACAAGATGACAAAGCCATTATAGCTCCATAAGAAATGGATAGAAACACTTCCAGACCATACAATTACAATATATACGGACAGCTCCAAACTTGCCAATGGTGCAATTCGTTGTGGCTGGGCAATCTACTCCAGGGGGAACCAGCAACTCCACCGGTTTATGGATGGTTGATGTAATCTTGGCAATAGGGCTCAGGTCTTCAGTGCCAAACTCCATGCTGTACAGGCAGCAGTTTCCACCCTCCTGAGCACTACCCTACCACGTTCTACAGTATTTATCTGTATTGACAATCAGACTTCCATCGACACCCTCCAATTCAACAGAAGTAACCACGAATACTCATGATAAGTACTGGAAATTATTGGAAAATTTCAACTCCTAGGCTAGTGTCACGAATCTGGCGTGACAGGCTATAAGCGCCGCCGGAGCCGCCGTCACTCTCGCCACCTGGTGGCTTATCCTTGTCTCCGCTGCCGCGGCCACGATCATCCTACGCGCCTAGGCGCCTCACCCCGGTCCCCGCGATATCGCTCTGGAAGCGATATCCCTCGAAGCCTTAACCTGACCGCCGGCCGGTCTAGGTCCGTTCTCCTACGTTTGCTGTCTCCTGTTGATTGTGCTTGCGCGTCCTTTCCTCTGTCTCCCACGTTTGCTGTCTCCCGTTGATTATGCTAGCGCATCCTTTCTCCTGTTGTCTCTGTTAGAGTGTTGGCCGCGCGGCGGCCGAGTGCGATCATGTGTTCCCTAAGCTTTATCTGTTTCTCTTATATTATGCTTGCGTGCCCTTTCCTGGTCCGCGTCATTACTGTTACGTGTCTGCCTCGCTCTACTCTGTGTTATGTTTATTGCTTACCTTGTTGCTTCCTTACTGTTGCGTGTCTGCCTTGATTTACCTGTTGCGGGAGAACGAAGGGGGCCGAGGAGGATCGTGTGTTTCTTTGGGCGCGGCGAAAGAGTCATGATGGGAAAACTCTGTGTCAGTCTTGCGGGCGAGGCTGTGATTCCACAGTGGAGG
>Ga0307516_10005256_pt1 | contig 15575 bp, 22 predicted proteins | sample 19_EM_MG_FD_203310 | JGI IMG/M metagenome (GOLD analysis project Ga0307516, IMG submission 203310) | Populus trichocarpa ectomycorrhiza microbial communities from riparian zone in the Pacific Northwest, United States - 19_EM | ecosystem: Host-associated > Plants > Roots > Unclassified | place...
ACCCCCACCCCCCCCCCCCCCCCCCCCCCCCCCCCCCCCCCCCCCCCCCCCCCCCCCCACCCCCCCCCCCCCCCCCCCCCCCCCCCCCCCCCAGCAAGACAGGCGGCGACCAGCACAAGCGCCCAGGACAGCCAGTGCTCTACATACATGGCTATGGGAATACGCTGTAACCCCAGCTGTCTGCTTTGTTGGGTCGGTCACTAGCTGACCGGAGGACAATTGGGCAAAGAGAATGCGTGGCGTGGTATGTATGTACGCGGGTCCGCAGGCTTTGTTCTGCGCAGGACGTGGACTTGGGTATGGGTGTGGGCGTGGGAGTAGGAAGAGGGACAGAGGGGCAGAGGGGACGGGGGAGGAGGCGGATCCGTCGCCGGTCGGTATCGACTAACGGGGGGCAGTATCATACGGCTGCACGGCATGGCGGGCGGGCGCTCTGCGAACGGCTCCGAGGAGAGCCGAGCAGCTCAGACATTGTCATGCTACTCTTCGTTTTGCTCTATTGGATCATGGCGATACTATGTACAGCCCTTTTCCCGTTCACCGTCCGCCGCGGCCCCAAACAGTCTGCCGGCGGCCCAAGACTTGCAACTAAACTAAACACTGGCACGGTGGCACTGGCAGTGTGCATATCTGTGGGGGTGATGGGTGATTGGGTGATGGGTGGTGAGTGATGGCATGCGGCGGGTTTCCTGTACATAAACCATACATGCAGCACGCGCTTATCGCAAGGGAGTTGCTCGAGGCGAAGAGATTCTGGCTACGAAGAGCTTTTTGACGGCTGTGGACTTGCATGTAATTCGGAGCCCTTTGTTCTAGGCCCAGTTGCTCGTGGTTTGGCGGGTGGGTATGTGGTATGCGCCCTCCCGCTCCGGGGGGGGTGGTGACGGTCGAGTACGACCAGAGCACGTGCTCTTGGGTCCTGGACAATGCGTAGCATGTTCTGCTTGTATGTATGGCGACTCGCCAGCCGCTTATTGAATACAGTTTCAAAGAATTAAGAAATTCGGAATGGCTGGGACTTCTGGAGTCCGGACTCCGGAGAGAAATTTAATGCTCCTTACATGTAGAGCAGGCGAGGTATGCAGCACATGAGATTCCTCGGACGACCAGCGCCTTCCGGAATGTTGCTGTTGCGCTATTGGTCACTCTGGGCTGCGTTCGCAAGCATGTTTCCTGCCGCTGCCGCCGCCGCCGTCTTCCATCCATCCGAGCTGGCGACTCACGGGTAGTTACAGGCACATCAACGCCGCTACACACGAAGGCGTCCCGTGTATCCGGACGAAGCAGGGGCCTGGCCCCCAGCGGTTGGAGTAGATAGATATGTATCTGCGAGTTCTCTGCAAGTGCACAGGTGGTGAGCCTGTGTTTAGTCACGGCGCCGGCTAGTCTATGTACGGCTCGACACGACTCGTCGGACGGGCTAGCCAAGCGCGTTCATTCCTCGTCCGGCCTCCTGCATCCGACGGGTGGATGGATGGATTCCGTCGTATCTGTCTGGATATGTAGATATTGCACTCTACAGAGACGGATATCCGTATGTACGCCCGTACTGCGCACTGCAAGTCCCGTCATCTTTGTGCAGAACTGGACGCCCCATCCCTCGCACCTGGAGATGTGTATGCATACACGATGCCCACGCCCGACGATTCGACAATTGGTGATGTCGGACTCCGGATGCGAGAGCAAAGAAGAAAAAAAAAACAAAAAACAAAAAAAAACCTATGTTATCTACATACCGGTCCTCGGAAATCGGAGAGATCCGTGACCGGCGAGAGCTCACGGGCCTGAGCTTCGCGTGGCCACGGACATGGTTGGGCCAGATGGCGGCATCTTGCGTCAAGTGTAACTGCACTAGTCTACTCTAAATAAACCCCTACGTGCATAAGGATTTTGTTTTGTCCCACAGTGTTAGGTTCGCGTCACATTGGCGCGTTGTCGTGCCTGACCATGCAGTGGAATCCTAAAAGATGATCCGAACCCAGCCCTCCTGCCTTGATTTCACCTTCTCAAAGCTCCCGCTCCTCTTCCTCCCCATCCACTTCCTCCCCATCCTCTTCCACTTCTTCCCCCCTTTCCTCTACGTCCCCCACCTCTTTCCTCCCTCCCTCCCCGCTGCCCTATTACGACCCCACTTAGTTGGTTTCGAGAGAACATGGACCAGGAGGAAGTCTCACTACCAGCCACCGCCGCCGCCGCCAACGCTCTTTCAATAAACTCAGGCTCACCTGTCGATAGTGGGTACACTACGAAGGCATCGGACACGGCTAGAAATAGCTCGGAGCCGGTGGCCATCGACGACTACGACGGCGATTCGGACACTCCCACGGTGACGTCCAGAAAACGCAAATTACGTGAGCTTGTGAAAGAAGAAGAAGAAGAAGAGGAGGGGGAGGGGGAGGAGGCTACCTCCGAGGCCGAGGAGACGGAGAAGCCGGCGCCGACCACGTTTGAGGACGATGTAGATATGGAGACCGAGTTCCATGGGGAATTGAGAGCCTTTGATAGAGTCTGTCCGCCGGGTATCGTGAACCCGAAATCTATCTTTGGCGAGAGGCCGGCGCAGAAACAACCGGAGCAGCTAATCTTAGCGATTCTTCGGGTAAGTCTTTACGCCGTGAGGTGGGGTTGCCGCGGATATCGTGTGCTAACCTTGAACAGGAACACGACGGCGACGAGGATGGTGGCGGCGGCGACGGCAACGTCGAGTACTACGAGTACGGGCTCGAGGACTTCTGCTTCTACACGGGTCGGGGCCAAATCAAACCGAGTGATAACGCAAAGGATCCATATCCCTTCAAGTACCCTTGGGAGTTTATCAGACTTTCGGCTATGCATGTCGTACCGAACATCGACTACCTCTTCGCCGATGGCTTCCTTGTTGGCGAAGATGGGGTACGCCACTATTTCGAACGGATGAAGGTCGACGTGGTCTCCGTTAGCTACGACGACCCCTTCAAGCCATGTACTGTACACGTTCAGTCTTCGTTTTGCTCGAATGACGGGAATGGTGACCCGAGGTTCAAGAATGTGTGGTATAAGTTGGGAGCTCCGGTGAAGGAGTACAGACCATACTATGAGCCCTTCCGGTGGCTGGCGCAACTCGGCCTTCATTTCTTTGCCTATCTGGAGTCGAGAAAGTTGTCCGACGTCACGCTTCTCGACTTTAAGGATTTCGGCGGGTGGTTGGAGCAACAGCTCCATGCCCGGAGCGACAAGGACGAGGTAGGTCCCTTCTTCTTCGATTGGTGGAAGGAAGTGGGGAGTCGCCGGGACTTTCGCAATGACATAGCAACCCACAAAGACTGGCTCTGGAACCAAGCCTTTGCTGTCGAGCCCTACCAGCATTTCGAGTCCTACCAACACTTCGAGGATCTCACCCTCTGGAAAGAGATCAAGTCGTTCAGTGCAATCCCGCCCGCTTACGCAAGTGGTAAGGATGAGGACCTGACTGTCGTGACCCCATACGTGTACGAGGTCTTTAAGGAAATGTATGGACCTCATCTCAAGAAAGTTGCACCCCCGGGGGCGTCCAAGGAGTTCATCGGTGTTGTTATGCACAAAAAAGAGAAGGGGAAAGGTCCTTACGTTCCGCACTTGGGAGACGTGGTGCAGATCATGACCGAAGAGAAGGGCGTATGGTCAAAGGAGAGGGCGAAGAGGAGAAGAGGCAAGAAGGGTGTGGTGGTGGTGGATGACGAAGAGGAAGAAGAGGAGGCGTGGTATGGCTATGTTACCAAGATCATAGGCGAGAGACTGTGGATCGTTTGGATCTACCGACCTAAGGATACTATACTTGGGCATGGTCGATACCCGTATAAAAATGAGGCATGTTTTCTTTCTGCGCTTTATTTACATCGACCTAACTTCGTATCTAGCTCTTCTTCTCGGACCATTGCAACTGCGATGAAGAATCCTCGCCACTATACCTGGATGCCATCATCCGGAAAGTCCCTGTGGTTTTCAACCCTAAGAGTACCGATGAAATGGCGTCGGCCGAATTCTTCATCCGCCAAAAGCTGCTAAGCACCGACAACAGCTTCGTTACCATGCCAGACAAAGATCTTGAACTAGGCAAATGCCAATGTACGGACCCTGAAGATGACGATAGCGAACTCCCCGGTCTCTACCACAAGCTCAAAAAGCTGTTTCCAATTGGGTCAACGGTTTTATACTTTCCCCAAGAGGAGGGCGCCAAGTTGCTCGAACCTGCAGTGGTCTTGGCTGTCGACGACTTGGACATGTCTTTCACACTCAGAAAGTTGGTCCGCGCGGTAAGTGTGACTCGGGCTGCGCAGCCAAACGAGCTGCTATGGACTCAGGAAGCGATTGTTCTGGACTGTGGTACCATTGACATCATCGCCCGTAGATGCTATATCACTGTCGTCAGGGGTGGTGCCAGGCCGGAGACACCATACGATCGTGGTGGAATCGGTGATCTCTTCTACCTATCCGGTGCCCTAGGCTCGGAGGGTGATATCGCCCCTCTGCCCCAGCTTGGTCCTGAGGAGTTACGGGAAGGGTGGCGTCTCACAGATGACCTCCCGAAGAACAAACCCGCTTTGAGGGGTATGGACCTCTTCTGCGGAGGCGGTAATTTCGGCCGAGGGCTTGAAGAAGGAGGTGCTGTCCAAATGAAGTGGGCTGTTGATTTCGACAAGTATCCTCTTCATTCGTACAGAGCCAACTTGAACGACCTGGATGCTACCAAGCTTTATCTTGGCAGTATCAACAACTACCTCGAAGATGCGATCTGCGGGCGATACTCGGAAGAGAAGGGTATCCCGGCGAAGGATCAAGTCGACTTTATCAGCGCTGGGTCCCCCTGTCAGGGGTTCTCGCTCGCAAATAACAGTCGCAACAGCGTTGGTGCCCGTCGGAAGCAGAGTCTCGTGTGTTCTCTCGCCACAGCTATTGATTTATACAGACCCACGTATGCCCTCCTTGAAAACGTGAACGGTATCGCGACTTCTCGTATCCGGGGCGGGAAAGAAGAGAATACGTACACCGAGATGCTCTGTGCCATAGTCGGTATGGGATACCAGGTGCAATCCTTCTTTTGTGATGCGTGGTCACACGGGAACTGCCAGAGCAGGACCCGCTTGATCCTTGCGATCTCGAAAGCTGGGTACAAGCGCCTCGACCGTCCGCCGCGCAGTCACCAGCACGGTCTGGTGCCCAAGTCCCAAGCACTCTACGAGGCCCCGAATGGGTTGCGGTTCGCCTGTCGGGAGATCGGGATTCCGACGCCGTTCCCATTCCCAGACACAGAGTCTTGCTGGGGGCGCCTCCCAAATATCGGGAACGGACATGTCGGCCTGTCCATTCGATATCCGGACCACATCTCTGCCGGGGCCAATGATACGACTATCAGGCACCTTATGGCTCATGTCCCACGGTTCATGAAGCATAACACATGGCGGACAGCTATCAACACTGGTCGTCTCCACCCAGTCCTCCATACATTCAACCTGGCCGGTGAGAAGGGAAATGACAACAGCAGGACCTACAGCAGAGTCCACCGGAACGGTCTCTGCCGCACGATCACCACGACTCCTACCCCACAGTGCTCTCGGACCGGTCGGTGGATGCATCCCGACCAGAACCGCCTCTTAACGATCCAGGAAGCCAGGATCGCGCAGGGTTACCCAGACGAAGATGTGCTTATCGGTGCACCCGCTAATAAGCTCCACGTCATCGGGAATTCGGTGGCTCGCGGAGTGTCGTTGGCTCTGGGAATCGCCGCCAGAGAAGCGTACCTCGAGAGCTTCATCAACGAGGAAGACGCTGATCAAGAGACGGTCGTCGAGACGAAAGGTGACCCACGGGCCGCCTCGACCGATGGAGCTGGAGAGCCCGATGTCGATATTGGTGCCTTGAATGGCCACGCCGCCACCGCCGCTGCTGCTGCCGAACAAGCTCTCCAGGCCGATGCCCATAAAGACGCGGAGGAAGATGCGTGCTCACGCCCAGCCGTCAGAGGTGACACGGATCTCACGGACCTGGTCCTCGACGAACTCGAGGGCGATGGAAGCGTGTGGGCCGGCGAGCCGGGAGAAGACACATTTGTCGGCCACAAGGAGTGCGATGATGGTTCCAAGCCGAATTCACTTTCCGATAACGAAGAGACGAACCATGTCTGAATAGACTGAACGACGGTCACGAAATGAGGACATGTACGACTACATCGTCTTTGTAATTTTTTTACAAATGTTGCGCGAGTTTTGCTACCTTGTTTTTTTTCCAGCGTTCTTTTTGTTGTGGGAGTTCCTATATCTTTTGTACTTTCTCTCTTTGGTGTATGGGTGCGGTTGGGGTGGTTGGAGACAGCTTTGATCTAGAGGAAAGAAAGATGGTGCCGTTTCGATTGTATTGGTGTATTAGCGTTTCGTTGTGATGTTGCATATGCTTGATATCCTCCCTTATTTCTCTGTCTTTCAGCTGTATAGTATATACATCTTCCATGCTTGATTCCTTACATTGTGCGGTGATAATAGAAGGGTGGGAGATTTCCGGTTTCATTGTTTCCGGAGCAACTGGACAAGAGAGGCAGACGGGAGGTAGTCCTGGAACGTGCGAATGATGCCATACAGTACCGTAGAGCGTCCAATGGCCACATAGATCCCGTGCAACCCCCCTTTCGGCCCTCGCATATGAGAGCTACTGAAGGGCATCTACATACCTAGCGATTCTGGGAGCGGACATCACACGGCGCGGTCGTACACAGATATGGTATGTACATACTTTTTAAGTATGTAGCAACGATTTTAGTAGCAGCAGCAGCAGTTACATGGAGCAGATACCAACAAAAACATTTAGCCCTCACTCACTCACTCACTCGACACGACCAGCTCGTCCCTCAAAATATCAAAAAAAAAAAAAAAAAAAAAATCCAACATATGATACTCCAAGACTCCATCCGAAGAAACCCCCCCACCCCGGTTCCCGCACCGGCCCGGCGACAGGACCGGACTTAGACAAACTCTTTGCGATCGGTGAGGGGGACATACATGACGCCGTGGCTCTTCCTGCGGGAGACGCGACCGTTGTCGTCCTTGTCGACCACCCAGACCCACTGCGCGGCGTCGGCGTCGGCGTCGGCGTCGGCGTCGGTATCGTGGACGGGGACGAAGAGTCTGCCGCCGTTCTTGAGCTGGGCGACGAGGCGGTCGACGACGCGCCAGCTGTCGGCGGCGGCGCCGACGTGGATGGCGTCGTAGGGGGCGTCGGGCTCGAAGCCGTTGCGGCCGTCGGCGGTCACGGCCACGATGCGGCCGGAGTCGAGCATCGCGGCCGTCTCCGGCGAGCGCCGCAGGTTCGTCACCGTCAGGCCCGTCAGCTGCGGGATATGCTCGACGCCGACGACTTTGCCGTCCGTGGGCTGTTCACCGCTCCCACCCCCACCGCCGTGGACTTCCGTTTTAGTTGGCCCTCTATGGAGAGGAGGAGAAGGAGGAGGAGAAGGAGGAGGGGGGGGGGAGCGCGCTAACTAACCAGGAGTCGTCCGATCACACCCAGGAGATATCCGCTGCCGCAGCCGACGTCGAGAACCCGCACGCCGGCCTTCGGCTCCTCCTCCGCCGCCCCGTCGTCCTCGCTCCTCCTGCCCGTGATGTGCGGCAGCAGCGACTGCAGCGCGTACGCGTGCATGTGCGGCGCCGAGATGGTGGCGTCGTAGCCGATCCGCTGCGGCGCGTCCGCGTACGGACTGTTCGGACAAAAGTGCGCGCGGTCGGTGGCGAGCATCGCCGCCATCAGCGTGCGAGACTTCAGGAGGCCGTTAGTGTACAGGTTGGTTATGAGCTCCGTGTTCGTGTGGCCAGTGCAGCGCCAGGACATTTTTTTTTTTTTTTGGTTTTGTTGTTGGATTGGGATTGGCAGTGTTCTTTTTTTTTTGTTTGTTTTCGATTGACGGTAGGTGTGTGCTCTGTTTGACGATGAAAACTGGATTGCAGTATGGAGGATGGTGAGGTGATGCATGTGGGAAGCTGTCAATATGTATGTACCGTACTTGGCATACATGACAGACGTCATGCAAATGCAGAAGTGCGTTCTATCTATGTACGGGCGTATATGGGGTGCATGTGATGGCCGAGTCCTACAATAGCAGCACACACGTTATGTATGTATGGAGCAGCAGCGCACGTTCGGCCTCACTCGGAGCCAGCCCAAAAAGATTAGATACCTCAATATACAACAACGCCCCCTGTGCCACTCTCAGCGAGCTATGTTGTAAGATGGGCGCGCGATGAAAAGAATTCACATAACGAGGGAATAAACACCAGGCCAATAATCCAAATCCAAAAGCGAAAGAAACCAAACAAAGAAAGAAAGAAAAAAGCCCATGCGAGAGAGAGAGAAAAGAATCGGAAGGAAAATTAGGCATACGACCATGCGTTTATACGGCGCTCCCCGGCTGCTCGTTCTCCGCGACAACCGCAACACCGAGCCCACGGTCGGGGCTCGCGAGTACCAACTGCTCCATGCGACGCGCCCTTAAGAAGTCGCCAACCGCACGGATCAGGATGAACCACCCAACCACCATCAGGACATAACTCAGCCACTCATTCCGTCCCAAGCTGGTATCCGCTCCGGCAGGGTCCGTCGTCGAGTCCGGTGATCCCTGGAAGTTGTAGGCGTTCGGATCTCCGGGGGCGGTTTCGGGCGGCGGCGAGCCGCCAGTCGCCTCGCCATCGTTCGTACGTCCGCGCGTTATGAAGCCAAACTGAACTAACGTTATGCCCAGACCAGCACGGGATCCGTTCTTGGCTGCGTGCGTCGTGTGAAGGAGGTAGGTGAGAAGGAAACCGGCGAGCTGGAATGACATGGAGACTACAATTTCCCAAATTAGTTATATTTTTCTTCTCCTGCCATCATCCGCAGGAACACGGATTTCTCTGTCTTACTCAAACAATTCCAGACGAACGCGAAAACCGAGCCGACCGGCAGGCCATCAATAAACACCTCGTCGATCGCCATTCCAGGGGTGAGGATCGTCGTTTCCCAGTAAGGAGGTGTGGCATCAGCCGCAGCTTGCTCGTACGTCTAATACCATCGTCAGTCGCAGCTCTCTCTCACACACACACACAGCCTTGGAGGGGTGCTTGGTACCGGCGGGTGTTCCTCCAGTTTCTCGCCAACAGTCGGCTTCGCGCTCAAGTTCGCAAAGACACCATCGGTCTGCCCGCCACCGACCCTCCTCCCGGAAGGCGCGACAACATTGTAGACCGGCCTCTCGACGTTCGCCGCAGCGGACGGCGCCACAAGCGGCTGCGACTCCTGGAAATTCACGTTGTTCGACGAGCGGTTGTGGTTCCTCATGTCGTGGTCATCCTCGTCGTCGCTTGGGGAGTCGAACGAGTCGGCCAGGTCCGGATTCGGCGCCGGCGAAACGGGGAGGGAGTAGGCTGGTGGAGAGCTCGCGATCGATGGTGGAGATGATGGTGAGACGGGAGCGTTCGCATTCGAGGACGCTATCACTCCGTGGACGTCGAGATCCTCGTCGTCGGCATGGCTGATCTGTAGATAAATGCGTGCGTCAGCTTCTCGGCTCCGCAGGAGCTCCGACCCAGCTCCCCGATGTCACTCACCCTCTCGTAGCGGTGGCTCATAGGTATTTTTGCTTTCAGTGTGGTTTTTACGGCGGGAGAAAGAGTCGAACACAGGAACAGAAGTATTACGAAAGAGAAGGGAAGAAACAAAGGTGGTGTCGTGTCGAAGTTACAGTATTCGGTTGGGGAAAACAGGAGAGGGTGATGTCGCGCTTAGTTCAGCGGGTTTAGGAGGAGGACAGCCATTTAGATACTGGTTGGGCGCCAAGACCCAGGCATGGATGAATAAGCCGGGAAGCCTCAAAGACCCAATTCGGATACCTTCGGGTCAGGTGAAGGAACGAACACCAGCCAAGCAAGAAAAAAAAACGAATATCACGAATAAAAGTATGTTCCCCATACTTTCTAGCTGGTTGCCGTGTAGATAAGAACCCAGCAAGAGCCAACAAAACACACACACGTGATCCCTATGTAGGAAAGTAAAGGATCAACAGTGACACAATGTAAAAAAGAACCTGACCAACACATCCAAGTGATCTCAGAACGCCATTCGAACAAGAAAATAAACGAGAAAGAAAAGGAAGAGAAGTTCTAAAAGTACATGCGGTATATTAACAACTCCTACGAAGCACAGTCGGCCAATTGTTTAGGAAGCCTCAGCGAGCAACAGGGCGACAGGAGCACGCCCCCTAGTGGGGATGTGCCTCTTTCGACTGTGAGGCAGCCAGGGCGAGCCTCTCTCTCTCTTCCCTCTCCTTCTCCAGCTTTTCCTTCTTTGTGATCCTCGGCTTACGCGTGGTAGTCGTGGGAGCTCGAGTTGTGGTAGTGCCGCCACGACCACGACCGCGGCCCCTACCCCTCTTAACGGTACCGTCGGCTCTAAAGCCAAGTTAGCAACTGGTAGCATTATAAAAAATAAATAAAAAGAAAGAGAAAAAAAAGAGCATACGGGGGACTCTGCAGCGCAGCATAACATACCTCTCAATCAAAGGCTTCTCTCCCTGGGGAACCAATGGACCACTATATACGAAAAAGCCATCCTTCGAAGAAGCAGCCTGCTCTTCCCACATCATTTCTGAGTCGTCGATGAAGGGATCCTCCTTGTCATAAATGTCCTGGTATCTCCGTTTCTTGCGCTGCTTGGAGCTCTCGCTGGCTTCTCCTACTCCTCCCATCTCCACATTTGATTCAGACTCGGATCCATCCACCAGCATTTCGTCGCCGCTGTCCATATTCATCTTCGCTTTGGCAAGCCTCGGATTCAGCGCCGCCCATCCGTACTTCTCTTCCGTCAACTTGGCAAAGTCAATGTACCTGTTCGTTTCTCCATCGAGTGGGAAATTGATGTAGATGTTTGGTGGGCGAAAGTCGTCCTCTTGGTTCCCTCCACCCATGCCTGGCAGAACGCTTCCGAGAAGTCCGCCCGACGAGCCCGCCTGACGACCTGGCTTCGGAGAGGGAGCCTTTGAACTGTTGGCGGTAGAAGTGCTGTTGTTGTTGTTGTTGTTGTTGTTCGCGATAGCAGTGGCAGCTTTCAGCATAGGAGAGCCTTCGGCCGGCTCCTTCCTGGGTCTCTTGTAACTACTGCTGTTGCTGGTACTGCTATTGTTACCGTTCGATTCTTCGACGAAATTAGAGGTAGGCTGGACACCGGACGTTCGAGGTTTCTTGGCTGGCGGATCGGCATTAATCAGAGAAGCAATCGACGGCGAAGCCGAAGCGCGATGCCCGGGTTTCGGCGAGCCCGCAACGGCAGCAGTGGAGGTGGGGGAAGTATTATTGTTGGCCACGGAGCGAGAGATCGGATCAAACGGAGGCTGCAAGTGCGCCGACCTGGGGGTGTGCTTTCCTAAATAAATATTTCCAGGGACACCACCCTCTGAATCCGAATCGTTAAGCTCGATCACTTCTGGATGGCGGGGCGGCACGGCGCGTTGCTGTGGGGAAGGAGCTTCTATGTTGGGAACTTTTCGTTAGCACCGTGTGGCGGTGGTGGATGGTGTGGTTGCGCGAACACGGTTTGTGTATCCGAGGGGAGGTGAGGGGGGGGGGTGGAAACTAAACACCATACCATGAGAAAGATTGTGGTGACGCTGAAACGCAACCGACGGCGAAGCGTGCCTATTATTGTTACCACCACCTCCATCGTTGCGCGTCTGGAGTGCGTGGTTGGGACTTCCAATACCACCACCAAGGACGGCAGGGGTGTTGGGCGAGCTGGCGTTTGGGTGGTGACGGGGCCTCGCGGAAGGGCTACCAAACGAAGCCGAAGACATCACGGCTTCGGTGTGAGGATAATGGGAAGAAAGCGAGATGTCCTTGTCGAAAGGAAGAGCGCTGCTTTTTCGCTGACCTGTTCAGACACGATGTTACGTGTCTGTCGAACGAACGCAACCTCAACCCTGGTGTCGAACGCGAACCGGACAGCAAACAATCAGGAGAGAAATGAAGAATTTGGGGGAAGGGTAAGGAGCAGAGGGAGAGAGTCCAAGAGACTCGGGGGACCGGAGGCGGTGGAGATGGGAGGGAGAGGAGGAGGCCGTTGTGGGGGAAGGGGGACGAGAAAGGGAGAACGTGATGATGCTGCCGACGATGAAGCGAGTGTTTTTTTTTATCTGGGAGGGTTGTGAGAAGAAGGAAGGAAGGAAGGAAGAAGGAAGAGAGAGTTAAGAGGACGAGAGGAACTTCAGTTCAAGGAGGCGACGCCGCGGCGGAGGGGGTTATTTTTTTTTTAAGAAAAAACCAGACAAGCAACACGGTTGGGACCTTTCGGATTCAGCAGCTTTTTTGGACGGGGATGGGAAATTGGAAAGACGGACGGAGGGAGAGAGGACAGTGAGGGCAGACGGCGGAGGGCAGTGGACGGTGGTGGCAGGCGAGTCTTGGAAGAAGACCGGAACGGGGGACCAGCAGCTCTGCTCCGGGCGGTGTGCTGCTGCTGCTGCTTCTTACTCAGGCAGAGGACGATTGATGGGCTGTGGGCAGTGGAAGATGTATGTATGGGGGGGGGTGTGGTTAGGTGGGCAAGTAGGGAACGGGGATTGCGATATTGCAGAAGACATGGCGGTGGTGCCAGTGGAGGATCCGACGAGGGAGCGGCCGGACGACGGAACGGAAGGAATGCACGGAGAGCGACAAGGCCCGTCGAAGCCAGCGGAAAGCTTCGTGACATGGAGGCAGAGCCTGTGGTGGTGGTGGTGGTGGTGGTGGTGGCGGTGCGGGCAGGAGGGAGAAAGAAGGAACGAATCCGGACTGGCGGATGTGGCGGCGACGGTCCGGAGGCCTGGAGTTTCCCGTGTCGGTGGCGACAAGATGCGCTCGCGGTCGGAGACGCATCCCGCACAAACTGCTGGACTTGCCGGGCCGGGCGGTGGATTCTCCGCGCCGGGCAGCAGCGTCTCTGCTCTCGCATGCGGGAACGGGGGAAGCAGCGGAAGGAAGAATACTCGGCGATGGCTGGCAGCAAAACAAGGCTCCTGCGGCGGGAGGGAGGGCGGAGCAAGGCTCGTGCGGCGGGGGGGGAGAGCAACACAAGGCGCTTGCGGCGGGAGGGAGAACGAAACGAGGCTGAGCCCGGCGCCCAGCAAGGACGGGGCAGATAGATACGATACATACCTGGAGGGAAATCTGGTGCGTCCGCAGCTCGAGTGCGCACATCTGCAAGGTTGGCTGTCGTCAACAAGGCTCCGGTGGGTCGTGGAGGCGCGCAACCCTGTTCGGCCGTTGGGTGGACCGTGCGTCGCTCCCCGCCAAGTCAGCTGTGCCGATCTTGGTGCAACCCCAACATTGCCGACCCTGGGCTGCACGGGCTTTTCTAGAACAAGAAAAAAACCAAAAAAAAAACCAAAAAAAAAAACCAAAAAAACCCCCGGATCGATTGCAGATGGATCGCAGCGCTTTCCCCGCTCCGCACACCTCCGCTCGGCCGCCATCCGATCCCCGCGCTGTCCATCATCGCTCTCCGCAGCGCTGTCGAGTGTGTCTAGGCGCACTGGGCGGGGTCGGGCGCGGGGTTGGCTGGAGCGAGGATCCTGCCGTGGCGCGCGTTCGTCTTCGGAGGCCGAGCCTCGTCCAGCTGCGTTCCTCTGCGCTCGGTCGATGATGTGTCGGGCAGACGGAAGCGGTGCGCCGAACACCGTGTGCGCAGCATTCCTCCGCAGCGTCCCGGCACAGCTGCCGGGCATGTAGATATCTGCCAGTCCGCAGGACCCCACGACCACTGGGCCGCAGCCGATGCAAGCTCTTCTTCGTCTGTCTCCGGAAGTTGCCGGCTCACTCCAGTGGAGGCAAGACACCGCAGGACTGGTCCGCCGCGCCCCTCGCGCGCAAGAAAAGACTCCGGATCGTGAAGCGGTTCTTGCCAGGGATTCATTGGCGCCTGGGGGGGACGAGTGATACCACATGCAGAGACAGCCTCTAGCCTGCAGGCCCTGGCTGTCATCATTCCGTCGCCATTGCTGTTTGGCACGTGCTACGGATGGCGCCACAGCCAGAGCGACGATACGGCCGGCCGAGGCTGCGTATCTCGGACACGGGCAGTCGTATCTACACGTCGCGGCAGAACACTAAGACATCCAGAGCCCCAAAGGCTACAGTTACAAAATTCATTTTATTCCTGATATTCACTTCAGCATATAATTTACTATCCAGCGGCGGAACATACCGCTCCTCTCCGCACGTTGAAGTGAGTCGGCGGGTTTGCCGCAAACCCTCTTCAGGTGAGTGCGGACAATACCGGGACAGCCTTCTCGCCCCTGGGCCAGCAAGATGCGCGTGGCGTCGAGCGTGCACTGGGGTCCGGCGCCCACGAAGCCGACCCACAGCCTCCCAACCCGCCCCTCCACTCCATTCCGTGTCTTCTTAGAGTGCTGCACGTAGGAACCAAGACCGCACGCATACATCCTCCCCCTGCTGGAGCCTGCCATCGTACGAGACGCAGCGGAGAGAGACGGACAGGGCTCGGCTCCGTCCGGTCGAGTGGTTGGTCTTTTCGCCCCCATCCCATACGGGCCCGGGAGCCCTCGTTTTCTGCGGCACCCGTCACTCTGTTGCGTTTATGCGATGGAAGCGGCCTGGAGGGGACGGGAGGCCAGCTGCCAGCCGCAGGCCGTAAACGGAGGACACGGAGGAGGGCAGAGTGGAAACAACGAGGTGCTTGAAAACCCGAGGACGTTTCCCTTCGCATCTCTTTGGTTTCCTCCCCCCCCCTTTCGGGCTGTGGTGGGATGAACCACCATCCCTGCTCCCACACCCGGCGAGTTTTCGGGTCTCCGATTGGCCTCCCCCATCACCGGTACGTACTCGCCAGCCCGCTGTGCACGTGTTGCTGTGGTAAGTGGCTGGGGAATGCACAGGGACTTGCAGATCGCGGTGGCAGCCCAACACAGGGTGGGGATGAAATACATACGGCATTGGGCTTTGGGATTGGGGGACCGTAAAGCTGGATATCTCTTGTAGTTGTATGGTTGGTGCCATACGAAAAAGCATGAGCGTCATCTTCGACGCGTTCCATCCACAGCATTGTCAACGTGCATAACGCTACGTTTGGGAATCGGCAGGACTGTATCGTACCAATGGCGTGAGGCAATGGCGATGACCCTTCGACAACCCAGATACCTGGTAGATATTCAACAGCCTAAGCCTTGACGCCACACTTTTGCATCATGAACTCGGGGAGGTGTGCCGAACATCTCCCCCTATTACCCAGAATCCCAGGGTTTCAAGCTATACATACATCTAAATTTTGTGTGGTAGATTGAAGATGTAGCTTGCAGCCGAGCAGAGTAATAGTGGGGCACATAGTTGGGTGAACATACATCCAAGGCAGCGAACAAAAACGAATCGAAACCTAGAAAGAAAAAAAAAACGCCTTTCACCGAATGAGCGCAAACAACTTTTCGAAGGAACCCGTGGGCAATGGGAGACGCAGAGCAACATGCCCAGCAGAAGAGGAAGAAGAACTATGGGGGGGGGGGGGGGGGGGGGGGGGGGGGGGGGGGGGGGGGGGGGGCGGGGGGGGGGGGGGGC
>Ga0307516_10005257_pt1 | contig 15574 bp, 15 predicted proteins | sample 19_EM_MG_FD_203310 | JGI IMG/M metagenome (GOLD analysis project Ga0307516, IMG submission 203310) | Populus trichocarpa ectomycorrhiza microbial communities from riparian zone in the Pacific Northwest, United States - 19_EM | ecosystem: Host-associated > Plants > Roots > Unclassified | place...
GAGAGGAAAAACTAGAAAGAGAAAAAGTTTTCACAGAGTCCCGTTACACCAAACCTTATCCTGCCGGGCCTCCTTGTGCCGTACACTCTAGGCACCTCATATCGAGGGCGAGAAGCCTCTCTCAACAGCTAAGTAGATATTTGGTCGATCGATCGGACAGTGGATGAAGCGGGCTGCATTATTCATCGCCAGTGACTGGTGAATAAAACGGCGTACGTAAGGCGTCATTGTCGCAGATACTGCCAGGACAGGAGCCATCGGGAAGAAAGAACAAAGCAATCCAAGGTACACGTAATGAGGTCGAAATGTTCTCCACCCATGAACTAAGTGCGCTTCATCGATAGCAATACCACCGATACGTTTGTGAAATGTTTGCGACTGCGCGAGTGCTTGGAACTTATTGTTGTGTGGAACACACCATTCAGGACTGACAAACACAAGTTCAAACTGCCCATTGAGGATGCGGTCAACAAGACCAGCATCTTGTTGACTGGATGCCATATTGATGGCTACTGCCTTTATCCCAAGAGCTTCGGCACGGCATACATGGTCTTCCATGAGATTGAGTAGTGGGCAGCTACAAAGTTATTGCGGCAAGGTAGAAGCATAAAGTTTTCCCAGTGCCAGTCGCTGAAACTACCATGAAATCGTTGCCAGAGAGCATTTCCGCAGCGGATTCGATTTACCAATCTTCCTGTCGAATCTTCACACCGAGAGACTGTGCACGGGTCATTGATGCGGTGCGTACATCCAAACAGTTTGCCATATGTTCTGGATAGTGCTCGAAAGATGGACAGAAGATGCGGAAACGTCCTCGGTCGATAAGTTGTACACCTTGTGTCTTCTGACCTTCACCCTACTCTGTATGTCAGCTGTAAGGTTCAAGTTATTTGGTATGAAATTCAAATAAACTGATAGGTCTTACATGGCTGTTGAAACCTCTTGATACCTGTAGTTAGGTGGTCAGCCAATTATAGTAGGGTATGTTGTTGGAATATAGGGATCGATAGAGATGAAGATAGTGAATTTTATTGTATTACAGTATTATGCGGGCACAAGATCTCTCTATATACAGGAAGGCCGTCAGGACAAAGGACGGAAGACTGCCCCCCCCGAGCCGGTGCTCGGGGACTCAGTCATGTCCGGACGCCTCCTCATCTCCGGACGCCTCCTTATTCTGACATATGTGAATTGTCACACACCTGCGACTCAACATTCCGAGGCATTAGGATAGAAGCAGTGCGACCAGCGAACTGTGAGGTCCGTACAGCATGCAGTGCAGCCTCACACCGGCCACGCATAATAGTGTGCTTTGGATCTTCTCCTAGTCGGCAAATGCGGTGTGTGCGCTTGTCATACAGGACAGTGGTCGATGAAAACGATGCCTTAACACTCCCGTACTGGTGGATTTGAGGCACAGGTCAGGTGAGGCTTCAGTCTGAGAATCTGAGTGTTGTCGTGTGTCACACTGTATGCTTAGTCAGATAACATGCCGTATATCTAGAGCATCCGCGCCAGTCCTAGAATAGATAACCATCTCTTCTACACATCACTCTACCGACAGGTTATGAGCCTCTTTCGCGCAAAAATAGTCTAGCCACCATCGACTTTCATTAAGAAGCACTCTAAAAACCTACATTTCTCCTCGATTCCAAGACCTCACTAGCCTAAATTCGCCGTTTGAGCACTCGCGTCAAAAGTAGCTCTTCAAGGGCCAGTGGTGAGCGCGGGGGCCGGCAAATTCGGGGCCCGATCCCTTACGTCTAACTACCTTGTCATCAACGAACCAAGTTGACATAGCTCTACAGAATACTCGACGGACCTCCCCTCCACCATGCAGAAATCGAAGTTCAGCCATGATACGTGGTATCAAGGAAAGCACGGCATCATAAAAAAGTTGGATGGAACCAACTATGAGGAGTGGATGTACAACGTCAAATCTACTCTCAAGATTGCCGATGCCTTCGAAATAGTCGCTGGGAAAGAGAAGGAACCACCTGAGGAGAACACCTCTGCCAGAGAAAGCTACCGGAAGCGTCGAGCTACAGCAGCACACGTGCTCACCTACTCCTGCATGCCTAACATTCAGGTGCATATTCGGCACCTTGAAGATCCTAAGGAGATTTGGGACACTCTGCACCGCCGATTAGACTTTACCGCCTCGCAGACCGGAAGAGCCGCGATTCTCACAAAATTTGTCAATGCTCGACCAAATGCAGGAGAAAGCATTGGAGAATACATTGCACGGCTCCAGAATTACCAAACGCAACTTCATGGCACTAAAGAAGCGATAACGGACGGGTTGCTTCAATCCCGTATTTTCGAGTCCGCTCCACCCGAATTTAAAGCCACAATCACCAATCTTCGAGACCAGCCGGATATTACAGTGGAAAAGATAATGGCCAGACTTTCTTTGGACGAAGAACGAAAGAATACATCAATGGCAGTGGTTGTATTGTCCGGATCAGCACTGTACGCCTGTGGAACGCATAACCCCAGAAGAGGGCGTGGACGAGGACGAGGATCAAGAGGTCAGGGATATGGCCGAGATCAAGGTCAAGGAAAAGGCCAAGGACGCGGGCATGGTCGAGGCTACGATCAAGGCCAAGGAAGCGGGCATGGTCGAGGCTACAATCAAGGCCAAGGAGGAGGACCAGATCGCCGGGAAGACAATTCCGAAAAGAAGCGCAAACTCTTCGATATCGAATGCTATTACTGCGCTGAAACCGGTCACCTTAAACGCGATTGTCCGGTGAAGCATCGAGCAGATGAAGCTTTTCGCAAACGTCAACGAACTGGTTCCCACCCGAGTGGGCAGTCGACTGCACTGATCGCTACCAACCAGTCTTCCGGCAATCAGCTTGAGGATGACGGTGGCGGTCTGATCCTCTGACTAGCCGACCATATGCCTGCGGAATCAGCAATGCTCGGACAGTCCGCACTGGCATATTTTGCGTTGGTATCGGAAGGATCATCAAATCGGACATGGATAATCGACTCGGGCGCCTCTCACCATATGTATAACGGCAACAAATCGGATTTTTCAGCATATTACCAATTAAATACGCCAATCAACATCTTACTAGGCGACAATACAAGTATCCAGATAACCCATTACGGAACGATATACGTTCAGAACCTTGAAATCGATGCGCTACATACACCTACCCTCAGATACTCGCTATTATCCATAGGAGAACTCAATGATCAAGGAAATATCACCATCTTCGGCAATAATCAGTGTATTATTCGCGATCATAATACCGTTCTCATTACTGGCACCAAAAACGGAAAGCTTTTCCAGGTCGATACGGATACGGATACGCAGACCGGACATCTACTCAACAGTGCACAGCGCAATCAAACCGGACACCTTCTACTCAACAGTGCACAGCGAAAAACGTCCCTTCCGCTCGATGAGTCGAAACGCTGGCACCAACGATTTGCCCACCTACACCCTGCCGCATTGAAGTCACTCATTGATGGCTACAAACACGACGGAAAGGTGTGTGAAGTGTGTGTTTTGGCAAAACATCAGAGAAAAATCATACGAATACCGGTAATACGTACGACTACACCCTTCGAATTGGTACACTAGGATACCTGTGGACCTTTCACTGTCGAGTCCATCGAGAAAGCGCTACACTTCATCATTTTCATCGATGACTACAGCCGTTACACCCATGTCTACATTCTCAAAGATACGAAAGCCGAAACTTGTGTTGAAGCCTTTCAGCATTTCCATGCAAAGCTAGATTGCTGGGGATATGACATCAAACGGTTTCGATGTGATAACGGAAGCGGTGAATACAATAATCGCCTATTTCGTAGACTCCTAGCCGCTCGAGGTATCAGCTATGAACCATCACCACCATATACACAGCATAAAAATGGGGTAGCAGAGCGTACAATCGGGGTACTTACCAAGAAGGCCAGAGCGATGATGCAAGACGCAAAAGCTCCTGCTCAATTCTGGTCGGAAGCCATAAGGACAGCAACATACCTACATGCAAGAACACCTAGCCGGGCTGTCAATGGGAAGTCACCATACGAGGTACTACACAGGCATATACACTTGAAGAAGGAAGCAAGTGTGCGAGCAATAGGATTTCCGGTCTGCGTGCAAGATCCGGTCGGCGCGCAAGACTCGAGAAGATCTCCGGTCGGCGCACTCGGCGCGCAAGACTTGAGAAGATCTCCGGTCGGCGCACTCGGCGCGCAAGACTCGAGTAGAAGAACTCCGGTCGGTGTGCAAGATCTGGTCGGCGTGCCAGATCCGGTCGGCGCGCAAGATCCGGTCGGCGCGCAGGACTCGAGAAAAAGATCTCTGGAAGGCACTCGGAATCCGGTCGGCGCGCAAGCCATGGAACCGGTCCGTGCTCCGGACAACAATGGAGAACCAAATATCGACAGGCCGCCATTGCATCATTTACGGCGTTTTGGCTGTATTGCATACAAGCTTATACCTAAGGATCTCAGAGTGGATAACAAAATGGGTGCACGCGCCAAACGATGCATGATGACAGGCTATGTCCGCAATGCTACCGGAATCTGGCGCTTGTGGGATATGGAGTCCAAACGCATTATTGAATGCTCAGATGTCAAATTTGACGAGGACTCTACTGCCTACACGGAGGATTCATGCAATGAGGGAGATCCACTAGGACTTCCACCGGAGAAACCAATATATGAGGAAGTTCAAGTTGAAGGGCCCACAACTAAACAAGTAGCACCTGACGAGGTGACTACAAGCAAACCTGACGAGGTTGCTGCTGCTATGAGCGATCCCAAGGGGACTCATAAGCAAAAGAAGGCCGCTATGAGCGATCCCAAAGGGACTTATAAGCAGAAGAAGGCCGAGACTCATGCGTTGCCGGAAAAGGCCATGAGCGGTACCACTCAGACTCATGCGTTGCCGGAAAAGGCCATGAGCGGTACATCAGATACAAGGCCCCAACAGCTAGAGAAAGCTGCAGAGAATACTGAGACTCATGAGTTGCCAGAAAAGGCCATGAGGGGTACCACTGAAACTCATGCGTTGCCGGAAAAGGCCATGAGCAGTGAAAAGGCCGTGAGCAGTGAAAAAGCCGAGAGCAGTGAAAAGCCACCTGAGCAGAAGACAAAAAAGAGAAAGAAGGAAACTTCTGTGCCTACACACCGATCTATGAGGATACAAGGACAAGCAGCAACTGGTGGTGCTTCGGCCGGCGCGCAAGGAAAGAATCCGGTCGGCGCGCAGAATCCCGTCGACGTTCTTGTGGTTGATCCGGATCTACCGATCACGAATACATCGCCGAACGGAAACACCGACCCACGAACCTATCGTCAAGCTATGGCCTGTGACCTACGGAAACAATGGCAGGAAGCCATGAGGCAAGAATATGCGTCGCTCATCAAGAACAACACCTTTACGCTGGTATCCGAAGCGAATAGCCAGCCTATTGGTTGCAAATGGGTGTACAAAACCAAGCAGAATCCAAATGGCACGATAAGGTACAAAGCCAGGCTGGTTATTAAAGGATATGAGCAAGTGGAAGGCATCAACTTTGACGAAACATAGGCGCCAGTAGGTACCATGAGTACTCTACGCTATCTGCTCAGCTTTGTTGCTCGAAACGAGTGGAAAATCGACCACCTGGATGTGGTGACGGCTTTCCTGAACCCAGAGATCGATGCAGAAGTCTATATGCAGCAACCGGACGGAATCGATTGGCTTGAACCGACTACCAGCAAGCTCAATATTTTACGCCTCAACAAAGCTTTATACAGTTTACGGCAAGCACCTCATCTTTGGCATAAAGCTATCGACGGATTCCTGATCTCTATCGGTTTTGTTCGATCGAATGCCGACCAGAATCTCTACATACGAAGTGACGGTGTATTGCTACTACTTTACGTGGACGACATGCTGGTTGCCTATGCCGATGGTTCTTCCGAAAGGGCGATAGATGTTAAAAATGCCCTGATGAAACAGTACCAGATGTCGAATCTCGGTCCGGCAAAGCGATTTTTAGGCCTCGATATTACTCGACTCCCGGATGGTTCAATTGTCCTCAGCCAGCAGAGTTATATCGAATCGGTCATAAAGCGGTTTGGTATGGAAGATGCAAATTCAGCTCCCACACCATTATTCCACAAGATTCGCCTCAATACCGATATGTCAACCGATCCAGAAGTAGATTCCGCTGTCTATCAGGCTATCGTTGGGAGTCTGATGTATGCGGCTACGTCAACACGTCCGGACATCGCCTACTCCATTGCAGCACTCTGCCGGTATAATGCAAAACCTTATACGATGCATCTAACGGCGGCGAAAACAGTTCTTCGCTATCTAAAGGGCACCTCGGATGTTGGACTAGTCTTTCCCCGAAGATCGAAATCAAGAGAAGAATCAGATGTCCTAGTCGGCTATACCGATTCGGATTTCGCAGGAGATCGAGCAGATAGAAAGTCTCAGGGAGGTTTCATCTTTCACGCATACGGAGGACCAATCGACTGGCAATCGAAAAAACCAGCTCCTTGTCGCAACATCGACAACTGAAGCGGAGGATGATGCCTGCTCCGAAGCCACACGCAAGGCTCGATGTCTTATTCAGCTGCACAAAGACGTCACCGGCGAGCTTGTCTCATCACCGATATACTGCGATAGCAATGGCGCGCTGAAAAACATCTGGTCAGGTGTCTCAAGTGCTAAGACAAAGCACATTGATATTCGGTTTCATGACAGTCGAGAGCTTCACGCTCAAGGTATAGTAAAATTCACCTATGTCTCGATTGATGAAAATTTAGCCGATATCATGACGAAGCCGCTCGCGCCGGAACGTCATCAGCGCCTTGTTGAAGGGATGGGCTTGGGCAGAGTTGAGAGATTGAGAAAATGTTGAAGATTGCATTTGTATAGGACTGCGGCGAGTTGGTACTCTTTTTCCTAGCAGCTTTTTCTCCCACTGGGTTTTTACTGCATAGGTTTTAATGAGGCCAACGGGGAGTTTGATTCTTTGATTTGTCCCTTAGGCTTACTGGCGTTCGGAAAACGCATTAAGGGGGGGAAGTGTTGTCGTGTGTCACACTGTATGCTTAGTCAGATCACATGCCGTATATCTAGAGCATCCGCGCCAGTCCTAGAATAGATAACCATCTCTTCTACACATCACTCTACCGACACTGAGTAGTGTGTCGGCAAGCGAGTGATGGCCAATGAAAGAGGGTGAATGGGTACAGAAGGAGAGCGACAAAGTCAACTAGTGGTGATAGTAAGAAGGAGTCTGGATGCAAGAAAGGACTTAACCAACAATAAAAATACTAGCCTTACATCAACTTTCAAAGTCCACAAAGGCGACAGAGGGCAGAGCAGATGCTCAGCCCTAAACCTGATGTCATAGCACTCGTATCCCACAAAGAATCCAAACCCAGAGATACCAGCCGTCTGAATCTCTACGATCATTCAAGGCCAGTCCTGCTCTCTATAATAGTTCGGTCGAAAAATCACGGATCTTGAATTATTGCCGTAGAGGCGCGCAGCGTAGACCTAGGGTATCCCACCCGGCGCAGGCTGATATCCCACCCGGCACCAGCACGATTCGTGTGCTTTTGATCGTCACCACTCAAGAAAAGCGCCGAATTAAAGAGCTAGATATCTACTCCCTTCCACCAAATGCGCTTGTCTGTACTGGTGTTGTGTCGAAAAAGCGCAGCTCTTGCATTTGTACTGTAGATTCACCCAGCGCCGGCTGGTATCCCACCCGGCAGCGGCACCGGCACGATTTGTGTGCTTTTGATCGTCACCGCTCCAGAATAGCGCCGAATTAAAGAGCTAGATATCTACTCTCTTCCACCAATGCACTTGTCTGTACTGGTGTTGAGTTGAAAAAGCGCAGCTGTTGTATTTTTGCTGTAGAGACACCCGGCGCCGGCACGATTTGTGTGCTTTTGATCGTCACCACTCAAGAATAGCGCCAAATTAAACAGCTAGATAGCTTCTCTCTTGCAGCTAATGTGCTTGTCCACACGGGTGTTGTGTCGAAAAAGCACAGCTCTTGCATTTTTGCTCTACAGGTACCACGCGCGTGCCCAATATCTCAATCTGAAACCCAAATCCTTCTTTTTCTATTTCTCCCACCGCCTTCCTCTCAACCTGCAATACCCCAACGGTACCCCATATTTTCTTCCCCATCTTCTTCGTCGTTGCCTGATGACTCGCCTCCACTGTCCATGTCCGGTGCATCTGGAAAGCTTTTCATCTGCTTTCTCTTCAAGATTGCCCTAAACATCTTCCCACCAATTATCTCCTTGGCCCCTTCTTGAAAGGTGTCCACTGACGCTTCCACCATTACTTTGGTACTACCCAGGCCTGTAAACGAACGCCCAGGTTTGTTGACAAACACCTCATCTTCTACCAAAAGATTGGCAATCTTGATGATGTCCTCGGTATCATCAACACGACCATGCCGAGTGCCCAATATGGTAGCTCCCACCTGGATGGGAACAATACGCTTTGCTTCCTTTAGCAACATCATACACCGGGGTAGAGTTTCTTGGTGATACCGGCGTGACTGCCAAGTATTGCGTGGGTTCATCGTTTCGGAAGCCATGAGGTTGATTTCTTCGTTGAACTCGTCCTGTGCAACCCACTTCCTGGGTTTACCTGAAGGGTTAACAACACAGTTGTTAAGCTCGAGATATGCATGCTCGGGTGTCCAAACTGCCAGTCGATCTATCTGTTGCTCCATCATTTCTTTGGCGTAGTTCGACTTGCCGCAACCAGCAAACATGACCATGGCTATCTCGAAGTCCTTCTCCATCCGTCCCGAATGCCCACCACGTATAGCATCATGGAAGTCTTTATAGACTAGCATTTGTTGTAGCATGATCAAAGCGTTCTCGTATACGATGTCTCGGGACTCTAAGCATCTCTCTGCTATATATTTTTCTTTGTATTTCGCGGTTGAGAATTCGATTTCCTGTGCAGTGCGCTCACTTTTCTTCTTTGCCATGATCTCTTCTCTCTTTGCTAAGTATGCATGCAGTACTGCAGCCTGACTCTTTGACCTAAGGAAGTGTGCCTTGCTCATAGGAAAGAACCGTCTCACCATTTCCTCCAACAGATCTGCCCAGTTATTCTGCTCCACCACCTTGTGCAACTGATTCACCGTCTTCACTCGCCCTTTTCCTGCAGATTCAGACCACTCATTTGCAATTGTAATCAATGCGGCCAATACAAGAGCATCAAAAACTTGTAGGACGAGCGATTACAAGCATTGAAATCCGGAATATTCTCGTTAACTCAACTACATCCTAATATGTTCACGAATCTGGACAACGAGCCGGGATCTCTGCCGTCCTTGCGTCTCCAGTTGCACCGAAAGATTGCATCAATGAAATCGAGACAAACATGGAAGCTTCCTGGCTTGATCCCTGCGAAAGCCATACGATGCTCGGAGTAATCCCGGAGACGAAGTTGATGCAAACTTCTCACACGTGCATTGGACAGTTGATCACCGACCATATCCACATGCCGGTTATTCAGATCTTCAGGTGTAATATTGAGATCTTCCATCATCAGGTCCACCAGTCTGCTTGTCCCACCAAGTGTTGTCGCATCCACATCGAAAAATACGTAGAACATATAACAATGATTTGACTTCCGGTATCATATAGTACTCTGTGTCAAGATCCTGCCTCGACTTCTCCGTTCTGGCTCGACAGGCAACGTAGGCGTGGGTCTGCGGAGCGAGCGCTCCTACTCACACTTCCGGCGTATTCACACGTCTGGCGTGGGCTCGTTGTTCTCGCGGTATCTGTCACACCAGGCGTGGTCTCTTCGCGGCTCTTCTTACACGCCTTGCGTGGGCTCGTTGTTCTCGCGGTATCCGTCACGCCCGGCGTGGTCTCTTCGCGGCTTTTCTCACACGCCTTGCGTGGGCTCGTTGTTCTCGCGGTATCCGTCACGCCCGGCGTGGTCTCTTCGCGGCTTTTCTCACACGCCTTGCGTGGGCTCGTTGTTCTCGCGGTATCCGTCACGCCCGGCGTGGTCTCTTCGCGGCTCTTCTCACACGCCTTGCGTGGGCGTGTTGTTCTTGCGGTATCCGTCACGCCCGGCGTGGTCTCTTCGCGGCTTTTCTCACACGCCTTGCGTGGGCTCGTTGTTCTCGGGAGGGATGGTCGCAGCGCCGGTCACGGGGATAGAGAGGTAGGTCTGTGGAGAGAGATAATACGCCATTTAATTCTCTAGTGCTTCAGAACTGCAGTCTACATGCACGCCACCACGTCATTCCACCCCCATGGGGCTTCCATCTTTCCCAGCCGCCAAACAGCAAATTCGCACCCGCAGAAATCAAAACAGAAAAGCAGAAAGTATAGTGTGGGTGACAATGAATAGCAGAACAGGGGTATCGGACGGGCAGGTCCCATCCACCCCGTCTTCCATCCGTCTTTTTGTCGCTTAATCATGGCTCAAAGGCCCCAAAGTCTGGTTCCGGCAAGTCCGAGTCCGAGCCTTGGTCTTCTTCGGAGGGTGTGGTTAGCCTGTCGTAACAGATTTCCGCAGTGTAACCGAGTCCTGTGACTCGCAAGAAGTGGCGGAGACCCAGCCAATTTGCCGGGTTCGTCAGGAAGGTGAGAGATTGAAGGTCGCCACTAGTGGAGAGTTTCATCTTGGCGCGTCGTCGGGCGAGGAGGGTACAGTCTTGTAGGAGATGGTGGGAGGTGTGCAAGTCTCGGCCGCAGGGGCATGGGTCGGCGGTTTTGTTCGGGTGTGCATCCAAGGGAGATCTGTTACAGAAAACCCGCCAGAGTGCGCGTGTGTCTGCCCAGTCAACTCCGTGCAGGTGGGTTGGGAAGCTAAATGAAGGATTAGAGAGGGGGAGTTCTCGTTTCCAGCGCTGCAGTAGCTGGGCTCTTGCCTACATCTGCAGCCAGATCTTAGTCGTAACGGTGTGCTGGCAAGCATCTGGGAGGGAGGTTCCTCGTTTTGCGAGAGTATCTGCGTGTTCGTTTCCGACGATACCACGGTGTGAGGGGCACCAAACTGTGTTGGTCTTCCACCCTAGTAGTCGAAGTTGTGTGGCGGATTCGAGGGTACGTCGTGCGTACTCGTGGTTGTGTCGATTGAATTCCCGGGTCTCGACTGCAGCTTGATTGTCAATGCATATGAAGACTGTAGTACGAGGGATGGTGATGGAAAGGAGGGCTGAAGTGGCCTCCTGGACAGCGTGTAGTTCCGCGTCGAAAACCTCAGCACGACTGCCAAGATTGCGGCTTCCCTCCTCAATTCGAAAGAGTTGTTGGTTTCCAATGTTGAAGATCACCCATCCTGTGACACTGGGGTTGTCTCGTAACCGGAGTGGGGGGGGTTCAAAGGTAATCAGGCTACTCTTGATAATTCACAACGGAATAATCTTAGATCTTGTGTGTGGTTTCGGTGGGTAGTGTTGGTGAGGATGTTCGTGCTGATTTCTCTTTCTGTTTCCGAGAAACCTCTTTCCTTTTTATGGTCGAGGCCATAGCGTGAGATCTGATGAACCAGCGTGAGTGCTGGTGACTCGGGCTTGGATTCCCCCGAGGTGCGGGGACCCCGTGGGTGATTCATTGTTCATAGCAGGGTGTAGATAAGGGGAGATGAGGTTTTCGTGCACCTAGCGGCACCCTAGGCTCAGAGTCCTCCGTCTCTCCCTGAGGCGAGAGCTCCCTGGGGAGCCACGTACTGCATGAGGGCCATGCAGTCGTGCGGGGTCTAAGTTCTAGAGTCTGTCGATCACCCTGAGGTGACGCAATCTCTTTCTGGAAAGAAATCCATTTGTTTGCACTCGCCTCCTCATCACCAGAGTTAGCCTAGGTCCGGTTTTCTCGGCCAACAGCTAATCTCCGTCTCCTTGATCTCCTACCTAGACTCTCTGACATCATTACCCGTGCTTCAGAGGGCAACTAGTGCCTTTCTGAAGGCCCGTCTTGAGTCTCCCTTGCTACGTACTTTAGCTAATTACTAAGGTGTAACACTACCTCCCCTCATCCTTAGCCTCGTCCCGAGCGCTTTTACTGTCTTTGAGTGGCCCGTCTTTTCTTTGATTGTATGATTCTTTCAACGCTGAGTTCCCTTCAACGTCACGGACTGCAGTCCTCCACCCCTGCAGCCCTCCCAGCCATTGGATCAGGGCATCATTCTCTGTAATCCGTCAGAATGGCTGGGCCCTCTGAGTAGGCCGGGGCGTACTCATACTGTCGATGTCTCTTGCCGGGCCGCCGTGTTTTTTGTGAAGACGAACGTACCAGTTTTCCCAGTGCGCAGCCTGTCGACCTTCGGCTGGGGCACATGAAAGGAGTGACCAAGCCCGAGCAAGCCGAACGAGCCAATGGTGTGCACACAGAGGTGTCCGTTGGCCGCCAGGATCCGCCGCCTGTTGGTGGGTTCGTCTTCCACGGCCATTATTCGGCGCGGAGTGGGTTTGTCGTTGGCTGTGTCGGGTACTCGCGTACAGGAGCATATGACGCTTTTCTGGGTCTGGGACACGTGGAATGAGTGACCTTCTCGACTTGGGGTTCGTGCCCGGGCGCTCTGTTTGCCCTCGTAGGTGTACATACAGAGGTGTGCCGTACCGAGCGCCTACGGCTATTGTCCGTCCGAGTCCAACGTAACCTACAAAGGTTTGTCGTGAAGGTGTGACCAAGGTTGCCAATTGGATGGTGCATTGGATGGTAAATTGGATGGTCAGGCGGAGGCGGCGCGTCGAGCGTCGTCTTTCTTTGTTGTCTATCCTGCACGGTCTCAGTGCTTGATTTCGTCGGACCCGTTCGTTCGTGGTGGGACTACACTTCGGTGAGCCGATAGTCCTTTGGTGTGTCGGGATTCCGCCGATGGAATTCCCGAAGTTTTTCTAATCCTCCTGCCGAGAAATTGTCATACGGTTCTTCCGTCCAGTCTTTTCGATCTGGATAGTCAAGCCATTTGACGAGATAGAGAGTTCGCCGTCCTTGTTTTTGGGACGACATTACCTCCTCGACATCGTATTCTTCTGATTGTTCGATGTCGTCGGCTTCTCGCAGCACTTTCGACGGATCTGGCGGCGTCCAGTACTCGCTGGTTCGATAGGGCTCGAGTAGCGACACATGGAAAACGTTGTGTATTTTCCACTTCCTGGGCAGCGTCAGCCGTACCGCAAGGGGGGAGATGATTTTCTCGATTTGGAAGGGACCATGATTTTTGTGGTCCATTTTCTTTGAGGGTCGCTGGGTTTTGATGTTTCGTCCGTTTAACATAACCAAGTCCCCTACCTGGTACGCCGGAGGTTCCTTTCGTCCTGGGTCCGTGTAGCGGCGCATTCGCTCTTGGGCGGTTTCCAAACCTTTCCGAGTTTCTTCGTGGATGCCCGTCATCCAGTGGGCGTAGTTGGTGCTGGCTGGATTAAAAGGTTCTTCTGTCGGAGGGTTTGGCGCCGCCGGATGGAAGCCATCGTTGGCATAGAACGGCGAGATCCCGTTTCCTGTTGTGACCGAGTTGTTGTAGGCAAATTCGGCCATTGGTAGTAAGCGTACCCAATCGTCTTGCTCCTTCCCCACGAAGGCTCGAAGGTATGACTCGATTGTTTGGTTGAGTCGTTCTGTCTGGCCGTCTGTTTGCGGGTGGAAGGCTGACGACATTCGGGGGCGGATTTCCAGGAGGTTCAAGAATTGTTGCCATACTTCCGAGGTAAAGCGGGAGTCTCGGTCTGACACGATATCCGTGGGGAGACCGTGGAAGCGCTATACCTCCCTTGCGAAGATCTTTGCCAGGTCTGCCGCTGTCTTGCCGTCCTGTAGCAGTGGTATGAAGTGGGCCATTTTGGTGAAACGATCGATGATTACCCAGAGCTGATCGCATTTTTCCGAGACTGGGAGTTCCGTGATGAAATCCATGGCTACCGATTGCCACGGTGCATAGGGAAGCTCCAGTGGTGAGGATAGACCATAGGGCTGGTGTCGAGCTGCCTTATTCTTCTGGCATTCCGGACAGCTCCTAACGAAATCGATAATTCTCTCATTCATTTTTGGCCACCAGAAGTTTCGTCGGATGAGCTCGATCGTCTTATCCTGGCCCATGTGCCCGGCCACCCTCGTGTCGTGTTCGGATTCCATTGCCCGTTGAACTGCTGCCGCCAGGATCCACAGTTTCTCTTTTCTGTACAGCAGGTTGCCCTGGATCCTTATTTCCTTCGGCGCCGGTTCCTCCAGCGCTGCTTCCTTTGCTTCCTGGTACTGTGGGTCTTCCTTCGCTAGTTTCCCGATTTCCTCTAAGAACGCCGGGTTCCACCTTCTTGCCGGGAGCGAGGACAGTCTGGCTGACGAGCAGACGAAGGAGATCGCGTCTCGTCGTGGTCCTTTTGTATCGGCGTGATTTCCGGCGTTTCCGAAGTGTTTTTTTCCTAAAACTGTCGTTATCGGCTGGTTTTCTACCCCCCCCTTGTCGGGGTGGTACTCCGAACGCCTTGATAATGCGTCTGGTTTTCCGTTTTGCGAGCCTGGTCGATAGTAGATTCGAAAATCGATGCCGGCGAGTTCTTGCGCCTAGTGCGCCTGTCGGCGGTTAAGCACTTTTGTGGTTGTGAAGTACTCCAAATTCTGGTGGTCTGAAAAAACCTGGATCTGGTGTTCTGCTCCTTCACAATAGCGTCTCCAATGCTTAAACCCATCGACTATTGCCAAAAGCTCTTTGTCGTGTATCTCGTAATTGATTTCTGCTGGGGAGAATTTCCTTGAGTGGAACGCCACTGGGTGTAGCCGGTTTTCCTCGTCTCGCTGCGAGAGAACTGCTCCGATGGCGAAATCTGAAGCGTCGGTTTCCATAATGACTGGTCGGGTTGGGTTGAAGTGAGCTAGGATGGGTGCCGTCGTGAAGCGGTGTTTTAACTCTCTGAAGGCCGCTCCCGCCTCCTCATTCCAGGACCAATTCTTTCCTATTTCCTTTTTCGTTAATTCCGCCAACGGTCGGGCTACTCTGCAGTAGTCTTTGATAAATCGTCGGTAGAAGTTGGCGAATCCTAGGAAGGACTGGACTTCCGTCAAAGAATTTGGGGTTTTCCAACTCAGGACCGCTTCCACTTTTCCTGTTGACATTTTGATGCCATCCCGACCAATTATGTAACCCAGGAACTCTACTTCCTTGGCTTTCCACACGCATTTTTCGGGAGAGACTGCCAGCCGGTTTTGTTGTAGTCTCTTCAATACTTCTTTGACCAGTCGGTCATGCGCTTCCTTGTTTTTTGCGTATATCAAGATGTCGTCCATATACGCTAAGACTCCGACGTCAAGTACATCTGATAGGACGTGGTTCATCATATCTTGGAACGTAGAGGGCGCGTTGGTCAAGCCGAAGGGCATTACCTGGAATTCGTATAGTCCGTATCGAGTTCGGAAGGCTGTCTTCCATTCATCGCCTTCCCGCATTCGTATGAGGTTGAATCCGTTTTTCAAGTCCATCTTTGTAAACCATTGGGCGCCCTGTACCCGGTCCTGTAGTTCTTGCATGAGTGGTAGGGGATATCGGTTCGGGATTGTAACGGCATTCAATCCCCTGTAATCCACACATAGCCGCAAGCCTCGACCG
>Ga0307516_10005258_pt1 | contig 15573 bp, 12 predicted proteins | sample 19_EM_MG_FD_203310 | JGI IMG/M metagenome (GOLD analysis project Ga0307516, IMG submission 203310) | Populus trichocarpa ectomycorrhiza microbial communities from riparian zone in the Pacific Northwest, United States - 19_EM | ecosystem: Host-associated > Plants > Roots > Unclassified | place...
TCCGGGAGTGTTATAAAGGAGAACTCTCGAGGTGACTGGACGTAGGGTTGGAAACCCCTGCGTCGAAGCGGCCGTGGTGGCCCACGTCGCTTACTCGTTGGACGGGACCTGATTTGTCTCGTGTGGAGGCGGAGTTGCCACGGTTCGATATTCCGAATCTGGCGGGAAACTGGTCACACTTCGCGCGGGAAGGCGGATATTCCGATACATACGGCTATTTTCGCCCGACAAAAGATTCGTGGGTACGTCTGGGATATCACCAGTTCGGAACCTCATCTCATCGGAAACTTAGTTGGACACACCGAAGCCATCATCTCCATCGTTTTTTCCTCTTCCCTCATCTCGGGATCCAAGGACCGATCTGTGAAGTTCTGGAAAACTGGCGCCTCCCAAACATCAACGGACCCAATTGTTACTGACAACAAACCCACGCTGCTCGCTTCAGCAGCGATCGAGTCCGTCAATCTGTTTTCCGAGGAGGGCGTCGCAGTCACTAGTTATTCGTCTGGGGTTGTGAAGACCTGGGGTATTGTAATAGGTAGATGTAAGTCGTGCTTCTCGACTCCGGTCAAAGGGGTCCGGGACGCCCACCTGGCGAACGGCACTTTGGTCGTTGTTTGGTGCAAACCGGGGGCAGGGCCCAAAGTAGGGGGATATCATATCTGGGATGCAGGAAAGGGTCAACCCCTCCGACCGGTGGGCCAGGCCTGGTCCGAACCTTCAGACTTAAGGGTACCGGGGGACGGGTCCAAGGTGTTTGTCCTGCAGAAACGATAGCCTGGTCTATACAGGGAAATCTCCCGGTTACAGTCCGGAATGTACGGCCACGGAATATCGGGACGGCCCTCTGATTGTGCATGGTTCTAAAGTGTGGTGCGCGCTTCCAGGAAGCACGGGGTGGGACTTCGGGGGCCCAGCGGTATCCCCCTTCCCTATCCATGGAATTACCGGGTCGGCCTCGTTTGGGTCTCATCGATCGGTCCACACGAAATGGCATCCGACCAGCCTGGATTCGGGACACCGTCACCGGAGATTTGGTTTTTCGCCTCCCGGAGAGGTACATGAAACCTTCCACGAAAACGCGGTGGGATGGTAGATATTTAGTGGTTGGGTGCCCTTCCGGAGAGGTGGTCACCACGGATCCCAGCCATTTACACCCTCAGTAGGGCGGCCCCGACCCAGTACCTTCCAAGAAGCTCGCGCGATCTCCTTAGATTCAGATCCCCCTCCCCCCTTAGGTTACCGGTGGGAGGTTCCGTTGGGTCGGTGGTATAATTGTAACATATACCGTCGTGTCATGGTGGTTTTCGGCTTGGATATAATAGTACCACGGGCAAACTGTAGCGGGCGGTCGTGTGTAAGGTGGGAGCCTCAACCTAAGCAGGGAGGGGCGTTCAGAGGACCGTGAGGGCTTAACGGAATGGCTCGAGTTGACAGCAACGGGGCTCAAAACGCTCAAGCGCCGAACGCTGAACAGGAGGTCACCCACTAATCGTAGGCTTTGAGGAAAGGTATGAGAGTATAAATTTAAGGGTGACCAAGTCGGACACGCGCGTCAAATTTACATTCAATCCATTCACGTCTACCTACTTGGGGGATTGGAAGATCCGGCAACCTCTGAAACCGTGACTTTTTTGTTCTAGTACAGCGTAGCAGCTTGGAAGAAGCGATGGCGTCTCAGCACGAAGTACACTGATCTCTTGTGCGGGAACTCGAATTCCTGCGAAGAAACGACGTCAGCTGACCAGACAATAATCGAGCGTCGTCGGGGAGACACCAACCCGATTCAATTCTTGAGGTAGGAAAAGTTTGAGCCTTGGCACGATTGGTAAGTCATACCTGGGCTCGCCTACGACGATATCCGTTCTCGGATCGCGCAGGAAGCAGGCGTGTTTCATGGCGGTCATGACCGCGGTGACTGAATCATGACCGGTTAGTTCCAGTACAGGCATGGTAAAAAAAACTTACATCTCTGTCGACCCCTGAATTTATCTTCCCCGATCAGAAGGTGGGTTCCCTGGTCGTAGTCCCCAAGTCCCCCAACGTAGGTGCTATGCTTCGTATCAGAAATGTCCTCGCAACCAACGAGATCGTGTGATGTCCCACCTCATCGGATCCTCCTTAACCCAACTCATTTCGCCATAGCCTGCGAACTCTCCGTCCCATTCAACGATGAATCCCATGATGTGGGGATCCGCCAATCGGTCGGCGAGGTATGCCCTGTGCTTCTCCTCTGGGCCCTTCTCCCTCCACCCAACATTCACTCTATCAGAATTCTGCCACCTCTGATACACCTCGAAGTGTTTGGCGTTTGATGCGTCGATATGGGTAAATTTGAGCATTTGGCCGACGGCACAGATGTAACGGGCGTACAAAACCGAGCCAGGGGCCGGCTTGGGAGGGCGCCTCGGGTGGGTCGTCAGCACATGCTCGCCCCGGGTGAACGATTCGAAGAATGGGAATGGGCACAAAGGTGATAGAGATGGGTGTGCAACGGGTGATCGCAACCAGTGTCTCGCCAAGGAGGCACCAGCTCCCTGCCAGAAGGAGGCACGAATCAAAAGGAGCTCCGAAGAACCCTGTGCATCAGGCGGAGGGAATGCCAGGCCGGTGGAAACTTGAAGATGAAACAAAGGAGGGTGAGTCGCACACTTCACCAAGCCAACAGAGCTTATCAGATAACTTACCTAAGTAACTCCTCAGCTCGGCGGCATTTCCGATATCGTCAGACAATTCAAAGGGCATCACATCATCTTCAGCCTTCCTGAGCCATAGTCCGTAAAGAGCACCCCAAAGGTCATCGTTGGAGATGGTGGTCCGAGTATCGGCGAGGACGAGTTTTAGGATGGGGGCGGATTCTGCACGTTCAGGGTTGACAATCCCATGTGGGCTGATCCGAAGAGCGCGCGACTGGGGAACGAAGGAACAGAGTGCTTCTCCGCCCAACTCGATGTCGATCGGTCCATCTGGTACATCCTGTGAGGACTTGACCGGGGTGTCGTCAGGAAGGCGGAAGGTCAAGACGGGGGGGACAGGCTCGGGTTCGAACGCGGGACCAAATTGTTGTTGGGACATGAGGTGAAGGAAATCAGCAGGTTGGCGGGGTTGTTGGGGTTGGGACCGGAGCAACTCGCCTATTTTGATTTTATAGCAGTGGTGGGCCACATTGGTGGGATTATTTCTTATCTGATAAGTTCCCGGCCGTTTGATCACAAATCACTGACCAATCTTATCAGATTGCAGGCGGGTGCGCTTGGATGCGGCCATCTTGGACTTAATTCCGGGGACGGCTCCGTCGCATCTGTTTACAACCAGGGGGTTCTTTCCCTCGCTTCTCGTGGAGTCCCCGCCAAAGATGATACCCGACTCCCTTTGACTCCAGAGCCACAGCGAACTGGCTCAATCTGATCACGCTTGGGTGGTTAGATGATTTATTGAGCTTGGGTTACGCCCGGCCGTTAGAGAAGTCTGATCTCTACCGACTCCCCCAGAGTCGAGACTCCGCGAAATATGCGGCACGAATAGAGAGGGTCTTCCAACGTCGAAAAACTCATGCTGACGAGATCAACGCCAAAATCGACAACCGCGAGCTCAAGCCTCCGCTGCGCTTACGTCTCGTGTGGACTCTAACGGGTAACTCGGCGAGGAAGTACGACACCCGGATTGCAAATCACCCACGCGCCGAACCGAGTCTCGTACTTGCGTTGAACGACGCCGTATTCTGGTGGTCGTGGATCGGAGGAGCGCTCAAGTTACTGGCCGCCGTTGGAATCGTGTGCGCACCTCTCCTCATCCGGGTGAGCGCTATGGCTCCCTTGTCTTGCCCTCACACCACTAACCCTTGTAAAGGCTCTCACGAACTACGCTGCGGAGTCGTATCATAGACGTGGTCAGCCTGACGCACCTTCGATTGGATGCGGTGTCGGACTTGCCCTTGGGGTGTTCTTGATTCAGGTGGTCTCCGTTATCTTCAACGTTCATGGGTTCGACCGCGGATTCACCACGGGTCTTATTCTCCGTGGAGCTCTCATCAACGCACTCTTCTCCCGTTCCCTACGTCTGACAAACCAAGCACGGACGAGGGGTGGGTTTACTACAGGCAAACTCGTTGGGATGATCAGTGCCGACGTCTCGAGGATTGATTTCTGCATGGGGTACTTTCACATCTCGTGGACTGCGCCGATCCAGATGCTCGTCTGCTTAGCCTTGTTGATATACAATTGGGATACAGGGCTGTGCTCGGGTTTGGGTTCTGTGTTCTCATGACGCCTGTCCAGGGGAAAATAACCAAAGTCCTCTTCGGCCTGAGGTGGGATTTCGTTCTCACGTATCAAACCCCCAACTGAGGAAACTACAAACAGAAAACGCAGTATGGTGTGGACCGAGAAGCGGATTGAGGTCCTGCAAGAGATCTTGGGTGACATGCGAATTATCAAATACTTCGCATGGGAGGTACGGATAGTCCCCGGCGTTTTCTCCACATTGTTTAGGTTGGGCCAGGTGTCGTACATGAAGCGGATCGCTGAATACCGGAGCAAAGAGATTGGGTGCATTTCGCGACTTTTCTCGGTCTGAGCGCCGCTTACATTCACCCTGCAGCTTTCTCCGCACACGCCTCGTTGTGAGGGCGCTCAATAACCCGGTCGCGTTCTCATCACCGGTGCTGTCCTCCGTCGTGTCGATCGTTACGTAGCCGTAACCGGTCACGAGCTTGACGCGAGTATCCTTTTCTCGTCACTTGCTCTCTCCACCCTCCTCCGCATTCCACGCCAATTCCTCCGTACGTCTGAAATCACTCAGCTATCCCCGTTCCCGTCCAACCGAGGGTCCAATCAACAGCTGTCTCCCTCAACGCCGTCGCGGACGCGCAAAATGCTATCGAGCGCATCAAGGAGGTTTTCCTTGCGGACCTCCAGGGCGAAGACAGTCGGAAGATCGACCCCGGACTCCCCGTCGCGCTTCGGGTAGAAGACGCATCCTTCAAATGGGAACTACCCTACAAGCCTCCGACTAAGAGCGACACCCGCGCCCGCCTCACCAGCAGGGTTGCCAGGCTTGGAACAAGGTGTTGAAAGTTGCCAAGGGGAAAGGTCGAGAATCAAGGAAGACAGCAAAACTGGTAACTTACACCGCAAGTTGCCGAACAGAGAACGGCAAAGAGGTCAAGGATTCCGCCCCACAAGGGTCCAGCATGCCTCTCCCAACTACGATGAGAAGAAACTCCTGAAAAATGACCGAGAGGTTTTCAAGTTGTATAATATCGACTTGGAGGTCCCCCGCGGGCAGCTTTGCGCAATAGTGGGGCCGATTGGAGCTGGAAAGTCGGGCCCAGTACAGGGAATGATTGGAGGTACGTCTCCTGACCTGAGATCGTGATATCTGTTTACGAGCCCCCCATAGGGATGCGAAAGACTGGTGGAGAGGTGGCATTCGGAGGGAGTGTTGCGTACTGCGCGCAAACCGCCTGGATCCGGGTACGCATACTCCGTTGTGCTTCTGCTGTCAAGGACTCACACGAACCTCGTAGAACGCCACCGTCCGCGATAACATTCTGTTTGGAACCCCGTACTACGAGGGGCGCTATCAATCTGCGGTTCGTGACTGTTGTCTGCTCCCAGATTTCGAGGCCTTCCCGTGAGTTGTCCTTCTGTTGCGACCACAACGTCTTCTGACCACTGCACCAGGAACTGGGATTTGACAGAAGTTGGTGAGAAAGGTGTCTCCCTCTCTGGCGGTCAGAAACAGCGTATCAACATCGCCCGCGCTTTATACCACAACTGTGACGTCACGTTTCTCGACGATTCTTTCTCGGCTTTGGATGCCCACGTTTCAGAAATCGTGTTCGAGGGTGTGCTCAAGAAAGCCCTCGTTTCGAAGACCCGTATCCTTGTAACCCACTACATCATTACGATTGCGGATGGAAGGATCAACGAACGTGGGACATACGCGGAACTCATCGCTGGCGGAGGGTCGTTCTCGAAATTTGTCACGGAGTTTGTTACGGAGCCAGAGGACTCCCCCGAAGAGGCACCCGCTTTAGATGCCAGCAGTGAGAAGACTTTGAAACGCGAAGATTCTACACCACCTATCCCGAAACAGGAAGCACCCAAACTCAAACCCCAGCAATCCACGGGACCCATGATCATGCAAGACGAAGAAAGGTTTAGAGGTGGTGTCAGCTGGAGAAGTTCGTAACGATCAGACTTTTCCGTTTCGTCTGCTCACATGAATATTTGCGCAGCCTACGAGATTACCTGTGCACAGCTCACGTAAAAATTATTGCCCCCATGTTCATCGTCGCGGTCGCCATCTATCAAGGATCTAGCATCATGAACCCATACTGGTAAGTGGTTCCCGTTTATTTTTCCTACCTATGACATAACCCGTATGGCCAGGCTCGTGTTATAGTATCAGGATAGTTTGGGCTTATCAAGAGGTGCCTACGTAGGTCTCCCATCCTTTTTTGATCCCGCACATGTTGACTAACCTCCCTGGTAGATGGCTATTATGCTCGGATTTGGACAAGTGTCCGGGTTATTCTGTATGGGATGGTCTTTGCCATCGTCTCATCCCTTTTTTCGCCCAGAAAGCACTCGAGAGGATTATGAGGGCTCCCATGGCCTTTTACCACACCACACCGCTTGGTCGAATTATGAACCGTCTCAACGAAGGTCTGTCCTCCCTGAAAGTGAACGTAATCCTGTTTGAATCCTTGCCCCAGCCATCTAGACGTGGATACTATCGACAACATTCTTGGTGACGCGATCCGGATGTTCGTTGGAACGCTGGCTCAGATAATTGGGACACTGGCTTAGGTCATTGGGGCGTTGGCTCAGATCATTGGAACAGTCTTGGAACAATCGCTCTCATCTCCATCGTCCGGCCTCACTTCCTCATCGCTGTCCCACTCATTTTAATTGCCTACTACTGGGTGGGATCTACTACTGGTTGAGTGCACGCGAAATCCGGGTGCGCATGCATTCAACGACTCTCTTTCTGACGACTCAGAAAATACCGAGCAGAGGTTGGATGTGTTGCTTCGGTCGGCTCTTCATGCACATTTTTCGGAGTCCCTCAATGGTGTATCCACGATTGGGGCCTATGGAGAGAGACCACACGGTTCTGCGCCGAAAACGCCGCTAGGATGGATGACGAGAATAGGTCTGTGTCTTCGTTTTCCGAACTTTGGTCGGACTGATGGTTGTTCTGAAGCGCCTACTGGATGTCGATTGCAACCCAGCGATGGCTCAGCGTTCGATTGGATTTCCTTGGAGCCTTGTTACTCCTCGCAGTTGCTATCCTGATTGTTGCCGTCAGGAACTCCATATCTGCTGCAGAGACTGGTGTCATTACTGCGTACACCTTCACCGTCCAACAGGCCTTTGGCTGGATGATCAGGTGATTGTCGGAAGATTCACTCCACCACCCAGTCAGGCGTTGACCTTTCCTCCACAGGCACAGCGCGGAAATTGAGAACAACATGAACGCAGTCGAGCGTCTTCTCTACTATGTTGACAACGTCGACCAAGAACAAGAACCCGAGGAGGGCATATCCGTATCAGAGAGATGGCCGCAACGGGGCGAGATAGAGTTCTCCGATGTGAGGGTGAGCCATCGCCCCGGACTGCCCCTTGCTCTCAAGGGCGTGAACCTCAATCAAAGGAGGAGAGCACGTCGGTATCGTCGGCCGGACTGGGAAGAGTTCGATCGTGGCCGCTCTGTTTGGGGTGACGAATTTAGAGTCCGGGACCATCGCTATCGATGGTGTGGACACGTCGAGGATCCCTCTGCAAAGGCTGACAGATGGCCTGTCGAGTGCGTTCTTCGGGTTTCTCCAGCGGGACGTTCCTCACGCCCCGATGATAGTCATCCCACAAGACCCGCTCCTCTTCAGTGGCACAATATGAAGTAACCTCGACCCCTTTGGAGTGCACAACGACGCAACTTTGTACGATGCCCTTCGAGCAGCCTGTTTGGTCGAACGTGCAGACGCGGAGGAAACGATCGTGTCATCCGACACCCGTGAAATCACACTCGATACCACCATCGAGGAAGGGTCGAATTTATCGTTGGGTCAGGTCAGACCTTTTCTCACAATGCGGTCTGATGTCGGTCTCACCACGACCGGACCTCGCAGCGATGTCTCGTCGGGTTAGCTCGTGCCCTGGTCAAGGACTCTCGAATCGTTGTTTTAGATGAGGCAACCGGTGCGTCTGTCCTTTCGTCTCCATGCATTGTTCCGTGTACCCGGTGGGTAGCCCCCACTCGTGCACGTTGTGGTGCGGGGGAAGTGGGTGCCAAAAAGTGTGTATAGCGGGGGTGCAAATGTTCTTGGATCAAGTCGCAATTAATCGAATTGGATTTGAATTGAGCCTAGATTTTTGGCATATTCACGTCAGCTACGACTAGGCCTACCACAATCCGGAGATATTCCCGAAGTTCCGTTGAAAAGTTCAGAGAGCATCCACATATTTATCTCTGCACGGATTGAGGTCCTCCAACTTTTCTCTCTCGTTGAGTATTGTCGGAGGTCTGACATCCAGAAATTGTTCTCGTTCCCCGACGTATGGCTGGAGCACCTCTGCCTGGCGTGCGCGGGTGGAAAGCTCCCCATTATCTACAATGTTACGACGTCAATCTTATCGAGGATTAGCGGTATTTTCAAGGGAAGCCGCGTCCTAATTTCACCTAATCGTAGCCGGCACTTCAGCGTAACATGGCACACGATGATTCCTGCCGCCTCGTATACGGCAGAGAGTGGGGTTATCCCATACACACATAGAAGATTGTGTGGTTGTTTCACTTTCCCGAGCAATTGTAGTGAGGCAGATATAAAATCTGATTGACTTTGCCCAGCCAGGGGAGGACTCAACTACCCCAGATTGTCACTCACACAGGTCTAACATTCCATCTCATGAGCTCCCAGGCAGTACCAATGGAATTAAGAAGAAACCACACAAGAATTAAGAAGGGTAATCCACAATAGGAAATTTTCACCCAGTTATTCATAGCCATCAAAATCTGGTCAATAAGCAGAGACCTATCTGGCTAGGAGTGGGAGGGATGTGACCACAGAATGGGCTGACAATTGTTAGGTAGACTTCAAATAGACAGCTCTGGTTATAGAGTCATATAATACTGCAGACCTCTACTGAGAGGGTGTGTGCTTGAAATCCAAAATTAACACTTCTCCAGACCTATAACCAGCAACCAGATACTGTCCATCCCACTGGACCTCAGCAGGGTCTGCATATCTCCCAACCAATTGGAAAACCACCCTTCCAGTGATTGCATCCTTGATCATAGATGGGCTAGTACTCCACTTCCTAGTACCATCAATAAAATTGAGAAGGGATCTATCCAAAAATGTGTTGGATAGTTGGATAGGGGAGCCTGGGATCCCAAAGTTCCACCCCTGGATTGGTGAGTTTTTAAAACATATCCAAATTCTTGAACCATCTGCATAGTGGGGGTCCAGAAATGAAATATCTTCCAACCCCACTTTACCAACAACCTCTCCTGTCTGTATAGACCATGCTTGAATGAACCTCCCAAACAGGCAAAACACTGTTGACCCATCACCTGATATCCTGACACCTCTGGCTACAGATCTACCAGTACCCACTGTTTGGAGGAAGTCACCTTTCTCAGCATCCCAGATGTGGATTTTCTTGCTACTATGCCAGATAACAATCAACCTGCTCTCTATCAGTTGGGCATCTCTACAAATGCTACCTGTTGCTGGGGTTTGGAAGGATGCCTTGCAGTGGCCAGTGAAGACATCCCAGATCCTCACAACTCCAGTCAAATCACTTGAAATAGCAACCCCACCCCTTCCTTGCAGACTAACAGACCAAATTGGGGATGGAGTGGGCAGAGTGGAGATTTGATCAGCTGTAACTGGGTCTGTTGATGAGGCACCAATTTGCCAAAACTTGAGCGTCCTATCTTTGGATGCTGAGATGAGGGGAGAAGGAAATATGAGGGAGGCTATCTCATCAGTGTGTCCACTGAGGGTCTCACTAAGGTGAGGATCTGAGCCAGTGATATCCCAGATATATATAGTGTGACCAGCACTACCAACCACAAATTTGCCATTGGGGGAGAAACAGCAACACTGAAAAGTACCACTGGGAACCTGGAGTTCAGCAACCACCACTCTGGAGTCAGAGTTTCGAACTGTGGCAACTTGTTCCCTCCATGAGACAAAATGAGTCCCATCTGAGGAAAAAACAACCCCATTGCCTTCATGAGTAGGTCCAATTTGGCAACCTGTAATATCCCACTGCCGGACAGTATTGTCACCAGATGCTGATATTAAGAGTTGGGAATCTGTGGGGGAAAAACTGACAGAGTTGATGTAGTGGTTATGCCCAGTTATAACATAAAAGCAATCCCCTCTTTGAACATGCCACAAGTAGATCATACTGTCCCAGGACCCTGCAGCAATTGTGGCACAGTCTGGTGAAATAGAAACAGAAACCACCCAGCCAGTGTGGCCATGGAAGGTCTTGATAACCCCACCAGTCTGGACATCCCAGAGTTTGATAGTTTTGTCATCACTTCCAGAAGCAAGGAATGTCCCATCTGATGAGAAGGTGACAGATTTCACCCAACCAGTGTGCCCAGAAAGAACAGCTACCTGGTTGCCTGTGATTGCATTAAGGATAGTGATATCACTGGAGTACAAACTAACGGCAATAGTGTCTTTCAGGTATGCAAGGGAGAATGGGTTCTTGTTGAGGAAAACAGTGCGGGAACATGTCCCCCATTCAGCCAGGATCCCCTTGACTACCCTGACCCCTTGTGGGAGTTCTGCAGTGTAGTACTTGTGAAGCCAAGATGAAGGAGGGGAAAATGGGAGGGCATAACAGTATATGTGGAGAGGAGAGTTGCGGATTGTATCAAAGTGTTCCAAGAGGAAATGCTGGCTATCCTTTATCCACTCACAGGAAACTCCTGCCTGAACAATTATGAGCATCAGTTTCCTGAATAGACCATCTACACACAACTTACCAATGTATACCATTCCTGTACATCATTGAGGGCATAAGCCCCAATATCAAGGTTCCCCATCAGGCTAAGGACCTCAATCCAGAATAACAAACAGGTTGTGAAGAACTCATTGATGTCCTTGTGCACTTCCTTAACATCAATGCTGCTGCCAGGGGTCCTTGCCAGGTGAGTTGTCCAGAAGCGGCATGCATACCACAAACTATCCCCAATGTTGGCTGCCCTGCATGCAGGGAGATCTTCAATCTTGCTGAGAGGAGTATGATTGTCCAGATTACAGATATTCTTCTTTAACCCCCCCTTCATCACATGGAGGCATGAAAGTAGGATATCTCTGTGATAAATTTGAGGGTCTACAAAGAATCTGGCATCTGTGCATCGCCCTGAGTTGGTAAGGAAGTCAGGGAATGATTTATGGAAGATCCGGATTGGGTCTTTTGTGTTATCTGGAACAAGGAGGAGAGAATGAAGGGCACGAAGAGTGCTGTATATCCTGGATTGTGTGCTGTGGCTCCTGAGGAGGTCTGAGAGAGCCTTTATTGAAAGTGGGTTGAAGACAAGTAGCACTGCCCCCACCACTAGTTTGAAATGCAGGTAAAAGCCCTGATCCATGTTGTGGAAAGCTTGTTCTAGGACTTGGGTATAGAGGGGGTCAATGCCTGACTTCCCTTCATTGGAGGTGTCTTGGGGGAGTGAGACAATGAGAGCAAGCCTCTCATCAGGTGGGTGATACTGGGATGCAACAAACTTGACAACTGTTGAAGCGTAGATAAAAAGGCCATCTGCCTTCTTGCAGAGAGCATCAACATCCTGTGGGCTTGGCCAATCCTCTGCAAAGTCACAAATGCTTCGGTTTTTAATAATGTCAGCCAATCGAACTCTTAAGAAGAGCTTGATATCACTGTCCACCAAATCAGGTTTGATGTCATGAAGTCTAAGCACATCTGTGTGAGGCCGAAGTGACTCCAGACGGAAACCAGAGCGAATTCGGGGTTCAGGTCTGCCAGTGATGAAGAACTTGATAAAGGGAACCTTGTCCACATAGCGGGAGAGCACAGAGAGGAGGGCAGATGCTGGTTCCTTGTCTTGACACTCATCAAGGGCATCAATAACAATGAGGGTTGGAGTCTGAACCACTTGAAGTGGACCTATGAGGAGTTTCTCCAATTGTGAAGTGAGTGCCTCATGTCCAACATCAGGGTTTGCTGTCAAGACCAAAAGCAACTCCTGCCGAAAGTGTGGATAATGGAGGGCAAGCTGGAAAGCCAGAGTGGGGAAAATTGACTGAAGGTTGCTCCTGTCATCAAAATCCCGTGAACAGAAAAAACTTGCTCCAAGCTTCCCATCTGCAAAGGCCATTTCTGCAAATGTTTGTGCAATGGTTGACTTCCCTGTTCCTGCAAGACCATTGAGCCAGAACACCCGTTTGTCTTGCTCATCCTTCAACCAGTTCTCAAGCTGGGAGAGCACATCTCTCCTGGTCCCCTTCATGCACCCCTCCCTGCCTCCACAGAGGTATCCAGCATTGGTGACATGATACATATGGTTGAGAAGGTTAAGATCTGCTCTGTCCTGTTTTCTGGTCACTACACATGAACAGGTACTTAGGGAGCATGACTCACTATGAGCTGACAACTCTTTTTGTAGATGTCTTGTTGCAATGATGTCTGACACAGACATTAGGCACAATTAATGTGATCATTCCAAGGACAAACCTGATAATCCACCATGGCATCACGTATATCTTCAATCAAGCCACCAAGTATATCCACATCCTTAGTGCTATTCAGGAACCTGGTGATCTTCCCCCGTTCAGCAAGTGGGAGGAGGTCTCGAAGGACCTCGTCCAGTTTCCTAATTCATGCATGTCAGACTAACTCTTGACACTAGTGTGTGTGTGGTTACTGTTTGAAAACTGTCCTCCTCCCTTCCTCCTCAACCTCACCCTCAGGAACTGGCACGCTGAGTGATTCCATCAGTCCTTCAACTCGGGGTATCAACGATTCTATTGTTTTCCGACAGGAGATCGTTTGCTACAACAGCCATGAGCATGGCGCATTGGGCAGGATGAGTGAAATGTGCTTACATCACAATGGTTCAGGATCGCAGAGAGACCTCCCATAACAGACTTGAGAGGGGGAAAGGCGTCCGAAGATTCCTTCACCAGGTTGATGGCTAACTTGGTTGTGGCATATGCGGTGGAACTCCAGCTCGATTGGTTTTCGGATGCTGCCCTTGGATCAACCGGAGATTTCGGGTGGTTCCTTTGGCCTCTTCCAGGAACGAGCGGGGTTCGATTGTCAGAAATTGAGTGGGGGTTTGCTGGCGAAAAGTGTGATTAAATGGATCGCCCGGTAAATATCCTTCTGCTTACCATCGGATTCCTGATCATGAGAGGTCTGGGGACCGGGCGTTGGCAAAGTTGAGGAACCGATCCTAAGATCTGGAGTTGACTCCGTGGGATGTGGCGCAACCAGATTAGCTTCGCTTGGGTCTTTGGGGGATCCGACCTCGCCCGGAGGTTTGCTTCGCGTTCGACGGTGTTTTTTTGGGACGGGGAGGAAATCTCGCCACTTCATCTTGTTACGGGGTGGTGTAGATCGGCGCAGATGGTGGAACGATAACAGACAGTTGGCCTCGTGGCTCTTTTTCTATTCTGAGCCAATGCTAAGCGCGGGGGAAACCCACCGTCCTTCCCTTGCTTCACAGGTCATCTAACTCATCTCTCCGCAGGTGCAGGTGTTAACGGGTGCAAATGTGTCACCCTCGCTCGGTACGCCATCATACCGCACCTCCATCCCCCGTCCGCCTACTGAACCGGAATCACCCCAGACCTACTGACACCCAACGCACTCGCAATCAAGACCCTCGGTGACGCCACAAAAACCAAACGCTCGATGAGGCCCCCCTCCCCCTGCCGAATGTCGAAAGTTCGTCACCACCAATGAGGAGGGATTTGCGAACCCCGATGCCGGTCTGGGTCTGGAGGAAGCGCACTGTATTATTGGTTGTGACCCCTTCCAAGGGAAGATGTGGAAATCAGACAGGTTGGAGTGCGGTTCTCCCAGCGTGCATTTTTCCCGGTTCCCTCGACTAGCCCCCCCTTCCCCCAGAGAGATATCCAGCGTCCGCGGAGTAATAGATCCCACCATACCTATCACAATCTCCTCGAGTTTATCCACACTCTCTACGTTTTAAAAAAATTCCCACCCTGCTCCACCAGTGGCACTAGTTTTCGCGTGGTGACCTTCAACTTTCCAGCCAGCCTCACCTGCCACACCTGGATTTCTCGTGCCCCGACTTCATGCCATCCTTGTAGGACTGCGACGCGTCGACCCGCTTTCATCCCCGCTACCAGGATTGTCCTTTGAGCTGAATAATGAACCTCACCTCTCTCAAGCGCTATTGCCCCCGGGCCTCGACCCATAATTCACCGTTCTACCCTGAAACGGAAACGCTGTAGACTCATGACATAGAACGTACCCAAGATGGCTACACGTGGAAGCAGAGCGGGAGGAAAAAGTCGATGGGTGTGACGTGCAGCGTATCAGGTCAGTGTTCCCATTCGACCAGGATTGTCTGAGGCTCGACATCCGGAAATTGGAGGTGTGGAGTAGCCCTGACTCCCCAGGCGTATGGCGGGAAAACCTCTCCCCCATCCAGCTGGTGTCTGTGGCTGAGAAGCTTCACCATAGTCCCGCGTCCAGTGCTACCCTATCTTGGCACCTTTCCCAAGAGCTTATACCACCCATACAATCCCAATTATGTCGAAGACGAGTGGAATTTTTCAAAGGGTCCACGCACACGTAACCGGAGCCAATCAGTCGGATTAGCATTTTGACTGTAACCGTAGCATGATGATACACGGTAGGATACAAATACCATCGGCAAGCCCCCGCAATGATTACAAAACCTTCACACTGTACACACAACAACGTCGAGTCCGGCCGCCTCGCAGACGGCGGAGAGCGATGAGGTTAGTTGAAGGTGGGGGTATCATAAGTGCCAGCGGGATCTACAGAGAAACAAAGGTGTAAGGGACAGGCTCAAAGCGGGGCTGAGGAATCAACAAAACTCACCAGCACCGTGCTCGAGGATATACTTCTGATCACGCTTGATCCTCCCTTGCAACTCTCCACCGAGTTCCATCGACCTCAGAGCAACACGCTCATTGAAGAGGGCAGCTCCCCTAACAGCCTCTATGGCAACGTGGTACCTCGACACGTGGTTCCTCAACATCATATCGAACGGAGTAGTTGTACTCCCTTCCTCCCTGTAACCCTCAACGTGCATCCTTTCCGCTCCCTTACGGCCGAAGACCAACCCGGCAACGTCGTGTGAGTAACCGTGGTAATTAACCACGATCTTCTTGTCCTTTGTGAACAAGTTTCCGAAGTCAGTGTCCGAAAGAGAGTGTGGGTGAGAACCGAAGGGTCCAAGGACCATGAGATCCGTGACGTTCACAACCCTCACGCGAAGCTCTGGAGCAATTTCGCCGAGGAGAGCAGCGGCGGCGATGACTTCGAATGTGACCTCCGTACCGATACCAACGAGGACGAC
>Ga0307516_10005259_pt1 | contig 15573 bp, 19 predicted proteins | sample 19_EM_MG_FD_203310 | JGI IMG/M metagenome (GOLD analysis project Ga0307516, IMG submission 203310) | Populus trichocarpa ectomycorrhiza microbial communities from riparian zone in the Pacific Northwest, United States - 19_EM | ecosystem: Host-associated > Plants > Roots > Unclassified | place...
ATCATCAAGCACAACATCAACAATGGCTACAAGCGCCGCGATTACAGCAGAATCTGTATGCATATCTCGTCTCTCTGACGTATCTTCCTCCGCCTTACAAACTAGATTGTTTGGGTGGTTAGACTTGGCATCGCCCCTTGGCCACGAACAAACATAGACTTGGTGTCTGTTCGTTTTTGGACCGAGTAGACTTGGCGTCATCGGTGCAGACTCTTCAGATTCACTACTGTTCCCTTGACCTCCCACCTCCAAGAGCTACAACGCCATCCCATGTGCTAGTTTTATACCAGTATCATTCAGCGTCACCTCCAAATCCTCCCTGAACCCGAGCTGTTCAACCACTTGTCAAGCTCTCCAGCTCTCCCTGTTTCCTGTCTTTGAGCACTGGGGTTTGGATACCAATCGGGGCTGGCAGCCAGCAGTATTGACCCTCCAAATGCACTGTATCCTCCGGGAAATGCAGCGCTCACAGCTCTAGAACAAACTTCAGGGTTTTCGACGAACAAAGCCTTCAAGATTCACCTTGAAACATCGACGATCAAAGGCTCTAAACTCCACCCCAAACCCAGATCCGCAGCACGGGTACGGGTTTGGCCTGGGTGTCCAAATCCTGACCCGTACCCATACCTGTAACCCGCACGGATTTTGAAACCTGTGACGATCACTATCCATGGGCAGTCCACCTCTCTGAAATTTACTGTTCAAGCTCCCTCTTCGGGGCAGTCCACCATCTTCATTGCCAACCATCTTCTAAAGATAGCTCAATCTTCAAAAGTACTCAGAAACTTTTTGATTTTTCATTCAATTGTATGCAGCCCTCAGACGAGGTCCCCAGCTCCAACGGGACTTTTCAAAGTCCTATCTTACCCAGATACTTCTGAGAACCAGCACCGATGGCTTCATCTCAAACAGAACCCGATGATCGGGTTCTGTTTGAGATGAAGCCATTGGTGGATGATTGTAATATTATATATTGTCCAGAAAGACCAATCTTGTATGATATCATATTATAATCCAATATCACCTTATCTACTACTGATTTGACTAGATCATACTCTGCTATTCTGTTAGGCAAAGTGTCAGAGAATGATCCTCAAACATAATGCTTGCAGCTGGTTGTAATCCCTTGTAATCCCTTGTTTGATGTCACGGAGGGTTAACTGATGATCACATGCATCTAGTCATACCTAACCCCTGCCGAAAATCTGATGTAGCTCCCTCTCTCCACCTTTGACTAACTTGCCTTCTCTGCAGTAATCTTAGGAAGGAGGATCTCCTCCAGCTAGTAGAGCATCAGATTGAATGCTTTCTGCATGACAATGAGAAATTCAGTGCATCCAAGCTCAACAAAACCCAACTCTGTAGCCTCTTGCTTGACCCTACAAACAGTTTCTGTACAATGATGCCTGCTGCAAAACTGACCTCAACAGAACCAAGATTCCTGGAGCCAGAATGGAAGGTGACTGAAGAGATGGCTCCCATCTTGGTCGCAGGCACACCTGGTCCCAACATGGCTATGGATTGGTTTCTGGATGCCAGGAGCCTGTCTCCAGCCCCATCATCACTCTCCAGCACAGCGGAGCCACTGCTTTCTCAACAAGTAAGTCCCTATTTTGTCCACAATGTTATGGCCCGCACTAATCTCCAAAAGATACTCTATCTCTATATTACAGACTTCTGTGGGTGCTGTGGCTTACTTCAAAAATCAGCAGTTGCCATTCCTGTCTATGCTATTGACACTCCTACAGATCCTGTGTGGGTGGTCAAAACATGCGAGGTCCTTGCAGAGCTGCAGAGAAGCATCTCACTGATCAGTGGCCCTGATAAACCCTCTTCCTTTTATTTTTATTGCATGATGAGCTGCTAACAGAAGCTCTTGCAGGGCTGCTCCATCTTGGGATGCCAGATGATACAGAACCTGAGTTCACATATTGGATCATGCAGGGTCTTGCCTCTGACTTGGCCAATGCAATACCCGCAGTTGAGCAGCTTATGATTTTTCTTATGTATGGCAAGGAGAGGCTGGACCTGTGTCTCAATGATGTAAGTTGGAACAGGATGCTGTAAACATCTCTCAGCTGACCCTCCTCATGTATAGGTTGATGGAAGGATAGAACAGGACAGTGAGTCTACTACAGCCACCTCTTTCTCTCGACGATGCTGATTTTCAATGAGTGAATGATGCAGATGTCACCGGCCCCCCTGATGGGATGAAGGCTGATACAAAGCTTCTTCTGCTTGCTCATAGCTACCTTTGCAATCCTCTCCCCCCCTGGTTTGAGAAGCTGCAGAAGGTTATGAGTGAATCCCCTGACTATGACAAGTTCTGCTGCATGAAGGGCATCAAGCTCCAGAATGTAGACATTATCAAGTCATGGCATTTTGCAGTGGACATCAAGTCCTGCTTCCATGACAAGGCTTATCTCTCGATCTCAGTGTGTGATATTCCGGTGTATGCTCCTTTCTGAGTGAATGCTGTTCTTACTCCTTGTTCAGGACCAGATGATCCCAAAGGCCTGCATCCTGGCTGTGCTTGGAGTTGGAGAGACCTGGCTGAAGGAGGCCAAAGAAGAGAGTCAACTGGCAAGGATGTTTGATATATATGGTCAGCAGTCTGCTGATGAGGTGATCAAGGAGATCGAGGCTGTGTGGAAGAAGCCTGCTGGTTGACTGTGCCTGCTGATATTCTTGCATGACTGGAAGAAGGCCCATCTGTTGCAAGTTTAAGTCTGTTATCTTGTGTGTATGATAGCAATCATCGCCATGAATGTCACATTTATATACAATGTATAATAGTTTGATGTTTCATGCCCCCTGGATCTTATTTCCTGCCATCATATCTGTTATCAACTCTCCTGTATTTGCTGGTATACATGAGGCTATGAAGCTGGCAAACACAGGTCAAGCCTCTGATGAAGTCCAAGATGACATGGATGGAGAGCAGGAAGGTTTACCAGATGTTATGCCAGAAGACCTTGTCATCGCTACTGAGCTTGAGTCCCTGCAGAACACCATTCTCAATGCATCAAAAGGTGTGTGCTCTCAATGCCTCCAACCAGCAACTTGCTGACTGACCTGTTTTCAAGCATGGCAAAGCAGTGTGCTGCGTTTCTGAAGAGCAAGAGGTTGCTTGCCTCCGACCAGAAATTTTTCTCCACACACCCTGCTGAAAACTCACCAATATTGATTGTTGTATAGATCATAGATTGGTAAGTGGGCATCATGAGCCTCATGAGACTGCTCTGACAGAGGGGCCACAGTTGCAACAAGCTGAACCTTGATGGGACTCAGAAAGATCATACTACCAAACAGAACACCTACACTCATACACAAAAAATGAGGGCTTCAATGATGTACATGTTTGGTCATGTGCATGGATTGGGCAATTTGCCCTGGCACAAGAGTGAGATCAGCGGTCAGTTTGTTGGTAACCCATCTGTGTCTGAGGCTGTGTCAAGCTACATGATCAGCCTTCAAAGGCGGAAGGTGAGTTTTGTACATGCCAGCCATAGCTCAGAGGCTAGTGGGATTTGATTGAAGAAATCAGAGCAGGTGAGGTTGTGACCAGTGCACATGTCATCACTCCTGTGAGTGAACTGTCTTTCTCTTAGACGGACAACTTGAAACTGCACCATCAGGCTATTCTGGATGACATCTATGACTTCAATTACAAAAATAAAAACTGGGATATTACAGAATATGTGCCTCAGCCCAGGGATGTCAATTTCACTGAGAAACTGCATGCCTGGAGAGGGGGTCGGATCAAAAGGCTTCTTTATGTTGCATACACAATCACATTTCTCCATCTTCTCCATTTTGATGATGAGATGCTGAAAATCCAGGTCCATAATATTGAGTTTACGTCACCCACCACCTTCAAGGGCAAGACAGACCAGTATGGAGATGTGTACTCCAAGCACTTCTCCAAATTTCTTTCACAACACTGACACAGAATATCTCCAGATATACCTCCATTCGTCCTCCATGCATTGCGTGAAGAGCAAGCCCACTTGTGTCCTGTCAGGGCACTGGCAGAATATATCAAAGTCTCAGGAATCACAACTGGCTATTTGTTTCACAGCATCTGAGCTGAAGATCAGATAGTGGAGGCCAACACACTCATGGTGCACCACCAAGTGCCTTTTATTCTTAAAGGCAACTGACAAGCCCTGGCCATGCTGCTTCAGACCACACAGCAGTTCTTGGAGTTGTTCAGAAACAATCTTCTGGATGTTGGGATTGACCCTCACTCTTATGGAACTCACTCTTTTCAATATAGAGGGTGCCAATTCTTATATGTCCATTTCTGCTGGTCTCTGTGGCAGATTTGCAAATAGAGTGGATGGAGCACTGAGTTTACTCATCTGACAATCATCAAGTATCTCATTTCATGTGCTGATGACCCCTCAGAACCTCGAGAGGACTTCTTCAGGCCTGACCAGATGCCTGTGATAAAATGCTACAGCTGCAGATGAAGCTGTCAATGTAGATGATGAGCATCAGGTGAATCGATGGATCACACTGTTTGACTGATCAATGAATCAAACTATGTATATATTTGCTATATATACCCCTCCCCCCCCCCCCTCCCCCATATGTAAACTAAGTGGAATGACTAAACTAAATGGGCGATTGATGACTGAGATCATGGTAACATTTGTGGATTGCACACTGACCAGGAGTGACTAAACTAAATGGGCGGTCAGTGACTGAGGTTATAGTAACATTTGTGGATTGCACTTGGCTTCTCCATCAGAAAGGTCTTCTCTCTCTTGGTGTAGCTGAAGTACTTTGTGTACACTGGGCCACAGTATTGCTCATGGGTGAGGCAGACAGTGGCAGCATACTCTGCCTCATGCTCAGCCCAAAGAGCAGCTGCAATGACAGTGTACAATGAGTATCTACTATCATCTCTCATGAAGGAGGCCCAGAACTCCTCCAGTGTGCCCTTTCAGTAGTGCTCAACAATAAACTGCATCTCAAATATCAGCTATATATGCAGGGCATGAGAGTGAAGGGGCTTACCTTCCAGTTGGAGTGGTCACACTTGATTCCTTTCTATTTCTTTTCCTCACCATACTTGAAGATGTCAGTCCAGTACACAATTAGGATCCCATGTCCACAGAGAGAGAGAACATACTCCATCGGGAGCTCCAGGCTTTCATCCCAGAGGTGGTTCAGATAGGGAAGTTTGTTGGTGAAGGAGAGTGCAGGTGGGTCTGGAATATCACTGTTGAAAAACTCAATTGTCTTGGTGGCCATCTGAAGCATGTGCTGCTTGTTCTTCTTTCTTGTAGCTTGTGATGATGCAGGAGGGAGGGGTGGGGGTTGAGGAATTGAGACTCTGAGGGGAGGAGCCTGATTAGTTCTCATATCCATCTTCTCCTCAGGAGCAACTGAGGATAATAGCAGGACTATGAGCTGGGTCAGAATCTTGTTCATTATGCTCTCGTTATGCTGCAGATGTTGGATGATGTTGAAGATGGCACTCTTGGAAAGTAGTGAGCACAGGAGCCAGCTCAGCACTAGGTGACTTACTGGGACTGCCAAAGACAGGGGGGACAGTGACAAGTCTGGTGTTCTTATGGCACATGGCTTGTATGGAAGCATCTTGACAATGTTCATGGCCTTTCCATCAGAGTGAACCTGTAGAACAAAAAAAAAGGAGGGAGGAAGAGGGCTCACCCATGGTATGATGTTCACAATCTCCTGTGGTGGCTGCATGTCAATTGAACACTCGGTCAGGAGCTGGTGGCAGGAGCCTCTCATGGCCTCAAGTGAGCAGCTCTTTGAGCCTGAGATGTTGGCTCATTGCTTCATGGACTGCTTCAGTCTGATCCTGCTCATGCTATGAGAGCCCTTGTGCCGGTAGGCTGGTTGGTAGAGACTGGCAGTGTGGTGTGTGTCAACACTGACATGATTGAAAGAAGGTGGAGGAGACACACCTGTTCCAGCTGTTCATGTCCTTGCTGAAGGCAGTGAGCTGCTTCTTCAGGGCTGCCTTGTTTCTGGATGTGGCAAGACTGAATCTGGTACAGTATGACTGCAGCATCATGTTCATCTGGTGCTCACTGGGAAGGAAGGATTCAGCAGCTGTGAACATGGATCAGAAGGGGGAAGAAAGAAAACTCACAGGACAAGGTGGCAGACAGCCCATTTCTGCTTTCTCTGAGAAACTCAGCCCATGGGCTGAAACCCATGCACAAACAGTTACTATACAGGTCATGCATTATGCCGATCACATTATATGGTATCCACTTATGGTACTTTGATGGTGCTCATCTCAAGAGCACTATGAAAGAACTCACCAAGATACAGAGGCAAGCAGCCATCTGGATCCTGAGAGCCTTCAAATCCACCCCTACAGGAGCAGTGGGATCCTTAGCTGGACTTATCCTGATTCACCTCCAGATTCGGAAGCTAGTCTATTGCAATCATGTCTGCATGCACACCCTTGCAGACTCATATATTACACGCTTAATAGCAGCTACCGGAGACAAGGCCAAATTCATTGGCATATACCACTCTTTTCAACTTCGCAATGCCAAAGACAGAGCCAAAGCAAGAGAAGCTTATCTTATGACCCTCAAACAGTCATTTGAACACTTCTCCACCTCTGACTCATGTATTGCAATTGTTACCAATGCATCTGTCCCCCTTCTAAATACTAGGTACCAAGCCGTTGTGGCCTGGCACACCTGACACTCAGACCACTACAAGGAGAACTTCAGGTCTGGCAGACTTGCAACTTCCAACAATGCAAAAATAAATGCCATCAGAGGGGCCCTCAAAGCCCTCTCAGACTCATTCAACTCCATTAGTGATATTGATGAGATTCACATCTACTTGAACTCAACATATGCATTACACCATATGTTGGATCTATCCATCCACTCTGCACAGCTATACATGCTAGAATCACTCGGCATACTTTCCCCTTGGATGGAGGAGAACACCAACCACAGAATTTTCTTACACCATGTCCCAGACTGTGAGGACTACATATTTGAACCCCATTACACAGTACATCGCCTTGCCACCTCTACTAAAATTGAGGCTGGAGGGGCTCCAGTACAGACTATTGCTTTCTCCACAAAGCAGATCACAGACTCCATAATGAGTAACTGGGCTAACCAGTTCAGACTCTCTCAATATATTGGCCAACACTTTATGTACTCTAGATGGTCAGTCAGAAGACAAGACCATGCTAAGGCCAAACACATGGCTCCATCACACTTAAATGGTGGGACATGGCTAAAAGATATAGGACACCCCTTGTCACTCACAGCCCAGATAGTGCATGGCCTCACTAGCCATGCCTCAATTGGACACTACAGAAAACAGTTCAAAGTGGGAAACCAAGATGAATTGTTCTCACACTGTGAAGGAGGGCCTGTTGAGACATTCCAGCACATCCTATTCAAATGTCTAAGGCACCCCACATGGCCCCCAGACATGCCCAACTTTACTGAAGCCACCCCTTACTGGGAGCACTTTGGTAAATTCATTATGGACAATCCCACTGTGTATGCATTTGTGGATAGTCCAGCATACAGTCAAACTATGGACTACAGAACCAGAATGGTTGCACACTGGGCTAAGGGTGCCCCCACCAGCACACATTCCCAAAAGGCCAAGTCGCAAGCTCACAAGCACTCATTAGGAGATAGGGCACTACCTTCCAGATCTGTCCCCATAGGCCATGAGCTCTTTGAAAGAGGAATCCATGGATGCTTCTCTCATTGCCTGGCCACATTAACAACCATGCATGTTAACGTATCTGTGATTCACAGATCCATCAACCCTTGCTCGAAGGGTAATTCTAGCAAAATTGGAGTATTCTTCATGCTCATCAGGAATAAATAGGTGTAGTTTACTGTACCAAGCAGACTGTTTAAAGTACACTGCTATACAAATTGCTGATTTAAAAAAAAAAAAAAAAAAAAGACAGCCTGTTTCCCATCTGGACTGATCTTGCCAGGAAATGGAAGGCCATTGACTTCAAACAGTGGTGGCAAAGCATGCCCAGCACCTGCTTCAGAGTCAGATGGCTGCTGCTGCACTTGTTGAGCCGTCGCTTGTTGCCCTTGTTCAGCCATCAGGATCAGCAGATTGATATAAGAGAAGTTCCAGATGGCCTCCTGATGGCAGAGGTGGACAATGAGGCAGACAATAGTGCAGACGATGGCGGTGGTGACAATGAGCATGATGACAACAAAGGCCAATTGATTATGCCTACTGCCGCTGTTCCATGGCAGGGAGGCCTCAGCAATAATGGGATCAAGAGAAGAGGGCAGAACAGGGCTGACAGAGAGGGGGCAGGGGTGGACATCGGCAGATTAAGGGACGAAAGATGAGAGAGGGGAGGAAAGGAATGAAATATAAAAAAGAAGGGGTAGGAGAAAAAGAACAGTGGTGGCCAAAGAAGGCCAGGTCATGACCAATCTCAATCTTGATGTTAGGCGTGCCAAGCACCAAACACAAGAGACTGTCCCTGGCAGCTTGGCATGTGCCAGGCAGACTATCTTTCCTTGGAGGGAAGTTTCAGTCACAGGTTCAATCTGGGCTTATGGCAAAAACTTTCACTGTACTGTACACTGGCCTGAGTACTGGGGTTGAATGGTCTGTGACTGCAAGGGGTCATACCCTTGGGGTCTTGTGTATGGCCTTCCATCTGGAAACCCAAGAAACTCCAGGACTTTGGGATTGGGTTCAAGTCTGTAGGAGGGGGCTAGTGTTTTAAAGTCCAACTAAGTCCGGTTTCTGCCTTTCAAATTAGGCAATTCGGACTCAAACCGGTTCTAAACAAGTGCAAATAGTTAAAAAACCGGACTGGAACTGCAATGAACTGCAAAATCAGTCTTTTGCCGTCCAGTTTGCAGTTCATAACCAGTTCGGACTGAGACTGATTCAAGCCGGTTTGGAACCATCCAAGACCGGTTTTATCATCTTTTACACCTTCTCCGCTATTGGAATGACCCCTAGATGACCCAGATTGGTGAAGAAATGATTGAGATATCATCATATCTCTGTTGAGTGTTGACAAAACAATCATCTGAGATTGTGTTGACCATATCTCATCCATTTCTTAACCATTTTGGATGATCTTTGGTGCATTTTCAAGCTGTAATCTAGGGCTATCAATGTTTTTAATGTATGCGGTTCAAAACCGGTTCGAACCGGTTTTTCGCAGTTCTTAAAAATTTGTCAAAAGATATGAACTGGAACTGTGACTGATTCAAACCTCTGGTGAACTGGAACTGCAGTCCAGTTCTTTTGCAGTCTTTTGCAGTTAAAGTCCAGTCCAGTCCTAGTGAGTGAAACTGGACCTGAAATCACTAGAGGGGGCAAAGTTCCAGAAACTGAGAGGGTGTAAGCATGCTGCTTACTACAGTTCCTATAATGTACATATATACTGTGCCATAGCTGAGAATATAACTTCTCAGTTATGTGACCTTTTTGTGTAACAGTTGTGAGCACAGCATGACCATCTTACAACCTTCTGGTTTTCTCTTGGCCTACGTCCCAGCAGACAACGTGTGTTGACTTGCCATTCATCTGCCATCACAAACTCAAGGACATGTTGCACCTGTACATGTAGTCCAATTATTGCTCAACATCAAATCAATATCAAAGATTCCTGCAGATATTACATGAACCATCTTCAACTTAGGCACTTTTCGACCAGGAGGGTCAGGGTAAATGATATGTTATCATTTTATTTATTTCAACAGACGTCGCCACTCACAGGTTGGTTGCCAGAATGAACACATACACAGCAGAAACAAGGCATGCATTTGAAAAGACATTGGCTAGGCTGAACAACTTGAAGTGGGCATGTATGCCTACCTATAGCTTGGGGTCTAAACTGTCATGGGATCTCTATTTCTTGGTGGAATCTCTGAGTGATTCAAAAATCTATATGAGTTATTATATCATTGCTCAGCTCTTGCATGGTAAGTCCCCAATGTTCGATCATCATCTGGTATTAAATGTTGCACAGAGACCAGCATCGATGGATTGAAACCTGGCCCTCTAGGAATAACTCCAATCAAATGACCAATGGAACCTGGGAATATATGTTCTGCAATGGACCTTTCTCCTCTCCGTCTTCTCCTCTGCCCTGCGAAAAGGCTGATACCCTAAAGCACAAATTCAAATAGTTTTATCCCTTTGACATGCACTTAGACTGTCCGTGGTCTGGTATGACAGTATTTCTTGAAATAAAATATTTGTATCAAGGTACCAAAAAAATAAAGCTTTGAATTCGAGGTTGAGGTCCTTGTGGAGCAAAAGTGTGTGATGCGGATTATCTAAAATTACATGTGAACTATGCTTGATCTGAGTTTGTGGTGCCGACTCTTATGTTTGAATGGTGCTGACTTGTAGGTTTCATCTAATTTTCTTCGGATCTTGCCTAACCTTGTGCAATTAGTGAGTTCAGGTTAGTGTTGCTGTTGGCTCAGCTCAGACTGCAGCTCGAGCCTTGTTGGACCAAGCTGAGCCAGAGCCAATCCTCAATGATTGATTGGATCAGCTTCCTTAGCTGAGCTGATGATTTTGGCTCACAAGCCAGCTTAGCCAAAGCTTTACAAACAATTACAGCTGGTATGCAACATGGTATACTACATATATATTGCAGCCTATTTGATTATGGACCCTTATTCTAATGACTACTACGAAGGCCCCCTTGGCTTGTGAAACTCAAACTCTGCTCAACATACCCATGCTGCATACCTTTTAGAGATGGGATCTATGCCACCAATTCATCCTCAAGATCAAGCATTTGCATATCTCAAAGCCAGTCTCAATAGTAGTGCCTTTTCACCAGCTGGAAACTTGGTTTATGATGATCCTTGTGAGCTTCACATTACTACTACTACAGTGTTGCAATTGTATGACTAAAACATCTGTAGCTCCTGCAACTATGACATAGGATTCCATGGATTTTGACAGACTTGATGTCTATGTCCCAGTGCCAGCAAAAGAGAAATATGGCCAGCCAACTATAGCAACCATCCACTTTCTGTTTGACATTCCCTCCAAGGACTTTCTTTTGCACATCATTGCTAAGATGGACTCAATCCTGAGACAGCTGAATTAGGGTGGAAGTCATGTGATAACAGTCAATGAACACCACCACGACAATTGACAGAAGAAGATGTTGTACATGTCTTCTGAGAGATGGCTGGCTTGAGGGCTTGCTTGAGGAAGCATCGCCATGTGAAGCCTATTTATATGGAAATTGTCAGCTTGGTGAGGCAGCTCTGTATTGGTGTCCAAACACTCTCTGACAGCTGGACAGAAGAAGCCTCAGGCTGCAGCAGCCTTCAAGCCATCTCTGGAGCATAGAATTCACTGACTTGAGCTTGGTATGCTACTCGGGCTGCTTCATTTGCCTCACAACTGATATGGCTCACCTATTAATGTTTTGTTAGCATCTTGCTTTGAATAACACTCAAACTACTTACCATTTTCCTTGTATAACCATGAAACAATAATCTATAGTGAATCATATTCTTGCTGATATCGAAGTCAAAAACAGACTGCAGTGCACGATGGAGCTCATGGAGATAGAGGTCACCAAGATGTCTAGATTTTTAGAATGCAAAAAGAAAGTTATCATATTGCTATGTAAAAATGCGACAGGTATCTAGTTATCATCATCTATAGAAATGGCCATGAGCATTGCATCTAAAGTCTCTTCCGCTTGTGCAACAAGACCACCTAAATTATCTATATCAAAGACTGGAGGTGGTTCTACAAGCATTTCCTCTTCAATTACCAATAATCCCTCTGAGAAATTCAGCCTCTCACATTTATAATCAAATTTGAGAACTTGCAGGGCTTTGAAAAGATTGCTATTGATCCTGTTGCACTGTTTTGTGTCGGTTTTGCTAGCTGATGAGAAGACTGACTTGCATGGCACTGATGACACTTGGATCGGGATATAGTTGAGGGCAATACAGAAAATGGTGGGGAAGGTGTTCTGATTGATTTTACACTAGATTTCAATATGTGCATTAGATCATAAAAATTGCAAAGATATTACTTACATGCCAAAACTTGACCATATCAGTTCCCTTGAGTAAAACTGCCTTGGTATAATCATCAAACTCCTGGTCAATCAAGCCTAATGGAAGTGCTTGGATAGTGGAGGTGTTGAAGTTAGTCATATCACTAATGCCATACTGCATAGCGATTTGGTCCATTAAAGTGGGGGCAGCAATAGCCAGGGTATGTGTGGTCAAAGTTCCACTATTGAAGTATTGACAGTACTCCATCATCTATTACAAGAGACGTCAGTCTTGAATAAAGTAATATGTACCTAGATTCATACCATTTTCTTAATCTTCTCAATAGCTATGATATTGTATGTCTCATCTCAATTTTTCTCAAAATATGCAAGGCACATTTCAGGATTACAGACTAATAAAATAATGTAAGGATAGTGAACAAGGTATAAGCTGGAGACTTACACATGGCTATAATGTATGCCTTGGTATTATCCATCCTGCTGTAGTAAGTTGTCACCCAGGCAAGACCTTCATTGAGAATTGGTTTGAGGCATAGTAAATGCATCCCATACTCCTTGAGTGCAGTCATAAAGCACTCCAAATGTGGAATGACATCCCAAGGGTAGGTGTCCTCTCATTAGCTAGGGACATCTGAATGACATCTGTTTTCTACATGGATTAGAATTGCTTTAGCCCAGCGAATAGGACCATAGTGTTTACCTGTAGTACAAGAAGCAATTGGTCAATAGCAGACCATTCTGGATTGGTAATCTTCAGATGAACAACATCTCTCTCCACCAAAAGGAACCAGTCAATGGCCTAAGCGGTCAAAGAGTGAGAAGTGGGAGAGATTTAATCAGAATAGCACATACTGGTCACAGCATATGGAATCTCTTGAGCATAGCATAAACCGAGCCCCACCGAGTCTTTACATCACAAAGCAACTGTAACTCAGGAACCTTCACATCACAAAACCATCTTCTTTTGTTTCCAAGCTTGATTGTATTGTTGAAGCAGTCAAGATGCTGGCCCAAAGCACGAATAGAACACATAATATTATGCACAAGGGCAATGACATTGCGGACTCCATCCTGTGAATCAACAGGATCAGTGAAGTCATCAAAATTGTCTGAATACTCAGTGGTTGATGCCTTTGCAATCATGCATCTGGTAGTATCTATTTTATGGATTTCAATAGATATAAATAGCTCATAATATACCTGGATTGTGGACCAGGTATCAGCAAATGATTATTCAATAAAATAAATTCAATGTTCTGTTGGAGTAAATTTCATTGAGTGATCATCGAATTCAATACTGTTGGCCAGGTGTAAGGACTTCTAATCTCATACTTTCAGCTTTATACTTATATTCACTGCTTATGAGATGCCAGTCTGAGGGGCAAGGCATCAGCAAGGCATCAGTGGATAATACACCAATCCAATCCTGGTGATTGATTGTGAGTCCCTGAAAATAGCTTATATTCTGGACTCATCAATACATATGCTGCTCATAAGATGCCATTCTGTTGAAGTTTATGTCATCAACTGACCATTGCATTTGGTACTGGTGGCCAAGTGTAAGATCTTATAATCTCTTATTTTTTAGCTCAATATTAATATTTCACTGCTCATAAGGTGGTGGGCTGAGGAGCAAAGCACCAACAACTGATACTTCTACTTCAGAGTTGCAGCCAATTATACAGCCTGATAAGGCCATATTTTCAATCTCAGTGTGTGAACTGATGATAAAGAGTATCAAATTATATCAGACCCTCACCAAAAACCTGATGGGATGAAGTTGTGGATGGCACATAAGGCTGCCGGAATTTGGGCTTGAACCTCTAGATTGTACTTGGGCGCAATGATCAGAATCTGAAAACACCATTTCAGAACACCAAATATGCACTCAATAGCATTTTGTAATGATGCATGATGAAGATTAAATAGTTCTTCTTTATTCCATGGTCTTGTATAATTTCAGCGATATAAACTAGAATATAATATGACATACACCTAACACTTGCATGACCCCATTCAGCAAGATAATATTGTACACCCCGGTAGGGTACAAGAAGCTCAGGGCACTGAGAAAAGCCAGCATCAGCAAGATAATATTTTCCTGCTGGAATGTGTAAATCATGGGCACATGCATCTTCATAGATCCATGCATCAGTGGTAGATCCCTCCCATCCGGTAAGCCTAAGTGTGTAAAGGAACTGAAGAGAAAAACTGCAAATAAATAAACAATTTTGGGATGTAAAACCTTTGCAATTTCTGCACAATGCTCATTTGGATGCAGGAGGTGCACTATGGATATGGCTTCCATCTATGGCACTCAGACAATCCTTGAAAAATGACCAAAACTTTGGATTATTGCATATTTGTGGAGGAACATTGCTGTCTGCAGTTGGCAAGCACACATGTGCTGCATAGAATGGTGACAATGAGAAAATTGTAGTCATCTTCTGAAAATAGCTTGAGGAAAATCAATTTCTATTAAACAACACTTTCATAGCCACTGCACTGCGCACCGTGATATTGTTCCGTTGGATCTCTGAAACCATTCTCCAACATGCTGGATAGTCAAGCCTGTGACACAGCAATACAAGAAGATTGCCAGTTGTTCTTCCAGCATGACAAATCTGGAGTCTCCATGGCCCATGCTACGAAGCTCAGAAAGGAGAGCTTGGAATACATGGAGGTGGATGCCAAGTTTGCAATGGATCCGCTTGGGATGACCTCTCATTAGTTCCAACATCCAAGCTTCCCCCAATAAAATTGATGTGTGGTAAGGTATAGAATCACAATGATATGACCGTCGAGCAGCTGCGCCTGCATTTGCACTTTTCCCACAGTTTAGTCATCACAATGAGTATAATGTTTGCCTGTTGTAACTTACTTGTTCATTTGGAACTGATGGTGTGAACAGCTACCTCTGAGACCTAAGCATCACTGTACCACCCTTCATCATGATCTTGAGAACAGTCACCCTTGAGGGCTTAACTAAGACTTGATACAAAACCCTTCATTTCTCATTGGATAAGACCAGTGAGGGAGTCAGTATCAATATATTCAATGACCTATCACCCTATCCATTCACTACTATTGACTATGGACAAACTGATGGCTTGGGGGAACTCATAATAAAGAGCAGGATGCCCAGCATCAAGTGTGTGATACATGATCACAGATGCCATGATGCCGAGTGTGTGAATTATTGGAAATAGAACAAACCCTTGAAACAGAACTGTTGATGGCTTTCCCTCTCAGGATGGACAGTTCTTGCATGTGCCCATCATGCCATGGCATCCAGAGACCGCTGTTCGGGTCCGAGGACCATCGCTCCATTTGGCCTCATTTGGTACCTCGCCACCACTCTCACTGACCGCCTTCTGCCCTTTCTACCCTCCAAAAACCCCTACCCTTGTGGAGGGTATGAATCTGACCACCAAATACATGGACCTCAGGAGCAATCATGACTGATGTCAAAGATAGTTTGCTTCTACAGTTTCTTGAATACTATCTGTTGGTTTTTAGACCTGTTCTCAATTAAT
>Ga0307516_10005260_pt1 | contig 15573 bp, 17 predicted proteins | sample 19_EM_MG_FD_203310 | JGI IMG/M metagenome (GOLD analysis project Ga0307516, IMG submission 203310) | Populus trichocarpa ectomycorrhiza microbial communities from riparian zone in the Pacific Northwest, United States - 19_EM | ecosystem: Host-associated > Plants > Roots > Unclassified | place...
CTAAACTTGTGATTTGGATTGAATTTAATTATTATGTTTTTAATATAAAAATATTTAATTATAGTATCATTTGAATTTATATAAATAAAATGAAATTAAATGAAAAATGCATTTAAATAAAAAAAAAATAGAAAGTTTTCATTTAAGTAAATTCAAGTAAGAACGAGTTAGAAATCCAAGTTTCGACTCATATTAACGCTTGTTTTGGGTCAACTTACTAAAAAAAACCTGATTTTTAAAAAATAATATCATTAATATTTTTTTTAAAAAATTAGATTTAACTCTTCTGTAAAACAACCAGCCTTTGAAGCAAGTCAACTCACGGGTAAAGACTTGTAACTATGGTTAGTTAGAAACACTAAAAAATAAATAAATAAAAGAAAAAAAGAAAAAGAGAACATTAGCCTTCCTAAAAGCATCTCTAATCATTAATCAAACACAAAGAGAGAAACTGAGAAAGCATTTCAAAAAAGCCCCACCATGTCCCTTGACTCCCAAGACTCTACTTCTCCTTCCTTCAACAGGGACTGGTTCTTCCCTTCACCTTCCTTCATCCACCAATCACCTCCTAAACCTCCTAAACCCCACCGCAGATTCTCCACTGCTTCCAAACATTCTCCAGGTTCCAACATCTCCAATCCTCCCTCGTTTCGTTCATCACCCTCTCTCTCTCCCACCACCACTTCTAAATATGGAAGACTTCGCCGGCGCGTGGAGTTACCTCGACCACCTGATAAATATTCAATACAACACCAAAATGACTCCGTTTTGGACCGCAAACCTGCTGTTTCCAGTGAGAAGAAGCAGTCTACTGTGAAGGTTTCTTCTGGGTCATTGGGCCATCGGGTCAGAGTCCGATGGAATTTGGCCATTACAGTAGCTGTGAGTATTTATATAGTAATGTTTCTGACAACTTGATTGTGTGAAAGTAAAAGAAGAAGCTGTTTTTTGAAGTGGGTTTTGTTTTTGGGCTGTTGCAGATTGTGATTACAGCTTTGACTTCATTAGTGCACAAGAATTTTACTTTACATAACCAAGTAATTGTTTTGCAGGTGAGTTTTTCACTTAAAAGTTTTGATTTTTATAATCAAGATTGGTGATTTTAAATCTGTATGTAGTTTTATTGATCATTTAAAGTATTTACTAGTTGACTTTGACCTTAATGCACGGCTTTGTTGTTAGTTAACTGGGATTTTTTATTTTTCGGATTGCAGGATCAAATACTGAAACTAAATGTTAGATTACGAGCGTGTAATTTGTTATCCAATGTAGATACTTTTGATTCAGTTATGCAGGAGCTTGATGATATTGGTTATGGTAGTGATAACGGGTTAAAGAATTTGGCTTTGATTGTTTCAGTTACGCTATTATCTATTCCGGTTCTTGCTTTCAAGTACATTGATTTTGTATCGAAATCCAGATCATCGGATAGTGTTTCGGAAGAGGCGTTGTTGAATAAGCAGCTTGCATATCGGGTGGATATTTTTTTATCAGTTCATCCATATGCCAAGCCTTTGGCGTTGTTGGTTGCGACATTGCTGGTTATTTGCCTTGGTGGATTGGCGTTGTTTGGTGTGACAGATGATAATTTAGCGGATTGTCTTTGGTTGTCTTGGACGTTTGTAGCGGATTCAGGCAATCATGCTAATACCGAGGGGATTGGTCCAAGGCTTGTTTCTGTTTCTATTAGCTTTGGTGGGATGCTTATTTTTGCTATGATGCTTGGACTTGTGTCTGATGCTATTTCTGAGAAGTTTGATTCATTAAGGAAAGGAAGAAGCGAAGTGGTTGAGCAAAACCATACTCTAATTCTTGGCTGGAGCGATAAACTAGTAAGATTCTGATTACACAGCTTTTCAGTGTGATGAAGCTTGTTTTTGAGCATACGTGTGCTCGCACTTTTTAAAACGACTTAGTTGTGAATAGTGCAGGCAGGTCATTTCAAAGAGAACCTTAATATAATCTGGGAACAATAATCTCCATCCTAATTTAAAAATCTCTGAAGAAATTCCTAAAAGGGCGTGGATAACGAAACAAATATATTTAGGTACTTGAAGAATCTTTTTGCAATATTTTCCTCAATAACCAAGTAATTTGTTCTGAAACTAGGGATCACTGCTGAATCAACTTGGAATAGCCAATGAGAGTTTGGGTGGAGGAATTGTAGTAGTGATGGCTGAACGAGACAAAGAAGAGATGGAAATGGATATTGCTAAAATGGAGTTCGACTTCAAAGGAACATCTGTCATATGCAGAAGTGGGAGCCCCCTAATTCTGGCTGACCTAAAAAAGGTATGCATAGTTTCTGTGATATTGCTTATAAGTTGTAACATAGAGATGTCTTATCTACTGAAAAGCTGTGGTAGCGGGATGGATTCAGTCTTCTGCAGTTGTACAATGAATTAGTGATTTCTTAAATGGCCTGGTTAGATATCCTCTCGAAAATTTATGTTTGTTTAGTTTAGTTTAGTTTCCGGCCACATTCACTCCCCTTTGTTTGTTAGGGTTCATTCCTAATTTTGCTAAAGCATGGCAGTTCCCAAGAAAGAATTCTATGATTAAAATTTTGCTTTAAGCATTTTATTGTACAATGTTACTTCATATTCTTGAAGATTGCACATAGCATTTCTTGTCATGATTTCTGCTATGAATATTATTTCTCTGTACATTCTTTGAGTCCACCTTCTACTTCCTTTCCCTCTCTTTTTGCGTTGGGGTTGGGTTGGGTTGGTGGGGGGGGGGGTGTTTCTAATGGCTATTGTTTTCCCAAGTACACTGGCTTGTTATAATCTTCTTTCCCACAATCATTCTATGGTGCAACTTGCCTGTGTTTGGGCTTCTGTGAAGTTGTTGCAGCTAGCAGTTTTAATGATGTTAGTATCTACCTTGTCATGAGTGGTGAAACCATTATTTTATCTGTTGCTTTTCTTGATATGGTAATGCCTGAGTTTCAGGTATCTGTCTCCAAGGCCCGTGCAATAGTTGTCCTTGCTGAAGATGGAAATGCTGACCAGGTCAGCTACTTGAGTGCATAAGTAATGTTCTTCATGTATGGTATTGACAAGCATTGATAGCCATTGATGTTTATGGTTGTATACAGAGTGATGCTCGCGCATTGAGAACCGTCTTAAGTCTTACAGGAGTGAAAGAAGGTCTAAAAGGGCACATTGTGGTGGAGCTAAGTGATCTTGACAATGAGGTTCTTGTGAAACTTGTTGGTGGAGATCTTGTCAAAACTGTTGTAGCTCATGATGTTATTGGCCGCTTGATGATTCAATGTGCTCGGCAGCCAGGACTTGCACAGGTTAATTCTGCACTCTTAAAACTCTTGTCATGTTCTGTTAACATCATTGTAAGCGTTATTGCCTGGCTGATTTATTTCACAATGATTTTTTACCGCTGTTTATTATGCTGCTGTAAACTCTTTCCTGCTTGTTTGTGTATGTGATCAATTACGGATTGGTTATGACAGATATGGGAAGACATACTTGGGTTTGAAAATTGTGAGTTTTACATCAAAAGATGGCCGCAGTTGCACGGCATGCAATTCGAGGACATACTAATCAGTTTTCCCGACGCTATACCTTGTGGGATCAAGGTTGCTTCTTGTGATGGTAAAATTATCTTAAATCCTGAAGACTCGTATGTTCTTCAAGAAGATGATGAAATCCTTGTCATTGCGGAAGATGATGATAGCTATGCTCCAGCAGCATTACCTACGGTGCTTTCATTTTCCTTCATAAATAAAGATTTCTTATAGATTGCATGCTTCTTTCTTTTCCCTAGCTTGTGTCTTTGTTCTGTCATCCTAGGTTGTATGTGCATGATAAGAGACGGGACCTACACCTGACCCAGTGCAAAAGAAAGTCGTCTTCTCTTACCAGATCCAGGATGCTCATTTATTGGAGATAAATTACAAAATGAAAATGAAAAGGCCTTGATAAAGGCAGCAAATATCTGTATACAAAAGAAAACAACGTCCTAGCTATAGACACCAATGCATACCCATAGATAAATAGTTTCTTAGTTTTAGCAAAGTATGTTATTGCACAGATATGCATGAAGTCTTTGGTGCTGTACATGATGCTGTGTGGTTGGTGAAAACTATCACATTGGACCTGATGTGTCTACCATAGACCGTTTATGGATGGTTCTTTTCTCTGATTACTAAATTGTGTAATTTAGTAAAGGATATAGCTTTTGATATAATGTAAGACTATCAAAAAAAATAAAAAAAAATAATACATGATGTAAAGGGGCTGATAAAACTGATAAGGGAAAAAATGAAAGTGAAAATAGCAGATCATGCTCGGATTGGTTAAGGACAAGTTCAGTTGTGAACATTAGAATGATGCCTTCAGTGGAAATTAGGTAAGTGGATGCACCATAAAAGAAGAACTTACATAATATAATAAATTTCATCATTCAGGTCAAAGAGGCATCATTCATGCACATTGCCCGACCTGCAAGAATGCCACAGAAGATTCTACTTTGTGGATGGAGGAGGGACATTGATGATATGATTGTGGTAAGCTCTTTTGTGAAGCCCCTAATCTTTCTTTTCTTCGCCTGGATGCTGCAGGTATGGAGAGGAAGTCTACCCAAAGACTTTATTGGTCCAAAGTCTGCAGAAAAGATATTATTCTGTGGTTGGAGACGTGACATGGAAGATATGATTATGGTAATGTTATAAGGATAATGAAATCATAACTTCTCCGTTGCGGCAAAGTGGTGGTAGACATTTCAGAATTCTTCTGTGTTATTATTGCAGGATTTTCAGTTGTAGTTGCAACAAGTGTGCCTATTGAAACCATTCTTTCCAGTTTCTACATGTACTTTTTTTTGGGCAACAATGAGCTCTCTTTTTGTCTCATTTAGACTATTTCATTTCTATAACAAAAGTAATTATCAGTTACTCATCTCTTCATGTTTAGGTGTTGGATGCATTTCTAGCACCAGGTTCAGAGCTCTGGATGTTCAATGATGTTCCCGAAAATGAGAGGGAAAAGAAGCTCATTGATGGTGGTCTAGACTTAAGTAGATTGGAAAATATACAACTTGTCAATCGAGAGGGAAATGCGGTCATAAGACGTCATTTAGAAAGCCTTCCTTTGCAATCTTTTGATTCAGTAAGTGAATAATACTAAAATAGTAGTGGGTTTTGAATCAAACTATATGACATTTGGGATTGTATTTTTTGAATGTAATTATCCTTATTCTTAGTTAAAAAGATTTTGATGCAGTATTTGGTGTGTCTAGATTTTAATTTTGGCTGATGAGTCAGTGGAAGATTCAGCCATTCAAGCCGACTCCCGATCTCTTGCCACATTATTATTGATTCGTGATATTCAGGTACTCGATCTAACTAAAGTTCTGGTGGATAGGCTATTACTCATTCATACAACATAAGTTCTATTGATTAACCAGTATAAATTTCACGACTTAAAAAGACATTTCACACGGACAACTGAAATGGGCTCTTCAACTTTCAGCCTTCTTCGAAGTTTCACGCCATCCTCCAAGATGCCCTGTAATCTTAGGTTTAGAATAGCCTTTTGCTTTCTTTTCTGAAGAGTACTTGGCCAACTCCTCTTCAACTTTAAGGAAAAGCCAAAAAGATTTTGTTTATTTTCTCCTGAACCCAAGAAGATAATTGTACAGGATCCAGGTGTTAATGGTGCAATTTAGTGCTTTTCGATCCTTTGTATTCATGTGTTCTTATTCTCATGATCCATGCAGTCAAAGCGTCTCCCAATGGTAAACCAGGTTCGCAGAGGAACCTTCTCTCAAGGTTCGTGGATTGGGGAGATGCAGCAGGCTTCAGATAAATCTGTAATAATAAGTGAAATTCTGGACCCAAGAACTAAAAATTTATTATCCATGTCGAAGATCAGTGATTATGTTTTATCAAATGAACTTGTCAGCATGGCATTGGCCATGGTTGCAGAAGATCAACAAATAAATGATGTATTAGAAGAGCTCTTTGCAGATGAGGTATTCTTTTGTCTCACTTCTGTTAAATTCTGAGATCTTATTGCACTCTATGGAAAACCAAATTTTGAAGGGCGAAGTAGGCTTACAAAATTGCAATAGAAAATTCCAACAAGTGCATGCAATGTTTTCTTTTCTCATAGTTTGCATGTCAGCACCTTATCTATATGTTTTCTTTTCTCATAGCTCACGCTATGTTAAATCCTCCCTCTCTCTCACAAAAAGCCATCTGCATCATGTATACTATAGAGCCCATGAAACTTTTCTAGCTAAACTAAAGGATGAAATCTTAAACACATCAGGTGATTATTAACTTCGTTCCCTAGTGCATTTAGTTGGTCACTCCTTTAAATCATATATTATAATGACTTTGATGCCCTGCTTCTTATATTGAGAAAGTAGCATAGCGTGAGCCCTGCATCCAAATAATCATTTTGTTATTATGGTTGTGATAAATTAAGCTAGTTAATATGTTGGACCACAACAGCAAAGGGTTTGCTAGCATGTTCTCTCTTTACTGCTTAGAACAACCCTCTAGCATTGATCAGAGTGATTCCTTTGTTGTGTTAGTGAAATTGCTGCTATTGATGATGTTGGAATTTAAGATCCTTTAATCAGTTAAATTCATCATTCACAAACATTTTGCCTTCATCAGGGAAATGAGCTACAAATAAGGCAAGCAGATCTTTACCTCAGTGAAGGCGAGGAATTGAGTTTCTATGAAGTACTATTACGAGCACGACAGAGAAGAGAGATAGTCATTGGTTACCGTGCAGCTAATGCTGAAAAGGCTGTTATCAATCCGCCTGCCAAAAGTGAGAGACGTAGGTGGTCACTGAAAGATGTCTTCGTGGTAATTGCAGAGAAGGAATGAGGATGAGGTTCTTCTTCATCCCCTGAACATGATATTCTTTGAAAAAAATTCGATGGACACCGAAGAAAACAACAATAGGAAGTGTTCATTAGTTTCTGCCAGTCTGAAAAAAGAAAGAAAGAAATGCTACAGATGTACAGTCACATCTAGTATACTTCTTGTAAAAAAACTCAACCTCAAAGTTATGGATTTTTCTCGCTACCTAAATATGAAAGAGTTGTAACGTTTCCCAGGACATGTGTTTGGAGCACTAAATTGATATGAAGGCTCTACTTGGCGTGAAACATTTGTGATTTGCAAGAATGATGACTGACAGCACAAGAAATGAATAGCTTCAAGCTGGCTTCTTGCTTCGCCGAAGCATGTTATAGCATGATAATTGAAGCTAGATGGTTGGAAGTATATTCTGCATCGTTCAGGACAATCTCCTTCCTTTGGAATACTAAAATGAAAAAACCCTCTTCTGTAATCTCAACGTGAAAGCAGAACCAGCCGACGCTTTATGGTAAAATCTTGATATCTGCCTATCGCGACGACGTGTGTTGTGGAGGTTTCCATCCAAGGATGGATTGGGGAATTATTCCCCTTTAACTTCATCAGCTTATTACTTATAGCCAATGAAGAAATCTCAATCGTATCCATATCACATTCAAAGCAGGTAGATTAATTAAATTGGCTTATTTGAATGTTGAAAAAATCGACTTTTCGATGCTTAATGTATAGCGACGCGAAATAACTTTTCATTTTACTTTATAATATAGTTGTTTTCCACAAATAATGATGAAATTTAATCAAATTAAAAATAATAATTTACAGTAGATAACATGCTTGCACTCTGTGCTGCTATACAAATAAATAAATAAAAAAAGATGTTGTGATGCTTTCAATGCCATCATAAAAGGCAATGTTTATTCATTGAGAGATGGTGCACACGTTGCTCGAAAAGCATGAACGCCTCCTAGATACATGTATCAACTACTTTTTATTTTTTAATTATATTTATATTTTTCAGAAGACTAAATTGCGTTTAATTTACATTAATTATAACTAAAAAGCCATAATAAAAATATAAAAACACCCTTGAAAATCAATTTTAATTTTTTTGTTTTTAAAAAATATAGTCATTTCATTGTACTATCAAAATATTAAAAGACTAAAATACCCATGGATCTCAGTTTTAAAATTTTTACTTTTAAGATATTTAACTTATTTTACTTTATTTCTAAAATGTTTAAAAACTGATTTGTCCTATTATAATGATAATAAATCACTTTTAATAACTAATTAAATAACTTTATTTTAGAAGAGCAAAATAATCATTCATTATTTTAACTCGCAATTATAGGTGTCTTTAATGTATAATAAATGACTAAGCTCTTAGTTTTTTTTATTAATTTTAATTTTAATTAAAAGACATAGCAAGTTGTTAATTTTTTTTTTAATTAACGTGGGTGTCCGGACCAGCTTACGCGCACCTCGACTAATCCCACAGGCCCTAAAGTTAACGACCATGTAAGTCTCCAGTGGCCATCATATAAAAAACCACAGGGCTCCAAAAGTTGTCTAATTAAATAGCTTAGTCTTAGCAGTAGTCTATCCCATATTTATTAAATCCAAGCCATAAGAGTCCAGAGTCTATCTGGCCAAAAAAGCCGGGTCTTGAATTACATTGATGGGTCTGGGTTAATTTAAAAAAAATTAAAAAAATTGTTTGAATTTTAATATTTCATATAAAAAAATAAAAATAAAAATTATATATATAAAAAATTTAAAAAATTATTTTAAAATATATATTTTTTTCTTCTAAAAGTTTTAGGTAACGCCTATACTATCTCAACATCCCCTTTTGTTCTTGCCCCGCCTCATTGATTTAATGTTTTTCACCTTGTTATACAATTGGGATCGTTTAAGCAATTTTCACCTTGTTTTTCACCTTGTTAGGAGATAAAAGATGGACTTAGGGTGGGGTGGTTTCGGTGTTTCAGTTCACCTGTTTATCGGTTGTTTTTCACTGGAACATCTAGATTCCGAGATGAAGGTCAAGTGGGTTTTACTGTGCTAATTGCTGGTTTGGTTTTTGATTGATATAGATCCGGCTAACGCCCACTTCACCAAACAAATAATAATAAAAAAAAATAAACACAACCATTATAATAATATAATCAGATGCTCTTTCCTGCCAATCACAAATAAACAAAGAACAAGAACGGAAGTCAACGATCACCCTCTGTAGATGAGAAAATATTTGGATTTGAAACCCCCATTATTACAATTATACATATGCCTAAGGCCCTAAGCTACTGATTCAAAATCGTCCTCATCTTTTTTCCTTGAGCTACTTCCGTTCTCTCCCTTCAGACTTGCCCTGCCACAAGAGTCTCACTCTTGTTTCTTCGACTTTTTCTCCACAAAACAATGGCAATGATTTTCTTGTTTCTCTCTATCTTTTTGTTTGTTTATATCTGGAGATTCATCATACGAAGCCGTCATATTTCTCCATCCCCATCTACTCCTTCCACCTTAACCACCGCCCAACCACAAGTAATTAAATATGATGTCTTCCTTAGTTTCAGGGGAGAAGACACTCGTTTTGATTTTACCAGCCACCTCTATGCTGCTTTGAAACGGAAACAAATCCTAACTTTCATAGATTATCAGCTTGTGAGAGGAGATGAGATTTCGGCATCACTTCTGAGAACAATTGAAGAGGCCAAGCTTTCTGTGATTGTTTTTTCTGAAAACTATGCATCTTCCAAATGGTGCTTGGAGGAGCTTGCAAAGATTTTTGAGCGTAGAAAAAAAAATGGACAGATAGTTATTCCGGTATTCTACAAGGTGGATCCATCCCATGTAAGAAATCAAGTAGGAAGCTTTGGGGATGCATTTGCTACACTTATAAAGAAGAAAGCTTTGACGATGTACAAAGAGCAGAGCTTCAGAGACGCTTTGACGGATGCAGCCAATCTATCTGGATGGAGCTTAGGGAATTCTGAGTAAGCTCTTGAAATATATCCCATGAGAAAATATTCGTTCATTTGTTGAGTATTTGAAATTTAATTTAAAATTATTGAGAATGATGAGCTCTGTGAATTCATATTTATTTTATTTGATTTTGAAAACATTGTAGCGAAGCACTTGTATAGATATTATGTGGTTGGTTGTTTTGTGTATTAAAATGTATTTTTTTAAAAAAATTATTTTTTTAGTGTATTTAGATTATTTTAATGTATTTATATTAAAAATTATTTTAAAAAATAAAAAATTATTATTTGTAGCGAAATGTTTGTATAGATATTAAGTGGTTGTTTGTTTTTGTGTTTTAAAATATATTTTTTTTAATTGTTTTTAGTGTTTTTAGATTATTTTGATGTGTTTATATTAAAAAATATTTTTAAAAATAAAAAAAATATTATTTATAGCGAAATGTTTGTATAGATATTAAATGGTTGTTTGTTTTTGTGTTTTAAAATGTTTTTAAAAAAATTAAAAAAATTTAAATTAATTTTTTTAGTATTTTTAAATTATTTTGATATGTTTATATTAAACATAATTTTTTTTAAAAAATTATTTGTAGCAAAACGCTTGTATAAATATTAAGGCTTGTATTGATATTAAGTGGTCGTTTGTTTTTATGTTTCAAAATGTTTTTTTTATTATTCTTTTTATTTTAAATATTTTTTTAGTGTTTTAAAATTATTTAGATGTATTTATATAAAAAATAATGTTTTTTTTTAAATATTATTTTAATGTATTCTAAAAAGCAATCTTACAATACTCTTAATTACCCCCTGAGTATTGTTTCTTCTTGTCCGGTCCATTTTGACTAACAATTATGTGTGATCTTCTTGTTTGTTAGGCTGGAGTCTGAATTTATTGAGAAAATCGTTGGAGATGTTTTGAACAACTTGCATGCCATGTCTTCAAGTCACACTATGACGGGTCTATTTGGAATTGGTGTTCGTGTTAGCGAAGTTGAGTCTTTGTTAAATATGGAATCTCCAGATGTTCTCATTGTAGGCATATGGGGAATGGGCGGTATCGGTAAGACAACGATTGCTGAAGCTGTGCGCAACAACGTTTGTTCTCGATTTCAAGGAATCTTTTTTGAAAACTTTAGGCAACAATCTGATTTGCGAAGAAAATTTCTTAAACGGCTGCTTGGCCAAGAAACTCTGAACACTATGGGCTCCTTGAGTTTTCGAGATTCTTTTGTGAGGGATAGACTTCGTCGAATAAAGGTTTTTATTGTTCTGGATGATGTGGATGATTTAATGCGTTTTGAAGAATGGAAAGATTTGCTTGAGGGACGAAACAGTTCATTTGGTCCGGGCAGTAAAGTTCTCATAACAAGTAGGGACAAGCAAGTGCTTAGTAATGTAGTTGATGAGACATATGAGGTTGAGGGGTTGAACGATGAAGAAGCTATTAAACTCTTTAGCTCGAAAGCCTTGAAGAATTGCATCCCCACAATTGATCAAAGACACTTGATAGAACAGATTGTAAGGCATGTACAAGGCAATCCGTTGGCTCTTATAGTTTTGGGTTCCTCTCTCTATGGTAAAAACATCAAAGAATGGCGCAGTGCATTGAATAAACTAGCTCAGCACCCTCGAATTGAAATGGTGTTGAGAATTAGTTATGATGGGTTGGATTCAGAACAAAAATCCATATTTCTTGACATAGCACATTTCTTCACAGGATGGGAGCAAGACCGAGTAACAAGAATATTAGATTACTTATATGGTCGGTCTGTGAATTTCGATATAAGCACGCTCATTGATAAGTGTCTCATAGGATGGGAGCAATGCCCAGTAACAAGTCACTATTTTAACATAAGGCTACAAATGCATGATTTACTACGAGAAATGGCATTTAACATTGTTCGTGCAGAATCTGATTTTCCTGGCGAACGTAGCAGGTTATGTCATCCTCCTGATGTCGTTCAAGTATTGGAGGAAAATAAGGTTAAAGCTACAGCCATTAACTGTCGTTCATGTATTTGCTCAAAAGTTGATGTGTTTGAGTAGATTGTATTATTGTTTGTTTATTCTTTATTCTTGTTTAACAGGGAACTCAAAAAATTAAAGGCATATCTTTGGACTTTAACGAGTTATCGAGACACATACTCTTGAAATCTGATGCCTTCGCAATGATGGATGGTCTTAGAGTTCTCAATTTCTATCACGGTGGTTACTCCCAAGAATATAAAATGCACCTTCCTCCTACTGGCCTCGAATATCTTCCTAATGAGCTGAGATATTTGGAATGGGATAGATTCCCTTTGAAATCCTTGCCGCCATCTTTTCGTGCTGAACAGCTTGTCGAGCTTCACCTATGCTTTAGCAAGCTTGAAAAACTTTGGACAGGAGTAAAGGTATGATTTAATTGCTGCAGATTTATGATCAGAAATATGAAGTTGGAGGTGCTAACTTTCTAATTATGCCTATTTCTGTTGACAGGATGTTGGAAATTTAAGAGAAATTGACCTATCTAACTCTCCATATTTGACGGAATTGCCAGATCTATCAATGGCCAAAAATTTAGAGCGCTTAAAACTTGTGGACTGTCCAAGTTTAACCGAGGTTCCGTCATCTCTTCAATATCTTGACAAGCTGGAATATATTGATCTCTCTGATTGCTATAACCTTAGAAGTTTTCCAATGCTTGATTCAAAGGTTCTCAGTTTCCTTTATATAAGTCGGTGCCTAGATGTGACCACGTGTCCAACGTTTTCACAAAATATGGTATGGTTATGGTTGGAACAAACTTCAATCAAAGAAGTTCCACAATCAGTTACTGGCCGGTTGAAATATCTTTATCTAAATGGTTGCTCAAAGATGACCAAGTTTCCGGAGAATTTAGAGGATATAGAAGTATTAGAACTAAGGGGAACTGCTATTAAAGAGGTGCCCTCATCAATCCAGGCACCAATCCAGTTTCTCACAAGACTCGAAACGTTGGATATGAGTGGTTGCTCAAAACTTGAGAGCTTCCCAGAAATCACAGTGCCTATGGAATCTTTGGTGGAGCTTAACTTGAGTAAAACAGGCATTAAAGAGATACCATCATCATCATTTAAGCATATGATATCTTTGAAGCGTTTACAACTAGATGGAACGCCTATTAAAGCGTTACCTGAGCTTCCCCCTTCGCTTTGTTATCTAACAACACATGACTGTGCATCACTAGAAACCGCGATATCAATCATCAAAATCAGAAGTTTATGGGGTGTATTGGATTTTACAAATTGCTTCAAATTGGATCAGAAACCACTGGTAGCAGCAATGCATTTGAAAATTCAGGTATCTCTCTAAACCCCCTTGTTTTTCTTTCTTCTCTCTCGCTTGCTTGCTTCATAACATTTTCGAAATGTGACTTTTGTGTTACAGTCCGGAAAGCAGATCCCACATGGCAGAATTCGAATGGTTCTACCGGGGAGTGAAATTCCAGAATGGTTCGGTGACAAAGGAATTGGATCTTCACTCACCATACAGTTGCCCTCAAATTGTCATCAGCTCAAGGGAATTGCTTTCTGCCTTGTCTTTCGACTCCCTCCCTCCCATGACATGCCTTATAAAGTCAATGGTCGTTCTGATGTTCATGTATATCTTGATTACCATGGTAAGAGTAAAAACAGTGAGCATGATCTATCATTTTCCTTGAAGACATGTGACTCAGATCACATGATTCTATACTACGATCTCAAATTGGTAAATCATTTACGTGAATATTCTAGCAATGAAGTTACATTTAAATTCTACCATAAGGGGAGGAAGCCTTTCGAGTTGAAAAACTGTGGGGTGTATCTGCACTTTGATGAAAATCTACCGGCGGACACGGATCTTCCTTAACAAACAAAAGTTCAGAAGAAAATAAATTGAGGGCGAAATAAAAGAGATTGAAAGGGGGAGAGAGTTCTGTAATTACTGCAAATTGATCTTTCAATTATTACTTGGTTTTCAAGATAGCTGTAAATATTGTTCTTCCCTTGCAACTGACTAACGAACTAACTCTCTGTTATTCAGCTAATTCCTCAACTAACTGTAACAACCATCTAGCGCATTTATTCTTGCACATGCAGAATACTAACCAAATTACAAGATTGATTTCCATTTACTAATTACCAAATTACAAGAAAAATAGTACATAAAAACTTTAAATTCAAGATTTTATTATTGTATATCTAAAGAATCATCTGCGCATTTATTCTTGCAGAATAAGTACATTTAGTCATGTTTTGGATCTTTGATTTCCATTTACAAGAAAAACAGTAAGTACATAAAATTTTTAAATTCAAGATTTTAAACAGTAAGTATATTTTATAACTCTTTCAAATAAACTCAAAACTAGCCTAGCAAACTAAGAAATTTGAAAATAAAAATGAAAAATAACAAAATTAGCTTAAACAATATTTTTTGAACCTAATTTAGAAAAATTCTAGATCTCAGCTGATTACAACTAAATAATCTCATTATAAATTAAGAAGAATTTCAGACCTCAACTAATTACAACTGATCAACCTCAGACAAGATTTAAAAAAGTCTGAAAGTTTTTTACCGGATTACTTTATCAAATTTCCAATATTTATTACTTTATTTTAAGTAAATTCTATCAAATATTACAAACTTGTCAAATAAGAATATACATGTAGAATATGAAACATAAAGAGTATAGTGGAACTTTCCCAGGAATTCAAGCTTGTCAAATTCACAGCATAAAGAGTATTAAGTAATCGATTTTACTGGTGTGAAAAAACCCGAGTCAATCTAGGTGGACTTGACTAAGTCGTGACTTGAGATATGAGAACGAGATAACTCCATAGAAAAAAAAAACGAAACAAATCATGAATTTCAAGACCCAATAACCTAACGTTGAATGATAAAATTGAAAAAAAATATATTTATTTTAAAAAAAACCTAAAAAGATTAAAGTTAAATCGGGTTAATATTTGAAACTCGTGACATAGATAATGAGACCAGAATTACCCCATAGAAGACAAACACGAAAAAGTCATGAAGCAAAATTCATAATCATTCAAGATTAAAAAACAAAACTAACAGCAATCAAAAGAATGAGAACCAGATTTTGTATAAAAATATAAATTAAATAAAATAATAAGGGACTAAATTGACAAATAAAATAAATCAAGAAAAAAAAAAGCAATCAAATGAATGAGTAGCAAATTGGAAACAAAAATTAAATGAAATAAAATTTCAATGGATGAAACTGAAAAAGATCAAGAAAATAATTAAAAAAAAAACAAATAGCAATTAAAAGAAAAAGGATCAAATTGGATATAAAAAATAAATGAAATAAATGTCAAAATACGAAGTTGAAAAAAAAATCAACTTTAAAAAGCATTAAAAACAAAACAAATAGTAATTAAAATAATAATAATAAAATTGATACAAATACAAATTGAACATGACACATTTAATTTTTAAAAGAGATGACAAGAAACTCGAGACTAGGAGAGAGAGAGAAAAGAGAGGAAATTAAAAAAGTTTATTGGAGCCTAACCACTATGCCACCATGCACACATACCTGAACATTGAAAAGAAAATATTGTGACGCTTCCAACACCGTCACAAAAGACAATGTTTGTCCATTGAGAGATGTCACATGCGCTGCTCGAAAAGCATGGATGCTTTCAAATATATGCATCAACAACTTTTTATTTTTTAATCATATTTATTTTTTTAAAAGAC
>Ga0307516_10005261_pt1 | contig 15573 bp, 10 predicted proteins | sample 19_EM_MG_FD_203310 | JGI IMG/M metagenome (GOLD analysis project Ga0307516, IMG submission 203310) | Populus trichocarpa ectomycorrhiza microbial communities from riparian zone in the Pacific Northwest, United States - 19_EM | ecosystem: Host-associated > Plants > Roots > Unclassified | place...
CGCGATCGTCGCCCCGGGGGTCGACCTCGCCGCGCATGAGAAGTTCGACACGCCGCCCGCCCTGCTCGACGCGGCGCTGCGACGCCGCTGATCGCGCTACCAGGTGGCGGGGTTACCGACCTGGTCCGCGATCCGGATGCCGGCGAGGATCCGGAACACCTCGGCTTGAGTGAGAGAGTTCTTGCCGGCCCCGGTGCTCGCCGTGATGAACAGTCCTTTGGCGAGGATCGTCCACATTCTGCCGTTCGGGTCGGCGTACACCTGGTACGGACCGGCCTTCAGCGGCCTGGGGTATTCGCCCGAGCCGGGCCAACTTCCTTCGGCCTGGATGCTCAACCGCCGTTTGTTGTCGATGACGGTCAGGTTTCCGAAGCTGAGCAGGTCCGGAGCACCATAGCTGAAGTCAACAGCACAGTCGGGCACGGTCGCACCCGGCGGCAGGTAGCCGAGCCGGATCGGCAACACGCACCGCCGTGCCTGGTCGAAGCGGACCTGGTCCAGGATCTGCAGGGCCCGCTGCTGGCCGCCGCTCGTCCACACCTCGAAGCGCGCCCACAGACCGTTCACGGGTTCCCACTCGAAGACGTACAGCCGCGACGGCCCCCCGTGGTCCGGGTACAGATCGGAGGTGCGTACGGTCGCGGCACGGCCTGCCACACTGGTCTGGACCGGGGCGGACAACACCAGGCCGGGCCCGCCGCTGAAGAACAGCGGCGGCGCCGGCAGTTTTGATCGGGCCTGGGCCACCGCCAGGTAGGTCCGGAAGTCGGTGCGCTGTACCTCGGCGATCTCTACTCCGGGCTCGGCGCTCCACACAACCCGCCACGATGCGGCGGCCAGCGCGTCCACCGAGAAATGCAGTACCCCCGGGTCCGTGCCGACCAGATCCGGCCGCACGGTGGCGCCGGGTTGCCCGGCGGCTTCCGGTAGCTTCGCGAGGTTGACGTTCCTCGGCCCGGTCGAGGCGGGAGCCGGTTCCATCGAGGTGTCCGGGTGCTGCCGGGGCAGCAGCGCGGTGGTGGCGGCCAGCGCGGCGAGGGTGGCCACCGCCAGTGCGGCGGTGGCGGTGCGACGCCTGGTCCGGATCCGTTGGCCGCGTGCTACGGCGGCGGAGAGGAGCGGTTCGGGGTCGATCGGCGATCCGGCGTCCGCGCGAGCTTGCAGACTGGCGGACAGCTCAGGGTCCAGGTCCGTGCTCATCGGTGGTCTCCTGTCGGCGCGTAGAGATCGGTCTGCAAACGCTGGAGCTTCTCCCGGGCGCGTTTGGCCTGGGTGCGAACGGTGCCCGGCGAGCACTGCAGCAGCTCGGCGATGGTGGCGTCGTCGTAGTCCTCGTAGTAGCGCAGCACGATCACCGTGCGCTGCCGCGGCGACAGCTGCCGGATCAGGCGCCACAGGGCGTCGCGTTCGGCCGACTCCGCGGCAGCGTCGCGGCCCGTGGGCCGGTCGGCCACGGCGGCCACGGCGATCTCGCGGTTGGTCAGGCGCCGGCGCCACGACCGGTGCGCGTTGATCAGCATCTGCCGTACGTAGAGATCCGGCCGGTCCACTCCGCCCACCCGGCGCCATCGCACGTAGGCCCTGGCCAATACGTCCTGGACCAGATCTTCGGCTTGGTGCTCGTCACCGGTCAGCAGGCGGGCGAACCGCACCAGTGCCACGCCCCGTGCCAGCACGTACTCCTCGAACGTCACGCCTAATGAAACGCGCTCGCCGGCCCGCCGCGTAGACAGCGACGACCAAGAGTTTCTGACGGTGCCGCGTGGCCGTCCAAATTCGTCCAGACTCCACCCTCGCCGAGGCCCGGCGCCCGACACTGCGATGACACCGCCGATGCGGTTTCGCCGCTCGGCGCGGACCTGACCCTTCAGTTCGAACCCTGGTGGAGGAACGATGCACGCATTCCGAAAAGTGAGCGCCATCGCGATGACCGCGCTCACGCTGTCCGCTGCCGGCGTCGTGGTCGGCGCTTCGCCGGCGGCCGCCGTACCTCAACTCTGCGACCACGTCACTCTCCCCGGCAGCACCCTCGTCCGCGGCATGCACTCGGTGAGATGCTCCGGTGGCAGTGGACGGTATGAGGCGGTCGCATCATGCAGCCAGACGCCCTCCGGCAGCCTGCGGCAGATCGCCTACGGCCATGACGAGTGGGTCGGCTCAGGGAACTGGTCCACCGCCGTCTGCCCGGATGGCTGGCGGTACCTGCGCAATTGGTGGACCAACTACTACAGCTGAGCCCACCGCGACGCTGTCGCTTCCTCATCAGCCGCTGCCGGCGAGGTTTCGCCGGCAGCGGCCCGTACCGAAGAGCCGCGCGTCGCTACGAGCGGTCAGCCGGCCACCGGTCGTGGTGCACCGCCGCCTGCACCTGCCGGCGCTGGCGCCAGCCGTGGCGTTCCAGGTCGGGTGTCTTCTCGAGGTGGGTCACCGGGCCCAGGCAGAGCCAGGCGACCGGCCGGATGTGCTCCGGGATGTGCAGCAACTGCCGCAGGAACGGCTCCCGGTAGAACGACACCCAGCCCACCCCGAGCTCTTCGGCGGTGGCCGCCAGCCAGAGGTTCTGGATCGCCAGGCAGACCGAGTAGAGCCCGGCGTCGGCGATGGCGTGCCGGCCCAGCACCGACGGGCTGCCCCGGTCGGGGTCGTAGGTGACCGCGATCGAGATGCTGGACTCCAGCACGCCGTCGATCTTGATGCGGGCGAAACGGTCCGCCGCTTCCCCGGTCAGGCCCGCCGCGAACACGTCGCGTTCCTGCTGCACGTGCCGGTGGAACGCCGCCCGCAACTCGCGGTCGCCGACCAGGATGAAGTCCCAGGGCTGCGACAGGCCCACGCTGGGTGCGGCATGGGCGGCGGTCAGGATCCGGTCGAGGACCTCCGCCGCGACGGGCGCGCCGGTGAACTGCCCGCGCACGTCGCGACGGCGGTGGATGACGTCGTACAACTCGCTGATCATGGGCCACCCTACGGGGTCAGCCGCAACTGCTCGTGCCGTACCGTGCCTCGAGTTGCGTGGTCAGCGGTGTGCCGGCGGCCGTACCGGTGACCTTGACGGTCACGGTGCCGGCCGGCACCGTCGCCTTGCGCGTGTTGAAGGACTGGTAGGCGGACCTGCCCGGGGCGACGCCGGTCACCGTCCGCGAGCCGTACGGCGTGAGCAACTCGATGGTGAGCGGCACGTCGCCGGCGTTGCGCACGTTGACCGACAGGTGGACGTTGGCGCCGACGCACTGCGTACGAGCCTCGGCCTCGACCTCCCAGGCCGGGGCCGTCTCGAGCTCCTGCTCCGCCAGGACCGCCTTCGACACGACGAGGTCCTTCTCCGCCGTGGTGAAGACGCCCGCCGCGACGAAGGCCTCGGCGGTGCCGGTGACGGCCGCGACGAACGCGCCGTGGCCGGCGAACGGCGCCTGGTCCCACACCAGGTCGAGAAAGGTCGGTCCGTCGGTGCCGGGCGACGGGATGCCCGCCACGGGTACGTCGTACTTCGGCAGGCCGTCGTCGCGCTTGCGGTTCGGCACCCCGGTGTCGATGGCGCCGAACACAATCGCCGGCTCGACCCGGCGGAAGTACGACGAGACGGGCTGGGTGTCGCCGACGTGGTACGGCCGCAGCGTGAACCCCTGCGCCGTGAAGTACGGGTCACCCGCCGGCGTGGTGCTCTCGTGGGTGATCGCCGCGCGGGAGTAGTCGCCGTCCCGCTTCAGATGGCGGTACAGGGACAGCTCGCGGAAGGCGCCGCCACCCGGGTTTCCCACGATCTGCAGGAGCACCGGGCCCCAGAAGACCGCCTGCGTGTCGGGCCGGTCCAGCGCCCGTTCGATCCAGAGGCTGAACGGCATCCGGATCTCGACGACGTCGCCGGGCTGCCAACTCCGGCTCACCGTCAGGTAGCTTCCCGGCTCGGCGGCGGCGGTCTCCGCGACGCCGTTGACCGTGACGTGGAAGCCCTTCCGCACCCAGCCCGGCACCCGCAGCTTGAGGTCGAGCCGGCCGGTGCCGTCGATGGTCAGCTTGGTGCTGTCAGCCCGCGGATAGGTCGTCTGCTGCGTGACGGTGAAGCCCTTCTCGGCCCAGGTCAGCGTCGAGGCCGCGTACAGGTTGACCCACAGGGTGGTGCCGTCGGCGGACTTGAGATAGATCGTCTCCTGGTACTTGGTGTGGTTCTCCAGGCCCGTGCCGCCGCAGCAGGTTCCGGTGTTGCCGTAGCTGCGGGCGGATCCCGGCGTCAGCGGCTGGAAGTAGGTGACCTGCGGGTCGCTGGTGGTCGTGGTGTCGGCCCGCGACCCGGCGATCATGTTGAGCAGCCCGCGCTCGTAGTAGTCCATGTACGCCGGGTCGTGCTCGTGCAGGAACAGGTTGCGGGCCAGCTTGATGAGGTTGTAGGTCGTACAGGTCTCGGCGCCGCCCTGCGCGATCGCGTTGGCGATGTTGTCCCGGTTCTGGAACAGCTCGGTGTTGTTGTTCGAGCCCGGGTAGTTGCCGCCGGCCCCGCCGCTGGCGAACGCCCGGTGCGGTACGACCATGCCGTAGAAGTTCTTGGCGGCCGTGAAGTACTCCTGCTCGCCGGTCTGCTCGAAGACGCGCAGGTAGCCGATGAACTGCGGCACGTGCGTGTTGGCGTGCAGGCGTTCCGGGCGGCGCCGGCCGGGCCTGTTCTGCGGGGTGACCACGAGGATGTCCCGGTTGTCGACGCAGGCGCCGAACAACGACTCCCGGTTGTCGAAGCACTTGGCGGTCGCCACGTGCTTCGCCTCGCCGGTGAGCGCGGCGATCTCGGGGAAAACCTCGTTCGCGCCGCCGAACTCGCCGCCGATGTAGAGGTCCCACATGTAGTTCAGGTTGTCCCGGGTGAGCGGGCCGGTGTAGTCGGGATGGTTCTTGTCCCCGACGGTCAGCGCGAGGTGCGCCCAGTCGGCCATCTCAACGACGACGTCGCGGGCCTGCGTGTTGCCGGTGTGGTAGTAGGCGTCGAGCAGGCCCCGCATGATCTTGTGCTGGGTGTACCACGGCGCCCAGGTGTTGGTGTCCGCGTTGCCGCCGTAGACGGCCCAGCGCGGCGGGCCCAGGCGCAGCACCGCATCCTCCGGGATCGCGCCGAGGTAGCCGGGATGGGTCGGAACCCAGTCGGCGGCGCCGCTCTCCCGGGCCGCCACGACGCCGCCGTCGCGGTGGTTGGCGGAGGCGTCGGTGAGGGTGGTGCCGCCGTCCTCGTCGAAGCGGTACCAGGCGATGCTCCCGCCGCCGGTGCTGCCCGCCGGGGAGTCCAGCATCGACAGCAGCTCCGCCCGGCTCAGCGCCCGGTCGAAGATGTGGAACTCGTCGACGGAAGCGTCCAGGAACGGGTCGCCGTACTGCGACCGCCCGATCCACCGGTTGCCGGGGTTGCCCAGGCTGGCCGGGTTGAGCGTCATGCTCGTGTTGGTGCCGACCACCTGGCCGTTGACGTACAGCGTCCCGGTGGTCTGCGCGAGGGTGACGGCCAGATGGACCCACTGGTTCGTCGGCAGCGCGGCGGTGCCGTTGATCCGCTGCTCCTGGCCGGAGCCCCCGACGGTGATGGCGAACCGGGGCACGTCACCGGTCACGCCGGCCCGCGGGGTCAGGAACATGTTGACCGTGGTGTTCTGACCGAAGTCGAACAACCGGCTCCAGCTCTGCGTGGAACCGAGGTTCACCCAGGCCGCGATCGTGAAGTCGGCGAGCTGGTTGATCGCCTCCTGCGGCAGCGTCACGTACTGCGCCTGGCTCGGCCCGTTCAGCCGCAGCGCCTTGCCGTAGCGGCCCGGCACCCGGTCGATCGGCGGCTCCGGCGGCTCCTCGCCGCCCGGCCCACCGGTGCCCATCCGGGCGGTGATCGCGGCCTGGCAGGCGGCCAGCTCGGCGACCATCCAGTCGAGCTTGGTCTTGTAGACCGCCTCGCCCTGGTCGGCGTACGCCTGCGCGAGCGCCGTCAGGTGGTGGCCGGCCCAGTGGCCGCTGAGCAGCCCGCCGTCCTCCCAGCCGCCCGGAACCGAGACACCCGCCGGGTTCGGCCGGCCGGCCTGGTTGTTGAACAGCACGAGGAAGCGCCGCTCGTCGTACTCGCGCAGGAAGCTCTTCATCCGGTCGCGCTTCTCCTGCAGCAGGCCGTTGCCCAGCCGCACCTCGCGCAGCTCGAACGGCCTGACCGGGGCGGTGCTGCCCGGTCCGAGAGCGGCGGTGGCCGCCGCGGCCGGGCCGGCAACCGGCGCCGCCTCGGCGTCGGCCGCCGCGAACACGCTGGTGCCGGCGGCCGCTCCCGCGCTGAGGGCGGACGCCTGGAGGAGTTGACGTCGGTTGAACGGAACGTCGTCGAATCGGGCCACTGAAGGTCGTCCTTCCACGGAAGCGGTACCGGGCCGGTCAGGGGCCGTCGCACCCCTCGAAAACCTTTTCGGGAATGCTGTCAGCAGGTTTCGCCCGTGTCAACGCTCGCGTTTGCGAGATAGCCACTGAGCTGCGGCAAGGCGCGCACGATCGGGCCCGGCGGGCCAGCCGAAACATTTCGGAGCGACAGGTTTCGATGATACAAATGCTGCCACGGCGCGGAAAGAGCCGGGCGGCGGCCCGGCTCTTTCCTCGTGGTTGAGAGATCTCAGAGCCCGGCGTCTCCCGCGGCGTCCGCTTCCTGGACCGCGGCGGAGGTCCGCGCCGCCGCCCGCTTCTCGCCCTTGGCCTCGCGCTCCTCGGCGCTGAGCCGCGCGGCCGCCCGCGCCGACGCCGACGCCTGCTCCCCCGCGACGCCGCCGCGGATGCGGTTGTTCGCCGCCACCCGGGCCGCCGGCGTGTTGGCCGTCGTCGTCAGCTTGCCGTCGATGATGTTGTCGTCGACGGTCACCCCACCGGTCGTGTTGGTGATGCTGACATCGCGCCCCCAGTAGCCGCCGGACGCGCAGCCGTCGAGCGTGCCGTTCGGGCCCAGTTGCACCCCGCCGAGGTTGCCCGCGAACGTGGCCCGGCCCCGGACCGCGCTGCCGCAGACCACGCTTCCGGTCGCGCTGTTCAGCACCGACAGTGTGCCGTCGACGAAGGAGTCGTGGACGTCGGTGTAGTAGGTGCCCGTCGTGCTGACGTTGCCGGTCACCTCCGTGGTCAGGTCGAGCCGGACCTCGCCCGCGTTCGCGGTCACCGTGCCGTCGATGCCCGCGTTCTCGGTGAAGAGGAAGCTGTCGATGGTCGCCGAGCCCTTGGGCCGCACGGTGATCGACCCGGTCCCGGTGTCCTTGAGGAACACGCCGTAGCCGCCGGAGGCCAGGTCGATGCCGCCGCCGACGTCGGTGTCGCCGGCGTCCAGGTAGCCGTCCGCGGCGACCTGGATCTCCCCGCTGATGTGGCCGCCGGCGATCACCAGGTTCGCGCCCGCGGCGACGCTGACGTTGCCGGTGATGGTGGTGCCGGTCAGCGCGCACGACTGGCCGGCCGGCACCAGCAGGTCGTTGGGCACGATCACCGCGCCGCCGGTGCCGATGCAGTGGGTGACCAGGTCGGCGCTGGCGCTGCCCGGGGCGATTGTCAGCGCCGCGGCGGTGACGACGGCAGTGACGGTGGCCAGCTTCGCGGCGGTACGTCTCATCGCTGTGCTCCCTTGACGACGTCCGAGCGGGCGGCTGCCCGCACGATGGTTCCCTGTTGGCGGGCGGTGAGTTTGCCGGCGGCGACCAGCGGCGCCGTGACCGTCTCGACGTGCCGGACGAAGGCCGCGTGGGTCGGGTAGCCGGCGTGCTCGGCGATCAGGTCGTTGATGGTGCAGCCGTTGCCGGTGTCGGCGTTGGCGATGCCGGTGTCCGTGCTGCCGATGATCACCGTGGCGCGGGTGTCGGGGACGGGGCAGTCGCCGGTGGTGGGCGGCACGACCGTGAACGTCACGGTCTTCTCCGCCGCCACGTTCCCGGCGACGTCGGTGGCGCGGTAGCGCAGGGTGTGCGCGCCCGGCGTGCGGACGGAAACCGCCGCCGTGTACGCCGTCCAGGCGCCCGAGTCGAGCAGATACTCGATCGTGGCGACGCCCGTGCCGGCATCCGTGGCCGTGACCGTCACGACCGCGCTGCCGTCCGCCTCGGTGCGCACGGCGGCGGAGGTCGTCGGCGGCGTGGTGTCCGGGACGGGCGGGGCGACCACGGTGAAGCTCGCCATCTGCTCGGCCGAGGTGTTGCCGGCGACGTCCGTGGCCCGGAAGTGCACCATGTGCGCCCCGACGGCGGTGACGGCCACCGGCGCGGTGTAGGTCGCGAAGGCGCTACCGTCCACGTTGTACTCGATCCGGGCGACACCCGATCCCGAGTCGGTGGCGGTGATCGTGACTGTGGCCGTACCGATGTAGTTGCCGGCGGTGTCCCGCGAGCCCGCCACCGTCGAGGCCACCGTCGGTGGCGTCGTGTCCGAGGGGTTCGGCGCGACGACGGTGAAGGCCACCGAGCCGACCGCCGAGACGTTGCCCGCCTTGTCGGTCGCGCGGAACTGCACCGAGTGGTCGCCGATCGCGGTGACGGCCACCGGGGTCGTGTACGGCAGGAAGCTCGTGTCGTCGACCTGGTATTCGACGGTGTCCACACCGGACCCCGCGTCGGTGGCGGAGACCGTCACCGTCGCGGTGCCCAGGTAGTCATCCGAGGCATTCCGGTTGCCCGACACCTGTGCGGAGACCGTGGGCGCGGTGGTGTCCGGGTCCCCCGGGCCGTCGGTGACGACGAGCTCGCCGACCATCGTGCTGTGCCCGGGGATCGAGCAGAAGTAGCGGTACTTCCCCGGGGTGAGGGTGACGGTCGCCTGGTGCCGGCCGTTGTTCGCGTCGAAGGGGCTGGCCAGGATGTTGAGGTTGACGTCGTGGTTGTAGCCGTCGGTGGTGGTGTCGAAGGTCAGCGTGTGCGGCATGCCGGTGGTGTTGCCGGTGGCCGCGCTGTTCTCGAAGACGATCGTGGTCGCGCCGGCCGTGGCCGACGGGGGCGCGGACTGGTAGCGGGTGATGTCGTCGTTGGCCGTCCAGGTCAGCGTCTGCGCAGCGACGGCCGGGGAGACCGCCACCACCGGGGACAGCACCAGGAGGAGGCTGAGGAGGAAGTACTTCATAGGGCCCTCACCCGGATGTTCTGGAAGTCCATCAGGTCGGTGTCGCTGTGGTTCTGCAGCCCGATGAAGCCGCTGGCGAACTGCCGCAGATCGGTCGGCGGATCACCGGCGCGGGAGGACTGCTTGCCGGGCGTGTTGTCGAACTCGTTGATGACCACGCCGTTGCGCAGGATCGTGTAGTGCTGGCCGACGACGCGGATCTCGTAGCTGTTCCACACGTTCTTCGGGGTCACCCGGGCCTCGGCGAGCGAGTTCGGGTCGAAGTTGTAGATCGAGCCGGTCTTCTGCACCTCACCGGTGTCGCCGTCGTAGAGCTGCACCTCGTGCCCGCAGTAGATGGCCACCCACGCCTGCGATGTCCGTGCCGAGCCCGTGGTGCCGCAACTGCCCGGTGGGCGCTCGGCGAGCGGGATCCGCGGGTCCGGGAAGCGGGTGAAGACGCCGCTGTTGGCGCGTGCCGTCCCCGGTGCGCCGTCGCGGAACTGGAGCTTCAGCGAGAAGTCACCGACCTGCTTGGTGTGCCAGAGCATGCCCAGGCCGCCGGTGGCGCGCAGGGAACCGTCCGGCTGGAGGACGAACTGGCCGGAGGGCGCCTGCTCCCAGCCGAGCAGGGACTCGGCGGTGCCGTCGAACAGCGGCTCGTAACCCGTGTGCCCGGCCCGGCCGACGGCCGATCCGGCGGCCGCGCGGGTCAGGGCGCCGGCTTCGCGGCTGCTGAGCGAGAGCGTACGGGTGACCGCCGTGACGTGCCGCACGAAGCTGTCGTGGTCCGCCCAGCTGCTCTCGTCGTCGATGAGATCGTTGATCGTGCAGCCCTCGCCGACCGTCCGGTTCGGCACCCCGGTGTCGGTCTCGTCCACCCACACCGTGGTCCGCGCGTCCGGCGTCGCACACCCGACCGTCACGGCCGTCTGCGTCGTCGCCGTCTCACCGCCGGCGTAGGTGACCGTCAGCTTCGCGGTGTACTTGCCGACCGTGGCGTACGTGTGGCGCGGGTTCGCCTCGGTCGACGTGCCACCGTCGCCGAACTCCCAGCGGTAGGAGATCCCCCCGGAGCGGGACCCGTTGAAGGCGATGGTGAGCGGCTTGTTCTGCACGGCCACCGAAGTCGCGGCCGGCGCCGGGGTGGGCGCGCCACCCTGGTAGGTGATCCGGATCAGCTTCTGGTTGGCGTGCAGGCTGAAGAACCCGCCGCCGTAGTCGAGCAGGTAGAGCGCGCCGTCCGGGCCGAACTTGGCGTCCATCCAGCTCTGCAGCCGGGTGTCGCCGTTGCCGCCCGGGATGATCGCGCGCAGCGACTCGCCGAAGACCGGCGGGGCCTGCCGCGGCACGCCGGCCGGGTCGACGGTGACCGCGACGCGGTTCTGGGAGTTGGACTCGTCACCGATGAACCACTTGTCGTCCCAGTACGCCGGCCAGGCCACGCCGCTGGCGGTGTCCACCCGGTCGCGGTGGTAGGTCGGGCCGGACATGATGGCCTGCCCGCCACCCCGCAGATAGGGCTGGGTGTAGGTGGCTTCGGCCTGAACGTAGCTGGGGACGCCGCTGCCGTCGGCCCGGGCCGGGAAGACCGGGCCGCCGCCGTCCGGCGAGTACCAGATCATGTTGTCGCGGGCGGGCGGGATGTCGACCAGCCCGGTGTTCCGCGGCGAGTTGTTCTTGAGGTTGTCGCAGTTGTACCAGCCGGTGAGGACGGTGGCGTCGGTGCTGCTGCGGTCCCGGTACGGCTGCTTGTTGCCCATGCAGTAGGGCCAGCCCTGGTTGCCCGCCGAGGTGATGATCGTGGCGGTCTCGTACTTGGCCGGGCCGAGCGTCGGGCTCGGCGCCGAGGCGTCGGGGCCGACCCAGCCGGCGGTCAGCCACTGGTGCTCGGGGTCGATCGCGAGCCGGGCGATGTTGCGGACGCCCATCACGTAGATCTCCGGGCGGGTCTTCTCGGTGCCGGGCGGGAACAGGTTCCCGGCCGGGATCGTGTACGTGCCGTCGGCCTCCGGGTGGATCCGGATGATCTTGCCGGCGAGGTCGTTGGTGTTGCCGGAGGTCCGGCGGGCGTCCTGGAACGAGACACCCTGGTACTCGGCGGTCCAGTTGTTGCCGGAGTAGCCGCTGGAGCCCTCGGAGGAGTTGTTGTCGCCCGAGCCCACGTACAGGTTGCCCTTGTTGTCGAAGGCCATGCCGCCGCCGGCGTGGCAGCAGCTGTGGATCTGCACCGGGAATTTCAGCAGGTCCTTGCGGGAGGCCTGGTCGATCGTCCTGGTCGCCTTGTCGTAGGTCAGCCGGGAGACCGTGCGCTGACCGATCCGCTTCTCCCGGTCGATCGAGTCGTGCGGCATCCAGTAGACGTAGAGCCAGCCGTTGGTCGCGAAGGCCGGGTCGGGCACGATGCCGAGCAGGCCCTCCTCGTTCTTCACCAGCTCGGAGCCGCTGCCCCGGTTACCCATCACCGGCAGCGTGGTCAGCAGCTTGACCTGCTTGCTCGCCGGATCGTAGGAGTGGATGGTGCCGCAGCCGAGACCGACCTTGGGGTCCGCCCAGTCGACGACCGGCCCGCTGGGGCAGGCGGCCTTGCCGACGTAGAAGACGGTGCCGTCGGGCGCGATGGTCAGGCCGTGCGGCTCGCCGATCTGGTCGAGCTCGCCGGTCTTGTTGGCCGGGGTGAGCCGTTCGGTCTTGTAGTTGGCGGCGATGGTGGCCTGGCAGTCGCCGCGCTCGACGCCGGTGGTCCAGCGCAGCGCGCCGGCGAGGTGGCTGCGGAACGCGCTTTCGCCGTAGCTGCCCTCGGTGTGGCCCATGCCGGTGTAGAAGGAGCGCCCGCCCTCGTAGTCGCGGCACCAGGAAACCGGGTGGAACGGGCCGTTGGCGCCCTGGCCGGGGTTGTAGAAGCGCTCCTCGACCTGCGCGACCGTGTGCACGGCGCCGACCGGGTTCGGATCCCAGTTGTACCAGCGGTCGGCGCGCTTGACGGTCGTCGGCAGCGCCTTCGTCGCCGGGTGCTGCCGGTCGAGGATGTCCACGACCGCCTCGTTGACCGCCGGCGGCTGCGGGGCCGTCGTCGCACCGGAGAAGAGCCGCAGGTCCGCGAGCTGGGTCAGCGGTTCGCCGCTGTTGGCGGTGATGGTCAGCCGGTAGAACTTGTATTCGCTCGCACCGGTGACGTCGAACTTGCGGATCTGCAGCCGCTCCGGGAACGTCTGCCCGGCCCTCTTGTCCACATCGGACCAGCTGGTGCCGTCGGCGGAGCCCTGCAGGGTCCAGTCCTTCGGGTCCCGGCCGACGAAATCGTTGGCTGAGGTGAGCGCGTAGCCGGTGACCACGGTCGGCTTGCCGAGCTCGTAGCCGACCCAGGCGGTCGGCGTCCGCACCAGCCACTTGGTGTTCGCGTCGCCGTCGGTCAGTTTCTCCTTGGTCTCGCTCGGCGGGTTCTCCCCGCTCGCGGTCACCGCCGAGACCACCTCCGCCACCGGGATGCTGCCGGCGGGCCGGGTGCCGATGAGCCCGGTGAACCAGGCCGAGTCCAGCTGCGCGCTCGCGGCGTCGGCGATCCCGACGAAGCCGTTGCCCGCCTTCACGTAGGCCTGCAGGGCCGCTTCCTGCTCCCGGCTGAGCGCGGCGCCGGTCGCCGACAGGAACACCACCGCGCGATACCGGGCCAGCTTGGCGGGCGTGAACGTCGCCGGGTCGGTGGTCGCGGTGACGGTGATGCCGTCCGCCTGGCCCAGTTCCTTGATCGCCTGGGCGGCCCGGGCCACCGGATCCTGCTGCTCCGCGACCGGCCCGTGAAAGACCAGCACTTCCACGGCAACAGCATTTATCGGTACGGAGGGAGCCGCGCGCACAACCGCAGGCGACCCGCCCACCATGAGCATGGCGACCGCGGCCGCCAGCGCCCCTCGCAGTATCTGTCCTCGTCTCATCCCAAGCCCTTTCGCTCGTCAGCCGTGCTGCGCACTGTGGACGTGGCCCTGAAAACGGTGGATGGCCTCCTCGGCACCGGGCGGCATGCTCCCGTCGGCGTTGCGCACCAGGAAGATCCCGGCCATCCCGGTGTCGGAGTGGAACTGCACGTGGCAGTGGTACATCCAGGCGCCGGGCCCGACCCCCTCGCCCGCGAGCACCTGGAAGCCGAAGGAACTGCCCGGGTTGAGGTCCTTGTTGTCGATGACCAGGCTCGGATCCGCGGGGCCTTCGAGCATGCCGGTGCGGTTGTCCGCCCAGCGATGCGCGTGCAGATGGAACGTGTGGAAGGTGCCGCCGTGCCCGATGGCGAGCCATTCGACCCGCTGCCCGAGATTCGCCTCGAACATCGGCGTGTCCGGCGCCATCTTGTTATTGATCATCATGTCGTTGAAGACGACGGTGAACTGCTTCTCCGGCAGGATGTCGCCGCGCCGCCGGACGACCAGAGCGCCGTACAGACCCTTGGCGATCCCGCCGGTGCCGTGGTCGGTGCCCATCGCGTGGTCGTGGTAGTGCCAGTAGCCGGCGCTGCCGGGCATGAAGCGGCGGCCCTCGGCGGCGACCATCTCCCGCGACCGCCACACGTAGGTGCGGGTCTCCCCGGGGTTGTTGAACGACGCGTTGAGCGGGCTGCCGTCGGAGGTCGTGCTGTAGTCCACCCCGTGCGGGTGGATGGACAGGCGCTGGGTCGTCGTGTTGACCAGGGTGATCTCGAGGGTGTCGCCCTCCCACATCTCCAGCACCGGGCCCGGCACGGTAGCCTTGCCCGGCTCGAGTCCGTAGCCGAAGAGCCCACCCGGCAACGCCTCCGCGTAGATCGTGACCTTGCGGGTCGCCCCGGCCGCGGCCCGGGCCGGCTCACCACGCACGGCGGCCACCGCCCCGGCCGCCGACGTCAGGCCCAGGGCGCCACCGACCATCAGCGAACGCCGGGAGAAGTTCTTGCGAGGCCACCTGACAACGTTGTCGTCCATGCGTCTCCGTCCACCTGCGAGCGATGTAGCGACCGGGAAAAGGAGCGTGGAAGATCGAGAGGCGTCCGCTGCGGGATCGCGCTTTTCTCGGCAACCCTCACGACTTTCGTCGAATGAGAGCAATCTATGTATCCCATTGACGAAAGTAAAGGACCCAAACCTTAAAGTCCGGATGCATCGTGACCCGGGGGTCACCCCCGCGAAACCACCCGGAAATCGTCCGACATCCATGTTTCCGCAGGTCGGAACGCCCTTTCGGCATTCTTGATCTTCAATGCGGACGGGCCGGCGCGAAGGCCACGACCTCCTCCAGCAGGGCCTTGGTGAAGACCCGCCCGCCGCCGACCGCGACCTCGCCGACGCTGACCCGGTCCCAGATCCGCACCCGGCTCAGCACGGCGCCGGTCGAGGCCCGCGCGGCCACCAGGTACGCCGAGCCGGCGCCCTGACGGGTGGGAGACTGCTGGAAGTAGACGATGCCGCCGTCGACGGTCAGCGTTCCCCGCGGATGGACGCCGCTCCACCAGCGACGGCGGCCGGTCACGTCGTAGGCCGCGTACCGCCGCCCCGCGGTGACGAGGATCCCGGACCGGCCGGCGTAGGCGGCGGTGTATCCGGCGTCCTCGCCGGACCATCCGGGGCTGCCGTCCCTGATCCCGTAGGCCCGCAGCGACCCGCCCGCGACGTAGGCGTGCGTGCCGTCCACCGCGATGCCGGAGCCGCCGCCGACGGACCGCGACCACAGCGGACCGCCGGTGGCGACATCGAGGACAGTCAGCGTGGTCTTGCCGCTCGTGGTGATCTGCACGGCCGCGTACCCGGCGGTGGTGGCGGCCTTGACGTATCCGCCGGGCAGCCGGTACGACCAGGCCGGACTGCCGTCGTCCGCCCGCCAGCCGAAGACGGTGGTGTGCTCGCACTCGACCTCACACCCCGAGCGGGACACGGTGATCAGATAGGGCCCGGCCAGCATCGGTGGCTGCGGGAACCGCTCGCCGGGCTGAGCCCGGCTCCACCGCACCCGGCCGTCCGGGTGGAAGGCCCAGACGTGCGTCTGCTCGCGGAAGGTGGTGACGAAGAGCGTGCGCCCGCCGGCGACCGGCCGGTAGCCGGCGATCGACTCGATCGCCGCGGTGCCGAACGGCAGGCGCCGCCCGGTGCCGGCATCCCGGCGCACGACCCGCACGAGCGCACGAACCTTGGCGGGGTCGGCGACGCTCTCCAGGTGATAGGTCGAGCCGGCCAGATAGACCGGGGCGGTCGCGATGCTGCCCACGGCGGGGCCGGCGCGCCAGGCCGTCCTCAGCCGGGCGGCCCCGGCGGCGTCCGGCCCGGTCACCGGGGCCGCGCCCACCGGGGCGGCCCCGGCGGCGAGCGTCAGGCAGGCGAGAGCAATGACCGCGATTCTGTGCATGACCGTACGATCGCCGCCCGCACCGGTGCGGCCTCGCCGGACGCGCGGACGGTCACCCGGCCGGGGCGACGGCGCGCGGCGGGGCGCACGCCTGGCTGGCGTGCGCCCCGCATTTCGGGTCAGCAAGGTCTAGAACGTCCA